>Ga0187865_1000277_pt1 | contig 73241 bp, 74 predicted proteins | sample June2016WEW_11_1_2_FD_132989 | JGI IMG/M metagenome (GOLD analysis project Ga0187865, IMG submission 132989) | Peatland microbial communities from SPRUCE experiment site at the Marcell Experimental Forest, Minnesota, USA - June2016WEW_11_100 | ecosystem: Environmental > Terrestrial > Soil >... | reverse complement strand
GTCCGCCCAGAAATAGACGTGCTCCGCATCCGCGCAGCCCGACGGACTGAACAGCCCGGCGCGCGCGAATTGCGCCCGGTCATAGGCGCCGAACAGTTTCATCAAGGCCCTGCCGTGCGCCGTGAGATACCCGGGAGGAACGTCCCACTTGGGCCATGGCTCGGCCGAATACGGATTGATCTGGTCGTTGCTCACCGTCGGGGGACGAACGCCATGCCGGGTCACAATCGCCACAAACTTCAGTTCCTCGCCGCGCGCGGGAGCTCCTTGGGCCAGGACAAGCCCTGCGCTCCAGGGAATCGACACAACCGCCAGTGCCAACGAAACAAATCTTGCCAAGCTCATTACGAGTATTGCCTCCTCGAAGACCAGCTTCAATCCGGATTGTAGCGGACTCGGCCGACTGAGGGCAGGTCGGAGACCTGCCCCACGACGGCTGTGCAGGTGTTAGAATCCGGCTTGGGTATAATTGCGCTAGGCTATGTAGGAGGTGCCATGAAACTCTCAGCATTGGGAATTGCGATTTTTCTAATGACCGGACCCGTCGTGGTCGCCGATGAACTGGACGACAGTTACCAGGGTCTCCAAGACGCAGTTGCGAAGAAGGATGCCCCCCAGGTGAAGAAACTGGCGGTGCAGTTGTTCGATCTGGCGCGCAAGGTGATTGCCGCTCCCGAGCCCACGAGCGCAATCGAAAAGGAAGACTGGCCCAATCGCGTCAAGTACGCGAAGGAAGCCGAAGGGTACGCCGAGTATGCGCTGTTTGCCACGGGCGTCCAGGCGGAGCCTGCGACTATGGTAGACCTGCTGGGAATACTGGAGCAGCAAAGTCCCAAGAGCAAGTACCTGGACCAGGGTTACGAGGCCTACCTGGCGGCGCTCCACCAGGTGGGGAAGGACGATGCCGTCCCAGCCATCGCGGAAAAAGCCATCGTGAACTTTCCCAACAACCCGGACCTTTTGCTGGTGCTGGCCAACGCCGCGCAGGTCAAGAGACAGGCCGACCGCGCCATTTCCTTCGCCAACCGGCTGGTGGCCGCGGCCAATTCGCGCCAAAAGCCCGAGGCGGTATCGGCCGCCGATTGGGAGGCCAAGAAGAGAATATGGTTGGGCCGCGGCTACTGGATCGCCGGTGTCCTGAACGGCGAAAAGAACCTGTACGCGCTGTCCAATAAGAGCCTTCGCGCGGCGCTTCCGTACCTCAAAGGCGAACCGGCCTTAATGGCTCCGGCGCTGTTCTTTCTGGGCGTCTCGAACTACCAGCTCGGCACCATGACCAACAATAAGAAGCAGGTGCTGGAAGGCGCGGCATTCAGCGACCAGTGCGCTGCCATCGAAGGCGTGTATCAGCACCAATGCTGGCTCAACGCCCAGAACATCAAGGGCGCCGCCGATAAGATGCGCTGACATCGGCGCCTCGCCCGCGGCTCGGCAACCGCCGAAGGGAGACGTTTGCCTCGCTTCAGACGCCCGACCCTCCGCGGCATCGAAGGAATCAATCCATGCCAGACTACATCGGAGCAATCGATCAAGGCACCACCAGCACGCGGTTCATGATATTCGACCGCGCCGGAACCATCGCCGCCAGCGCGCAGAAAGAGCACCGGCAGATCTACCCCCGGCCGGGGTGGGTGGAGCACGATCCCGACGAAATCTGGCGCCGCACCGAAGAGGTCGTCGCCGCCGCCATGGAGCAGCGCTCTTTGGGACCCCGCGACCTGGCGGCCATCGGCATCACCAACCAGCGCGAAACCACGGTTCTTTGGAATCGCACCACCGGCAGGCCTCTCTACAATGCCCTGGTGTGGCAGGATACCCGGGCGGCCGACTACATTCCCGAGCTCGCGCGCGCCGGAGGCCCCGACCGTTTTCGCGCCCAGACCGGCCTCCCCCTGGCGACCTACTTCAGCGGCCTGAAGATTCGCTGGGTGCTGGACCATGTGGCCGGCGCGCGCCAGCAGGCGGAAGCGGGCGACGTTCTGTTCGGCAACATCGATACATTTCTGCTCTGGCATCTTACCGGCGGTCCCCAGGGCGGACTACATGTCACCGACTGTACCAACGCCAGCCGCACTCAGTTGATGAATCTGCGGACGCTCGATTGGGACCCGGAATTGCTGGCCGCGTTCGACGTCCCGCGGCAGATCCTTCCCAAGATCCGGTCCAGCAGCGAACCGTATGGCGTGGCCACGCTGGAGGCCGTGAAGGGTGTTCCGATCGCCGGCATCCTGGGCGATCAGCAGGCCGCCCTGGCCGGGCAAGCCTGTTTCCACGCCGGCGAGGCCAAAAACACTTACGGCACCGGGTGTTTCCTGCTCATGAATACGGGCCACGAAATCGTTCAGTCCAAGTGCGGCTTGCTGACCACCGTGGCTTTCCAGATGAAGGGCCAGCCGGCCAGCTACGCGCTCGAGGGAAGCGTGGCGATTACGGGCGCCCTGGTTCAATGGATCCGGGATAACTTCGGCCTCATCGGCAGCAGCCCGGAGATCGAGACGCTGGCCCGGACGGTCGAGGACAACGGCGGAGTCTACTTCGTCCCGGCGTTTTCGGGATTGTACGCGCCGTACTGGAAGCACAATGCGCGCGGCGTCATCGCCGGCCTGACCCGCTACACCAACAAGGGACACCTGGCGCGCGCCGCGCTGGAAGCCACCGCCTTCCAGACACGCGAGGTGGTTGAGGCCATGGAGCAGGACGCGGGTGTCCGCGTTGACATTCTCCGCGCCGATGGCGGCATGGTGGGCAACAATCTCCTGATGCAGTTCCAGGCCGATATTCTGGACCGCACGGTGGTGTGTCCCGCGGTTAAGGAGACCACCGCGCTGGGAGCCACGTACGCCGCCGGGCTGGCCACAGGCTTCTTCCAGAACCTCGACGATTTGCGCGCGCGATGGTCCGTCGATCGGACCTGGAAACCGAATATGGATGCCCAGCGGCGCGAACGAATGTACGGCTTCTGGAAGAAGGCGGTGACGCGCTCGTTCGATTGGTTGGATTCCGAATAGGGAGAAACCGATGGACAAACAAATGTTCGGCGAGTTCATGGGGACCCTGGTGCTGATTCTGATGGGCAACGGCGTGGTCGCCAATGTCAACCTCAAGAAGTCCTATGCGCAGGACGCCGGGTGGATGGTGGTAGCCACCGGCTGGGCGTTGGCGGTGATGACGGGCGTGTTTACGGCCATCGCCTGCGGCAGCCCGGGCGCTCATCTCAACCCCGCGGTCACCATGGGGTTTGCCGTAAGCTCCGGGGATTTCAGCAAGCTGGCGCCCTATGCCGCGGCGCAGATCATGGGCGCGATTGCGGGCGCCACGCTGGTGTGGCTGTACTTCCTGCCGCACTGGAGCGTGACCCCCGAGGCAGACCTGAAGCGGGCCTGCTTTTGCACGTCTCCGGCCATCCGGCGGCCGGCCGCCAACCTGCTCTGCGAGATCATCGGCACGTTCGTGCTGGTGCTCGTGGTGAGCGCCATCTTCTCCAAAGCCGTGGCGGCCAAGGGTCCCGCGGCAGGCCTGGGACCTTACCTTGTGGGGAGCCTGGTATGGGGAATTGGTCTCAGCCTGGGTGGAACCACCGGTTATGCCATCAATCCGGCGCGAGACCTGGGCCCCCGCATCGCGCACGCGCTCCTGCCGGTGGCCGGCAAAGGCGGGTCGGATTGGCCCTATGCGGCGATCCCCGTGGCAGGTCCGTTGCTCGGCGGCGCTCTGGCCGGCCTGTTCGCGCGGCTGGCGCAGTTCTAGCGAACTTGTGGGGCGGCCATTCCTGGCCTCAGCCGGCTTTCAGCCGGCAGGACCCGCTGGAAAGCGGGTCCGCAGCCTGAATAGGCTGCCCCACCTTATCTCTTGTAGGTCTTGGAAACGTTCGTGCGGCCGTTGGTCACGGTGATGTCGGCATCCTTGTCCACCGACACCTTGAGCCACTTGCCGTCTTCGGGGGATTTCCAATCCTGCACGATGTTGGCGATGAATTCCTCGGGAGGATTGGCTTCCGCGCCGTTGACCGAGTAGTGCGACAGATAGAGAGCCTGCATCCCCGGCGCCGAGCGCAGGAGCTTCAGCACGGAGGGGGCTCCGATCTTCCTGGCGCCATTGTTCATGAGGGCCACCCGCCAGTGGAGCGCGTCGACCAGCGCGGGCGAGTTGGAGATATCGTTGCCGTGATGGCTGACCATGAAGAGGTCCACGGACCCGATCGGATTGTTGGGGCACATCAACTCCATTTCCCTGTTCCAGGTGAGGTCGGCGAGGTCGAGCATGCGGAATTTCCCGTAAGTGAAGAGCAGCCCGACGGCGTTGCCATTCTCGGAGTTGTCCTCGTCGGTGCGGGTCCATTTCATCGGCTGGGTGTCTTTGCAGTACGGATTCGGCGCGCCCCCGCCCTTGACCGGCGTGGTGATGTGCTTGCCGGCGGCGGTCACCACCAGCACGTCGATACCCTTGAAGGGAATCTTGTCGCCGGGTTTCACCACCACGCGCTTGGCCTTCTCCGCAATTGCCAGATACGCCTGCACGGACTTAGTGGTCCCCGGATCTTTGACCGCGGCCTCGCCGTGGTCGTAGAACATCTTGATCGGCACCCTGGCCGCGGTGGCCGTCACATTGGCCACGTGGTCTCCATCGTAGTGCGAGGTTACCAAGTGATCGACCTGCTTCAGGTTGGCCGCCTTGACGGCCTCCGCAATACGCTTCGCGTCGCGGTCGTCGCTTCCGGGAAAGCCCGTATCGATCAACATACTTTCGCCCAACGGCGAAATCAGGAGCAGCGACTTGCCGCCCTCGGTATCGATCAGGTACATGTCGAAGGTCTTAGATGCGGCCGGCAGAACCGATGAGAGTAAAACTGCCAGGAAGGCTGAGAAAAGGATTTTCTTCATATGGCGAGATCGTAACACAAGCCAGCTTGGTGGGGCGTGCTTTAGCTTGCCCGGCAACTGCGCGCCTGCCACATCCGAAGCGGTAGAATAGAGTCTGACGCCGTTCTTTTATGTCTCTTTTTGTTCCCAACCGGTACCGCGGCAAGCTGATCGTGGTGGAAGGGATCGACGGTTCCGGAAAATCCACTCAAATCTCGCTTCTGAGTCATTGGTTGCGCTCACAAGGCTATGCAGTGGCCTTCAGCGAGTGGAACTCCTCGCCTCTGGTGCGGCAGGCCACGCGGCGCGGCAAGAAGAAGGAGATGTTCACACCCACCACCTTCAGCTTGATCCATGCCACGGATTTCGCGGACCGCATGGAAAGCTACATCCTGCCGCTGGTGAAGTCGGGCGCCATCGTGTGCGCCGACCGGTACGCCTACACGGCCTTCGCGCGCGACGTGGCGCGCGGGGTCGGCCGCCGCTGGGTGCGCAACCTGTACCGCTTCGCCATTCACCCCAACCTGAGCTTCTATTTCCGAGTGCCGCTGGACGTCGCGCTGGGCCGCATCCTGGGCGGGCGCGACGCGCTGAAATACTACGAAGCCGGCATGGACCTGGGACTCGCGCGCGACGTGGAAGAAAGTTTCCGCATCTTCAGGGCCGCATTCTCGACGAATACGAAGCCATGGCGCAAGAGGTGGGGTTTCACATCATCGACGCCACCCTGTCGATCGAAGAGCAGCAACGGCGCATGCGCGACATCGTCATGAACGTGCTGGGCGACAGTTTGAAGAACGGCATCCTGCATCAGGCCGCGGGAGGAGATTTCAGTGCGCAAGCCACAACCGCTCCAGTTCTATAGCGAGCCGCTGCCGGGTGTCGACACGTCCGACTTGCAGGGCAAGCTGATCGTCATCGAGGGGCCGGACGCGGTGGGGCGCAGCACGCAGATCGCGCAGTTGCGCCAGTGGCTCGAGCAGGAAGGCCACGCCGTGCTCGATACCGGCATGGCGCGCTCGGCGCTGGCGGGCAAGGGTATCAAGATGGCCAAGGAAGGCAACACCCTGGGCCCCATCACCATGACCCTGTTCTACACCACCGATTTTGCGGACCGGCTGGAGAACGAGATCATGCCCGCCCTGCGCGCCGGTTTCGTGGTGCTGATCGACCGCTACATTTTCTCGATCATGGCCAGGGCCATTGCGCGCGGCGAAGACCGGCGATGGATCGAGCAGGTGGCGGGGTTTGCGCTGGCGCCGCACGCGGTCTTCTACTTGCGCACCGACGTCGAGCACCTGGTGTCGCGGGTGGTGCTGGGCCGCGGCGCCTTCGATTACTGGGAAAGCGGCATGGACCTTCGGTTCGGGCCGGATATGTACGAGAGCTTCGTGCGCTACCAGACCCGCTTGATCAAGGCCCTGGACTCGATGGTGGAGCGCTACGACTTCACCTTGATCGACGCCTCCCAACCGATCGACCGGATCTTCCGCGAGCTGCAGCGCCAGATCCGGCGGCTGCAGTTGCTCCGGGTGCGGCCGCGCAGGCGTTTGGCGCACAAGGCCCAAGCGTGATGCAGATTTACCTGTTGCGGCACGGCATCGCCGAGGATGCCCGGCCGGGACACGCGGATTCCGAGCGCGCGCTCTCGAGCGATGGGCGCGAGAAACTGCGGCGCGTGCTGAAGCGCGCGCGGGCCGCGGGCGTGGCGCCGGACCTGATCCTTTCCAGCCCCTATCGCCGCGCCATTGAGACCGCCGATGTGGCGGTCGAGGCGCTCGGATACCAGGGCAAGGTAGTGCGCACGCAGGCGCTGCTGGCGGATGCGTCGCCATTCGACGCGTGGGAGGAGATCCGCTCGCACCACGAGGAGCGCTCGGTTCTGCTGGCGAGCCACGAGCCTCTCATGAGCTCCCTGGCGGCGTTTCTTCTGGGCAGCCCGGCGCTCCAAGTGGACATGAAGAAAGCGGCCCTGGTGCGCGTGGATTGCGACCGCCTGGGACCCCAGCCGAAGGGCGTGCTGAAGTGGATGCTCACGCCGGCGGTGGCGGGGGAATAGTTTCGAGGTCCGCATGAAAATCGGCAAAGCAACCGCGAAATATGAAGCGTGGCTGGCGCGGCATCTGCGCCTCCTCGAGGCCGATCTCCAGCTCAAGCACGAGCAGATGCGCGTGGCGCCTTTTCTATTCATGCGCGCCACCTACTACCGCTGGGCGCAGACGTGGGCGGAGGTGTCGGGCGACGCGGCGCGCGCCCCCCGCGCGCTCGCCGTCGGAGATCTGCACGTCGAGAACTTCGGGACCTGGCGCGATATCGAAGGCCGGCTCATCTGGGGGATCAACGACTTCGACGAAGCCTGGCGCCTGCCCTACACCAACGACCTCATCCGGCTGGCCGCCAGCGCGCTGCTGGCGAAGATGGCCTGCGAGCCTAAAGCGGGAATCGCGGCCATTCTCAAGGGCTATACCGAGGCGGTCGAAGCCGGCGGATGTCCGTTTGCGCTGGCCGAACATCACGCGGCGCTGCGCGCCATGGCTACCGCGCGCCTGCACCAGCCGGAGGCGTTTTGGGAAAAGCTGCACGCCCTCGAGGACGTGAAAGATAAGCCGCCGGCCGGAGCCATCAGGGCCATTACCAGGATGATGCCGGAGCGCGGTTTCACCTGGCGAATGGTGCACCGGGTGGCCGGGCTGGGCAGCCTGGGCCGCCAGCGCTACGTGGCCATCGCCGAGTGGCGCGGCGGATCGGTGGCCCGCGAGGCCAAGGCCCTGGCGCCCTCCGCCTGCGTTTGGGCGGAAGAGGGCAAGGGCACGGCGCCCATTCTCTACCAGGAGATTCTGGACCGCTCGGTGCGCTGCCGCGATCCTTTCGTGCGCGTGCAGAGGCGTTGGATCGTCCGCCGCCTCGCGCCCGACTGCTCCCGCATCGAGCTTTCCGCGCTGCCCAAAGAGCGCGACGAGCTCTGCCTGTTGCACGCCATGGGCTGGGAGACGGCCAACGCCCACTTGGGCACCATCCAGCCGCGCGTTTTGCGCGCCGACTTGAAAAGGAGGCCGCGTGGCTGGCTGCTGGAAGCCGCTCGAAAAATGGAAAAGGCGGTGGCCGCCGATTTCCAGGACTACTGCCAAATCCGGTGACTGACTCACGCGTCCCAAGGCGCGCGGCCCAGAGGGCACCCCGGCGCCGCGTGGACGCTGGCGACTCTTCCGAAAATGGAACGTAAGTTGTTGATTCCTCGTGCCGGACAGAATCCATTTTCATCGTGTGTTGTGAGCCGCCGCGGCTCATAGAGCAGGACTGTCCCCGAATCTCACCGGTCGGCCAGTCCCCGGCTTTTGCGGGATAATCGTCTCATGCCTACTCAAGCTACCTATGACGATGCCAACCTGATTCTGCGGCTCTACGAATTGCGGCGGGAAGAGAAATTGCGCAAGGCCCGCGAATGGTTCGCCGCGAACTTCCACGCGGCCTCCCTGGAAGACATGCAACGAATCGCCCCTCCCGGCAGCCAGGAGAACGCCTACTTTCGCATGGTGGTGAGCTACTGGGAAATGGTGGCCGCGCTGGTGACCTCGGGGGTGTTGAACCAGGATCTCTTCTTCCAGACGAACGGCGAATTGCTCTTCGTCTGGGAGCGCGTGCGCGAGTTGCTTCCGGCCTTCCGGGCGATGTCGAAGAACCCGAACTCCTGGCGGAATCTGGAGGCGGTCGGCAACGCTTTTATCAAGTCGATGGAAGCCAATGGTCCCGAGGCTTACCCTACGTTCCAAGCCATGGTTCGGGGGACTGCGGCCAGCCGCGGCTAGCCTCGGTCCTGCGCGAAAAGTACTAGGCCCGGCCGGCGCATCTCCAGTGGCCGGAGGGCGTCTGTTGCTGCACAAGCGGTGGGAGGGTCTCCCCCAGGGGATCGGCGCAGGCGCGGGGTGGTTTCGACGCCGAGGACGCCCCGGCCGGAAGTAGTACCGTACTGTGGCTAGCGGCGCCACCAGCAGCGACAACGGCTCATGATTATCGCGCTGTCGATACTGCTGGCGAGTTGGATCACCGCGCGTACCCACGTCGTGCAGTTCGACAAGCCCTACCAGGCTGTGCCGTTAAGCAATGGCCGGGTGTATTACGGCCGTCTCGACGGCTACGGGACGGATCACCCGGTGCTCAGGGAGGCCTACTACATTCAGTCCACTGTCAACCCGCAGACCCATGAGCAGGGCAACGTTCTGACGGGACGCGGCAAAGAGTGGCACGGACCGGATGTACCTCAACCCCAGCCAGATTCTGCTTGTGGAACCGGTCGGCACGGACTCGAAGGCGGCCAATCTGATCAAGGACCTGAAGGCTCAGAACTAACCCCGCCCCGCAGCGCCGGGTATGCTTGCCGGGGCCGCGGCCACCCATGGCTGCGGGCGCCGAGACGAGGCCCGGCGCCGCGGGCACGAGCGCCCGCGGGGCCATATCGGAGCTATTTCGCCGGCTCGGTGGTGAGGCCGCCACCGCCGGTCTTGGCCTTCTCCGCGGCTTTGCGTTTCTTGGTGGCCAGCGCCTTCTGGACCCAATCGTCGGCGATCTTAATCTGCTGCGCGTACTCTTCCTTGTTGTCGGTGAGGTCCGCGCGCTCGCGAATCAGAAGGTTCTCATACGCCATGGCATCGTCGTAATCGGGGTTGATCTGAAGCGCCTTGTCCAGCGCCTTCAGACCGCCGTCGATCACCGGCGTGTACTGGGCCTTGAGCTCTTCCCTGACCTTCTTGTCCTTAATCGGACCGGGATCTTCCTGCCTCATACCCAAATTCGCGCGGGCCGTCCCGTAAGGCGGATACCACTTCGACCAGGCGACAAAACCGAGGCTATAGTAAGCGTCCGCATCGCTGGGGTCCACCGCCGTCAGCTTCTCATACCACTGCTGGGCATCGTCCCACTTCTTCTGGTTCAGGTACAGCGAAGCCACCGAGGCGATGGCCACGCTGTTCTTCGGGTCCTGATCCAATACCTTCATGAACTGGTCGTATGCGGCCGTGGCCATCTGCGTGTTCTCGGGGGATTCGGCGCCCGGGATGTACTGCTGCATGTAGGCCGTGGCCAGGTAGAGGCGCGCCGTGGGGAAATTCGGGTCCAGTTCGACGGCGGTCTTGAAGTGCTCCACGGCTTCCGGATATTGGGCGTTCTTGAAAGCTTGCACGCCCTGGTTGAGCTGATCGCGCGATTTCAATTGGTTGCAACTCACGCTCAGGACCGCCAACGCGGCCACGCCCAGAATCAACGCCATTTTGCGCATTTTATTGTCCGGCCTCCACCTTCGCGGTCATCAGACCGACCTTATCGATGCCGGCGCCGTGCGCGGTATCGATAGCCCTGGCCACCCAATTGAATTCGATATTGGGATCGCCCTTCACGAACACCACGCGCTCGGCGCGCGTCTTGAAGATCTCTTCCAGACGGGCCCCCAGGTGGTTTTCGTCGGTGGGCTCGGCGTTGATCATCAGCTTGTGATCGGAATCGATCGAGATCACCACCGTTCGTTGATCCGAAGCCGTCTCCTTCTGACCCGGCGGTGGCGGCTGAGGCACGAGCGCCTCCAACCCCTTCGGCGTCAGCGGTGTGATCACCATGAAGATGATGATCAGCACCAGCAACACGTCGATCATGGGCGTCATGTTGATGTCGGATTTCGGACCACCGCTTCCGCCAACTGCCATTGACATAAGATTGCTCCTTTAGATAAGTTCTCGTTTACTACTTGGCCCCGCCGCTGGGGTTAGGCCTGGTTGTGTCCAGCAACTGCTCGGTCAGCAGACCCAATTGGTCGACGCCCGCCGCACGCAGGTTGTCCACCACCTCGACCACCTTCTCATAGCGCGCCCGCGAGTCGGCCTTGACAAAAACCGTCTTGTCCAGCCGGTTGATGAGCAGGTCTTTCACCTTGGGCGGCAAGTCCGCTGGAGTCATCTGGGTGGTGCCCAGGTACGTCTTCCCGTCGCGCGTCACCGCGACCATGATTGCGTCGCTCTTGTCGGCAGCCTGCATGGGAATGGGGTTCTTGGTCTTCACCAAGTCCACACTGACGCCCTTTGACAACATCGGCGTGATGACCATGAAAATGATGAGCATCACGAGCATCACGTCGACCATGGGGGTCACGTTGATGTCGGACACCGGCGGCGCGGCCTTGTGCTTCATGATAACTGATGCAGCTTTTTCTTTCGCCATCGTCTCTCTCCCTGGAGTTCGGCAGGAGGCGGGGAGCCCCGGACCGAAGCTCCCCTGAAATCAACTCGCCGGACTCCTAGCTAGGGACCGGGCGACCCCGAGGGTCCCCTGCGGCCCTTACAGACCATCGTGCTACTTGCGTGCGCCGGCGCCACGCTGCGAACGTTTCAGGAAGTAGTCGATCAGTTCCGAGCTGGAGTTCCCCATTTCCACGTCGAAAGCTTCAATCTTCCCCGTGAAGTAGTTGAACGCCCAGACCGCCGGAAGGGCCACGAACAGCCCGAAAGCGGTGGTCACCAGGGCTTCGGAAATACCGCCGGCCACCGCGCCCAACCCGGTCGACTTCTCGGTGGAAATCCCCGTGAAGGCGTTGATGATGCCGACCACCGTTCCGAACAGTCCCACGAAGGGGGCGGTGGAACCGATGGTCGCGAGACCGCTGACGCCGCGCTTCAGCTCGGCGTGCACAATCGCCTCGGAGCGCTCCAGAGCGCGCTTGGAAGCCTCGATCTCTTCGCCCGGGATTTCGTTGCTGAGCTGGTGGGCCTGGAATTCCTGGAGGCCCGCCACCACGACTTTGGCCAGATGGCTTTTCTTGAAACGGTCCCCAATCTTCACCGCCTCGTCCAGCTTGCCTTCGCGGAGCGCGCCGGCCACAGCCGGAGCAAACAACCGCGACTGCTTACGCGCCGCGCTGTACGCCATGAACCGATCGATCATGACGCCGATGGAATACGCCGACATGATGAACAGAAGGAACACCACTAACTTGGCCAACGTACCCATCTGATTATACAGGGAGCGGACATCCCAGCCTACGGTTCCGCCCTGCAGCAAATAAAGCGACCATACTTGCAATTGCATGTTTTCTCTCTCTCCTGCGAGTTGAATTCAAATTCTGGCCGGCCCGGGGTACCCCCTGGGTCCGGGCCGGTTACTACTGACTCAACGTGAAGTTCACGTCGATCTGAGTTACGACCTCCACCGGCTCTCCGTTGAGGAGGGTCGGTTGGTACACCCACTGTTTCACCGCTTCCAAAGCGGACGGGACCAGCAACGGGTGGCCGCTGATGACCTCGAGTTTCTGAATGGTGCCGTCCCTGGCGATAATGGCGCTGAGCTTCACCACGCCCTGAATGCGCGCCTGCTTGGCCAGCGGCGGATACACCGGACGCGGTTGGCGGACCAGCTTGGCCTGCTGCACGTTACCGCCGACCCGGATGCGTTGCGGAACCACTTCCTTCTTCGGCGGCGGAGGCGGCGGCAGAACCGCCGTCGGAACCGCACCAATGATGCCGCCGAGAATGCCGCCGGGGGTGCCCCCAGCTACGCCGCCCGCTATGCCGCCCGCCACGCCGCCCACGCCCGAGGAAGGAGGCGGAAGCTCTTCTTCTCTGATCTGCGCGATCTCTTTCGGGATGCTCTTGGGCGCCATCAACCGGCCGGCGTCGAACTGGCGCGGGATGATCTTCACCTTTACCACGGGAGCGGCCGCCTGGGGAGGAGGCGGCGGAGGCGGCGGCGGAGGCGGCGCCACCAGGAAACTGGTCAACTGAGTCTTGGGAAGCACATTGAAATAGATCATCGGGAAAATCACCCAGAACATCACAAAGATGATCTGCCCCACGAACGAAACCACCACCGTCCAGCTCTTGTTCGTTTTTCCCACGCCTTCAATAAACGTCTGCTCGAACATACAAGCTTCCTTTCCCTGGTCACCGCCGCGGCCGCGCTCCCGGGAGCCCCCCGAGGTCCGCCGCGACGGCCCCTTGCTACTTAACCGCCCTTGCAGGGCTCTTCCGGACCGCTTCCGGTCGCGGCGCAGTTGCCAGCGGAGGACCCGGCCTCCGCTTGCGCCGATCAGTGTAATTATGCCAGAACAACACGATCGGACTGGCGATGAAAACCGAAGAATACGTGCCGACAATAATCCCGCAAACCAGCGCGAACGAGAATCCGTGCAGCACCGGACCGCCCCAGATGAACAGCGCGATCACCGTCAGGAAGGTCAGGCCCGAGGTCATGATGGTGCGGCTGAGCGTCTGGTTGACCGCCCGGTTCATCACCCTTTCCAGCGGTTCGCGCCGCGAGATCTTCAAGTTCTCGCGGATGCGGTCGAAAATCACGATGGTATCGTTCATCGAATAGCCCACCAGAGTCAACAGGGCCGCGATGACCGTCATGGAGATCTCTTTGCCGAAAAGAGAGAACAGCCCGATAGTGATGAGGGTGTCGTGGAAGCACGCGATCACGGCCCCCAGGCCGTAGATCCACTCGAACCGGAACCAGATGTACGCCAGCATCCCGGCGAGCGCGTATAGCGTGGCCAGCACGGCCTTGTTCCTCAACTCCGCGCCCACTTTCGGTCCCACCATCTCCACTTTCAATATGTGAAACGGCGCCAGATAACACTCCTGCTGAAGAGTGTTCATAATACCAGCATTTACGCCCGGAACGGATGTCAACTGAGAAAAATTTGCGACCAGGCCGGAACGCGGCGGGGTATCGCGGAAATCGAGCATGTCTTTGGCCAGTTTCTGCAACTGGACGTCGCTCATGGCGACGCCGGCGCGAGCCAGGGGATCGCGCAAACGCTCGACCACCACCTGCTGGCTGGCGTTGTTGAAGTCGAGCTTCCCGGCGGTCTGCCCCCACCTGGCATTCAGAACATCCTGCATGTCCTGGCGGTTGACGTTCAACTGGCCCTCTTCCTGCGCTTCGGTCCCGATCTCGACCTCGTTTTCCGCTCCGCTGCCGTAAATATTCTGTACGCTTACCTCGCCCTTGATCTTCTGCGAACGCGCCATGGCGGCGCGGATCTGGTCGAGCGGCGGCGGATAAGCGAACTTGACCGTCATCAGGACGCCCTCTTTGAAATCGATGCCGTACTTGAGCCCGTGCTTTACGGCGATACTCCCGAACCCCGCCGCCGTCAGCACCAACGAAGCGATGATGAAGGGCCACTTCTTGCCCAGAAAGTCAAAGTCAGTGTTCTTAAATAATTGCATCGACACATGCCGTGCTGGTGCGCTTAATTAAGTTTGACACCAGCCCTTTACCGTTTGTTCCAACCGCCGGTGGGAATCCCCGTAAGTCATTGCCGCTCAAATACTTAATGCCTCCATCCGCCGATGTCCGGACAACTCGTAGTCAAAAATCGTCCTGGAAACGAAAACTGCCGTAAACACGTTGGCGATCAGCCCTATGACCAGCGTCACCGCGAATCCGCGGACCGGTCCTTCCCCGAACAGGAACAGGAAAGCGCACGAAACCACGGTGGTCACGTGGGTGTCGACAATGGTCCACCACGCTTTGTTGAAACCCGTATCCACGGCCGCGATGACTGCCTTGCCCGACCGCAACTCCTCGCGGATACGCTCGAAGATCAGCACGTTCGAATCCACCGCCATGCCGATGGTCAGAATCACTCCGGCGATTCCCGGCAGCGTCAGCACCGCGTGGAAATAGGACAGCGCCGCCATGAGCACCACCGTGTTGAGCGCCAGCGCCAAAACCGCGTTCACGCCGCTACGTTTATAGTAGACGAGCATGACAACTATTACGGCCAGCAGCCCGGCGATACCAGCCACCAGACCCTCGTGGACGGAATCGGCGCCGAGGGAAGGCCCGATGGAGCGCTCCTCTAGGGTCTGAACTCCCGCCGGCAGGGAACCCGACCGAAGGTAGCGGGACAGGTCCACGGCCTCGTCTTCGCTGGTCAGGTTGGTGATGCGGCCGGCATCTTCGATTCTCGATTCGATTGTGGCCACGCTCACAATGCTATTGTCCAATGCCACGGCCAGCCTGTTGCCGATATTGGCTTCCGTGAAGCGGCCAAAGCGCTTGCCGCCGTCCGGCGACAGGGTGAAGTTGGTGTCCCACTTTCGGAACTCGCCCTGGCTGGCCCGCGCATTGCGCATTTCACGGCCGGTGATCACCGGGGTTTTACCCACCAGGTACCACTGCTCGCCTTCCTGGGCGCCACGCGGCTTGGCCTTCACCATCTTGGTATTCAACGGCAGGACGCCGCCATGCTGAGAGAGGAGCGCTTCGCGGCTGGCGAAGGGCCCGTCCTCGACTTTAGTAAGTTCCAGGACGGCCGCAGTCCGAATCAATTCCTGCACGTGCGCCGGATCGTCCACGCCCGGCAACTGCACCAGTATCTGGTACTGATCGCCCGCCCGCCCGTACTGTTGCACCGAAGGCTCCGTCAGCCCGAGCTCATTGATGCGGTTGCCGATGGTCTGGATGGTTCGTTCCACCGTGTCGCGCTTGAGCGCCACCAGCTCGGAGGGCTTGAGCCGCATCGAATAGTCGGTGGTGTTCTGCGCCGTCAACACATAGGTGGCATACCGCTCGTTGACGAGGTCGCGGAAAGAGCTCGTCTGGGTGGCCGGCACGCCCTTGATGTAGATTTCGACATCGTCGGCATCCTCAACCCGCTGAGGATCGTTGCGGTCCATGCTGGCCCAGGTGATCCTCTGCTTGCCGAGATCCTCCTTGAGCCGCTCCATGGTCTGGTCGGCATCCGCTTTGACGGCGTCCTGCACCTGGACCTGCAGCACCAGGTGGCTGCCGCCCTTGAGGTCCAGCCCAAGCTGGATGTGGTTCTTCACGTTCTGTACCAGGTCGGCCGCCGACTTGGGGAAACCGATAATGCCGAACACGCAAACCAGAATCGTGGCCACAATTACCACGGTTCGCGCTCTTAGATTCGTTCGCATGGGAATTTAACGCCTGTTTCTAGAATTGCCGCTACTTCTTGCCTTCCCCTGAAATCATGCTCGAGACCGAGCTTCGCGCCACCTGGATCTTGACGTTGTCCGGTTTCACGCGCAACACCAGGGTCTCATCCTCGATGGCGACGATGGTCCCGATGATGCCGCCGCTAGTCGCGACCGTGTTGCCGTTTTGCAGACCCGCCAGCATCTTCTGAGTCTGTTTGCGCTGGCGCTGCATGGGCAGGAACAGTAGGAAATAGAAAATACCAAAGATCAGAAGGATGGGCAAGAATCCCAGTAGGGAGCTGGACGACGCCGACTGCAAGTACAGGTTCAGAACCACGTTTTAACCAATTGGGGATCACCCGGCTTCAAGCGAGGCCGAGCGCGCACACCTCAAGTATTCTGGAAATGATAACGATATTATAGCGTGCCTGATCTCGCCCATGATGTCAAGGTACCGGCGAATGTTGTGCCGTGTCGCCAGCGCCGCAAACAGGATCTCCCCGGAAACAAACAGATGGCGAAGGTATGCCCGGGAGTATCGGGTACAAGTATAGCAATTGCAGCGCTCGTCCAGGGGCCGCCCGTCGTCCTTGTAGCGCGCGTGCTTGATGATCACCCGGCCCTCGGAGGTGAACAGGCAGCCATTGCGCGCATTCCGCGACGGCAGCACGCAATCCATCATATCGACGCCACGGGCCACGTACTCGGCAAGTTCGGCGGGCATTCCCACGCCCATGGCGTAGCGCGGCCGCGAGCGCGGCAGAATGTCTTCGGTGGCCTCGACCATCTCGAGGCTGAGCGGGCGCGGTTCGCCCACCGAGAGGCCGCCGATGGCGTAGCCGTCGCTCCCCAGATCGGCCAGCGCCGTGGCGCACTCGCGCCGCAGGTCCGGGAACATGGACCCCTGTACGATGGGATAGAGCGCGTGCCGCGCGGGGCTTTCCGCCATGCGCCGCCGGTAATGCCCGTCCGCCTGCCGCGCCCACCCCACGGTGCGATGCATGCTCTCGCGCGCATACTCGTGGCTGACGGGGTACTCCGGGCATTCATCGAGCGCCATCAGGATGTCGCTGCCGTAGGCAAGCTGCACATCGACGGTGGATTCCGGAGTGAACGTGTGGAGATCGCCATTGAGATGCGACCGGAATACCACGCCGTCGCCGGTGATCTTGCGCATCCCGCTCAGGCTGAAGACCTGGTAGCCACCCGAATCGGTGAGGAGGGCGTTGGGCCACGACATGAAGCGGTGCAACCCGCCCATCTGGCGGATGATCTCATGCCCCGGGCGCAAATAAAGGTGGTAGGTGTTGGCCAGCAGGATCTTCACGCCGAGATCGTCGGCCAGGTCGCGCTGGCTGAGACCTTTGACCGTGGCCTGCGTCCCCACCGGCATGAAGACCGGGGTCTCGATGGTCCCGTGCGGCGTGTGCAGCAGGCCGGCGCGCGCCCGCGTGTGCGGGCACTCGGCGACTACTTCGAATGAGATCTGGGGCATGCAGCTTTCAGCTTACAGGGGCCGGGGGCCAGGGGCCAGAGGCCGGGGGAAGGTGCGCGCCTGCGGCGCGGAGGTTTCACAGAAGATCCGGCCCGAAGGGCCGCTCCTTTCCCTGGCCCCTGGCCCCCGGCCCCCGACTCTAAAACACCTTGATCCGCATGAATTTTCGCGGATTCTGGCGGAAGTCCCGCACCGTGTCCTGTAATTCGCGGGCCAGGCCGTTGAGGTTATCGTATGCCAGCGAAGTGGTCTTCGCCGGGCCGCGGTTGAAGGCGTCGACGCTCTCGATCAGCGACAGCACCTGGCGGTTCCAATCGGCATACAAGCTGTCCGACCGCATGAACTCCGCTGTGCGAAGATCCGCGATCGAACGCCGCAGGTCCTCCGTATCGCTCCACAGCTTGTCGTACCGCGCGCTGTCGCGGAGGAGCTGGCCCGCGTCGCCCTGCCCCGATTGGAGGCGCGCCAGGCTGCGATCCAGCTCCACCAGCGGCTGGCTGATCTGCTGGTAGAGCCGGTCGGTATAAAGCTCGCGGCCCACTTCGCTGGTGGTGCTGGCCGCCGCCTGTATGCCGCTCTCGATCTGCGAGAAGCGCCTGCGCAGATCGTTATACATCTGCTCGCCCTCGACGAGCTGTCCCAAATCGCTGCGGCCCTGCTCGATATCGTCCAGCAGGGCGCTGACGACCTTCAGTCGTTGTTTAAACTGCTCGATATCGAGGCTCTTCAGCAACTCCGGCGAGCCCTGGAAGCTAATCTCTCCGCCCGGGGAGACGAAGTGCCTGCTGGTTCCGCTCGAGATGTCTACAAACTTGTCGCCAATCATGGTTTCGGATGCGACTTGCGCCGTGGAATCGTCCGGGATGCTGGCCAGCCGGTCGCGCTCGACGGTCATGGTCACCTTCACGACGCGGTTGGGCTCGCTCGATCCGGAGAGGGCCACCGACCGCACTTTGCCGACGCCGATGCCATCCACCCGGACCGGCGCTCCCGCTCCCAGCCCCGTGGCATCGGGAATGTAGAGATACGTGGTGGCCCTCTCGGTCAGCAGCGTTCCCCCGGTCAGCAGGTACGCGAGTATCGAGAGGATGACCACCGCCGCCGCGGAGACGGTCAATACGCGGAACTTGGCCCAGCGGATATAGCGCGCGGACGGCATTCACTCGGATTGTACCGCGACGGCCGGCGGTAACACGGGTTACACTGGAAGCGTCTGTGGAATAGGGAGGTAAGGAATGTTCGAATCCATCGGTTGGCCGGAGTTGTTGGTGATCCTCGCGGTCGCTACGCTGTTGTTTGGAGGGAAGAAGATCCCGGAAGTGGCCAAGGGGCTTGGCGAGGGCATACGCAACTTTAAGACCGCATTGAAAGGCGACACTGAAAACGACGCCGAAAAGACCTGACCGCCGTGAAGATCCGATCCAGAAAGTTCGAAGGCCGTTGCTCCAGGCACAAGCGATATAATCCCGCCATCGACGGGCAAGGCGGCATCCGGGGCGGTTGCCCGCGGTGCAACCTGCTTTTCGATATTTGGGAAGCCTCCCTCAAGCTGAATCAGTTGATCCGCAGGTTCGACCCCAACCTCGACGATCTCCAGCGGCCGTCCCCGCGCAAGCCGCCCGCGCACGACCCGCGCCAGTTGAGTTTGATTGTGGAGTGACGGGGGACAGGCCATCGTTTCTTGAGGCTTGTCAACCCTCGCCAAAGCAGGGCTGGTTGACAGACGACAAAAAGCGATCGTCTGTCCTACGAAACCAGCGCGCGCGCCACGATCCAGGACTTCTCCAGAACCGAGAGCCGCACGCGGCGCGAGAGCACGTCGTAACCGCTGCTCTCGATCCGCTCGAGCAGCCGCGAGTAGATTGAAATCAGCGCCCACAGCGACCGCCGGCTGCGGGGGTGAATCAGGTCCAGCAGCGGCCGCGATGCCTCGTAGTAGGCGCGCGCCCGCGCCGTTTCGTGCCGCATCAACTCCAGAAAGGCCGCGTTGCGCTTCCCCGCGCGCAGGTCCTCTTCGCTCACGCCAAAGCGCCGCAGATCTTCGGCAGGCAGATACATGCGGCCGCGATCCGCGTCTTCGCGGATGTCCCGCAGAATGTTCGTCAGTTGGAAGGCTACGCCGCACTGTTCGGCCAGAGGCAAGGCCGTGGGCGTGTCGAAGCCGAAGATGTGGATGGTGGTCAGCCCCACCACCGAGGCTACTTGATAGCAATAGCGCTGGAGTTGGTCGAACGTTTGGAAGCGGCGCGGCTCCAGGTCCGAAACCACGCCATCGATCATGGCGCGGAAATAGTCGTGCGGGATGCCGAAGCGGCGAACCGTGTGATGGAACGCCGGCCAGACGGGATGCCCGCTGAAACGGCCCTCCAGCGCATCCTCGAGCTCCCCCCGCCAGCGTTCGATGGCCGCGCGCGTGGCGCCGGGCTCGTCGCTCAGATCGTCGCAATAGCGCATGAAGGCATAGATGGCGCACATGGCTTTGCGCTGTTGCGCCGACAGCAGCAGGAACGAGTAGTAGAAGTTCTGGGCGCGGGTTCGGGCCACGCGCCGGCAGTGCTCGTAGGATTGCTCGACTGCGTTCATCGGACCGCCCGCGAGAAGGCCATGCGTGCCAGCGATCCCAGAAGCAGCCGCACGCGCTCCGCCTTCGAAATGGCGGGCCGCGCAGCCAGCACGTCGTAGTCTCGCCGTGCGATTTTATCCAGCACCCGCATGCCCCCGCGGCTAAACAAATCCAGATCCAGCGCCAGCCGCCGGTCCACCATTCTGGAGAGCGGCAACCCTTCCAGGAACAACTCGCGCGCTTTCTCCACCGCTTCCCGCATCACTTCGCGAAAGGCCGGCGTGAACCGCCGCGCGCACAGTTCTTCGACTGTGTAGCCGTGCCGCTCGATCGTCTCGAGCGGAATGTAGACGCGGTCCTTGAGCAGGTCCACCGTCACGTCCTGCCAGAAGTTGGCGAGTTGCAGGGCCGTGCAGGTGGCGTCCGAGAGCCGCTGCCGCTCGGCGTCGGAGTAGCCGCAGAGGTGCAGCACCAGGCGGCCCACGGGGTTCGCGGAATAGCGGCAATAACCGAAAAGATCTTCCCAATCGCGGTATCGGGCGACGGTCTGGTCCTGGACGAACGCCTGGATGAGGTCCGCGAAAGGCTGCCGCGGAATGGCGTACTTCCGCACGGTCCCCATGAGCGCCACGAAAACCGGGTGCGTGGCACGGCCCGCGTACATGGCGTCGAGTTCCGCGCGCCACCATCCCAGCAGCTTGAGGCTTTCGGCGCGGTCGCCCATCTCGTCGCCCAGGTCGTCGGCCCAGCGGCAATAGGCGTACACATTGTAGAAATCCTGGCGCAACCGCCGGGGAAGCAGAAAGGTCGCCACGTGAAAGTTCTCGTAGTGACGCCGGGCCAGCCAGCGGGTATAAGCTCCGGCTTCCTCGGCGGCGTACGGGGTGCGAAGGGCCTCCGGCGACCTCACGAAGTCGGCCGGAAGCAGAAACGCGCGCGGTCCCACGCTCGGCACCTACGGAACAATCGCCGTCTTCAGGTGGCCGTTGTGGCTCATCAGGTGGCGCATCACTTCCAGGAGGTTGGTCAGCGGTTCTTCGCGATTGACGAAGAAGGCGGCCGTGATGTGTCCCGCGCAAACCAGGTCGAGCGCCTTCTGGATGTACGCCGGGGTATGGTGGAAGCTGGCCTTGCAGGTGATTTCGGAGTAGTGCAGCAGCGCCGTGTCGAGACTGACCTTGCTGTCGTTAGGGCAGCCGCCGAAGAAATTCACCGTGCCGCCGCGCCGCACCATGTCCACCGCCCACTGCCAGGTCTGGGGCTTGCCCACGGCTTCGATGGCAATGTCCACGCCGCGGCCGTGGGTCAGACCGCGGATGGCGCTCAAGGGGTTGGTGTCGCCTTCCACCGCGATCAATTCGTCCACGCCGAGCGCGGCCGCCCGTTCAAGCTGGGACCGGCGCCGGCCCACCGCGATCACGCGGCAGCCATACAGCTTCGCCAGCTTCGCGAACATCAAGCCGATGGATCCCAGCCCAATGATGGCGATGGTGTCGCCTTCCCGCGGAGCGGTCTCTTCGAAACCGCGAACCACGCAGGCCAGCGGCTCCACCAGCGCCGCGTCGCTATATCCCACGTGGCCGGGAATGAGATAGGTATTACCTTCGACGATGCGGGCCGGAATCCGGATGTATTCCGCGTAGGCGCCGTTGTTGAACAGCAGGTCTTCGCACAGATTCTGCAACCCGCGCCGACAGAAAAAACACTCCTCGCAGGGGGCCGAGTTGGCCGCCACCACGCGCTGCCCAATCGAAAACTTCGTGACATCCTCGCCTACCGCGACTATATCGCCGGCCAGTTCATGCCCGAACACAGCCGGGGGCACAATCATTCGGGCGTGATATCCACGGCTAAAAACCTTGACATCGGTGCCGCAGGTCAACGCCACCTTCACTCGTACGAGAATGTCTCCGCAGTCAATTGTCGGAACGGCTACCGGCTCCACCTGCAAGTGTTCTTTACCGTAAAGCACGGCAGCCATCATGTGGCTATTCACTATGACCACCTCTGTGGCTGAACGATTATTTTCAAAGATTTAGCTCCTGGATGCAATGCCAAATCGATTCCTGAACGAATTTTAACCAAAGGCAAACGGTGAGAGATCAGCTCCTCCACCGGGATTTCGCCGCCAAAAACCAGCTTCGCGGACTCCGCTTGCAGGTCCACTGATGCACTATAGCACCCCAAGAGGCTGCGTTCACCTACGCAGATGTCCGCCCCCGAGGCTTCGATGCGTTCCGTAGCCGAAGTTTGGGCAAAAAGCAGGATGCGCGAGCCGGGACGCGAGCAAGCCATCGCCTGGTCGACGATCCCGCGGGCGGAAACCGCCACAATCACCAGGTCCGCGCCGCGTCCCTCCGTGAGGCGCTTGACTTCCGAGGCGACATCCATCGTGCGGGGGTCCCAGGTGAATTGCGCGCCGCACCGCGCCGCAATACGCAATCGCTCGCCGATGGTATCGGTGGCCGCGATGCGGGCGCCCCTGCGATTCACCAGCATGGTGAACATCAGTCCGATAGGCCCCTGCCCCAGGATGACCACGAAATCTTCCGGCTGCGGATCGCATTGCACCACAGCCTTCAGGCACGTGTTCAGCGGCTCTACCAGAGTGGCGCGCTCAAAGGAAACTCCGCCGGGGATTGTCTCGACACCGCGCTCCACAATCCAGTCCATTACCCGCACGTATTGCGCAAACCCTCCCCCCGCCGGCTCGAAGCCCGCCGAAATGCCGACTTTCCTGTACACCGGGCACTGCGCGTAAATCTTGCGCCGGCAATAGAAGCATTCCAGGCACGGGATGTGATGAAATGCCACCACCCGGTCGCCCGGCCGGTATTTCGTGACGCCAGCCCCCACCGCCGCCACGACTCCCGCGGTCTCGTGCCCGTACACCCGCGGTGGCGCCAGCAGGTTGTGCTCGATCTTCTTGAGGTCGGTGTGACAGATGCCACAAGCTTCCACCCGTATCAGCATCTCGCCAGGCCCGATCGCGGGCGTAGGGATCTCCTCGATGCTGACCACGCTCTGTCCGCGGTAGACGGCTGCGTGCATCGTTTCCGGTACAACGCTCGAGTCAGAATCGGCAGTCGGCAAAAAAATCCCCCAGGACGCGCGCGGCCCGGACTGCTCGCTGCCGCAGCCGGCACAATTCCGGCAGCCGGGCCAAAGGGCGGCGCAATGTTTCTCTTAGAACTACCATTGTATCGAAGTGGCCGTCCGCGCGCAGGGCCGCATTGAAGTCATTCGCCATAGTTTCGCCCGCCAGATCGGTTACCGCCCGAACGCAATAGAACGGCAAGCCGCGAGCTTGGGCGCGCGCGGCCACTCCAGCGGCCTCCATTTCCACCACGATCGCTCCACCGGCGCGCAGACGGCGCTTTTCCTCCGCCGTTTGCGCTACCCGGTCAATCGAGCAAACCACGCCGGCATGGTGGGGGGACGCGGTAGCAACCGGCAGGGCTTCGTAGCGGCGGTCCGCCGCCGCCACGCTGGTTCCCACCACCACGTCCGCCACGCCGAGCTGAGGGTCGAGCGCGCCGCAAAACCCCGTGCTGATGATGGCGTCGGGCTGGAACACCTCGCACGCGGCGTCCACGGCGGAGGCCGCGCGCCGGGCGCCGACGCCATTGGCAACCAGCAGCAACTCATGGCCGCCCAGTTGGGCGAAACGCGCCCAGTCCACGGGTAACCGCGCCGGATGCGATCCTGCCCCACGCAGGCCACGGAACTCCGTGGGGGCGGATGCGATCAGCAGCAGTCTCATGCGGTTCTCTGGAACCACTCCACGGCGCGGGCCAGCGCCGTCTCCGCCGGACCGGGCTTCCAACCCAATTCGCGCCGCGCCTTCTCGTGCGTCACCCACATCTTCTTCTTGGCCATGCGGACCCCATTCAGGGGTACGCGGGGCGGCGTTCCGGTGACCTCCGCCCATGCTGTGCTGCACGCGCCCGCGCACCACGCCACCGCGTACGGCAGCCGCATGGTGGGCGCCTTGCGGCCCGTAATCTTCGCCAGCTTCGCGAAAATCTCCGCCAGCGTCAAATTCTCGGACCCCAGAATGTACCGCTCTCCCGTCCGGCCGCGTTCGCAGGCCAGCAGGTGCCCCGCGGCGACATCGCGCGCGTCCACTACGTTCAGCCCCGTGTCGATGAACGCCGGCATGCCGCCACTTAGAAAGTCGGCCACGATCTGGCCGGTGGGAGTGGGCTTCACGTCATGATCGCCAATCGGCGCCGTGGGGTTCACCGTCACCACCGGAAGCCCGCCGCGCGCGAACTCGAGCGCCACCTGCTCCGCCAGAAACTTCGAGCGCTTGTAGTCACCCACCATGTCTTCGAGCGAGACGGGAGTGTCCTCGTTCCCGATGCCGCCATGCGGAATCCCGATGCACCCCACGGAGCTGGTATAGACCACGCGCTCGACGCCGGCGCTCTTGGCGGCTGCGAGCATATTGCGTGTGCCATCCACGTTCGACTGGTACAGCTCGCCGGGATGCCTGGCCCACAGCCGGTAGTCCGCGGCGACGTGGAAGAGCAGGCCGCAACCGGCCACGGCGCGTTCCAGCGAGGCGGGGTCGCGCAGATCGCCGGTGACGCATTCCACATCCAGCTCCGCGACGCGGCTGCCCGCGCGCACCAGGGCGCGAACCGCGTACCCGCGCTCGCGAAGTTGGCGGGCGACGTGCCATCCGAGGAACCCGGAGGCTCCCGTGACCAGAACAGGTTTCATGTTAGAGCGGCGATCGCCCGCAAGCGGGCAATGGGCAAGTTAAAGCATGCCCCACCTATCGCAATGTCCATGCCAGCATCTTCAAATTGTCGGCCAACCCGGCGTTGATGCCTAACGCGGCGGAAGGCTCAAACCCGCAGTGCACCATGCAGTGCTCGCAGCGAGGATCGTTGCCTGGGCCGTAGCTCTCCCAAGGCGTCTCGGTCATCAGCTCCGCGAAGGTCTTGTAGTGCCCGTCCGTGATCAGGTAGCACGGGCCTTTCCAGCCCTTCACATTGTAGGTCGGGTTGCCCCAGGCGGTGCAGGGCAGCTCGCGCTCGCCCTTCAGGAATTCCAGGTACATGGGCGTCTGATGCACCGCATACTTCGCGGCGATGCGATCGATGTCCTTGAACTTCTCGTGCACGTCTTCGCGGGTCAAGAAGATTTCCCGGTCGTCCACGGCGGAGTACCCGTACCCCGGCGCAATCTGGTGGCCGTCCACGTGGAACTGCCGGAGATACTCGAACAGCTCTTCGATCTCCCGCATGTCCGTCTCTTTATAGACGGTGGTGTTGGTGCACACCTGGAAACCCGCGGCCTTGGCGGCCTGGATGCCCTGGATGGCTTCCCGGAATACGCCTTCGCGCTCGACGCACAGGTCGTGGGTCTTCTCCAAGCCGTCCAGGTGGACGTTGAAGTAGAAGCGCCGGTGCGGCCGGAATTCCCTCAGGCGTCTCTTGATGAACATGCCGTTGGTGCAGAGGTAGATGTGCCGGTTGCGCTCGAGTATCCCCGCCGCCAGATCGCCGATCTGCGGATACATCAGGGGCTCGCCGCCGCAAATCGAGACCACCGGCGCGCCGCATTCGTCCACGGCGAGCAGGCACTCCTCGAGCGGCACCCGCTCCCCGATGCTCGATTCGTACTCGCGAATGCGCCCGCACCCCGTGCACGTCAGGTTGCAAGCGTGCAGCGGCTCGAGCATCAGCACGATCGGGAAACGCTTGCCGATCATGGGATGCGGCGGGCGGGCCCTGGGGGCGGGCCCAGAGGGCACCCCGCCGGTCTTGGGCGGCAGAACACGGAACGGGTTGGATCGGCCGGCATCCGGCGCGGCGTTCTTCTGCCACTCCGGGCGGGGCCGCATCTTGTTCCTGATGATGTATCCGGCCAGGCCGGCGGTCATGGCGATCGGAAACTTCATGAGCTATCCATTCGAGTTCGCCCGGGCCTTCACGAACGAAGACAGCGCGAGCAGCGGGAAATAGTCTTTGTACAGGTGATAGTTCAAGTAGAACACTTTCGGGAACCCCGTCCCGGTGGCCAGCTCCTCCCGCCAGCTTCCATCCTGGCGCTGGGTTCTCAACAGGTATTCGATGCCATGCCGCACGCTCGAGCTGGCGGCGTCGCCTCCAGCGATCAGGCCCAGCGTGGCCCACGCGCTTTGCGAAGGCGTGCTCGGCCCGGGCGTGTAGACGCCGTTATCGTAGCTGGCGCAGCTTTCGCCCCAACCGCCGTCCGCGTTCTGGATGGAACGCAGCCACTCGCCGGCGCGCAGGACGTGCGCTTCGCGGTCGCTCTCCCCCGACGCCGCCAGGCCCCGCAGCGCGAAACAAGTGCCATAGATGTACGCCACGCCCCAACGGCCGTACCAGCTTCCATCGGCCTGCTGGTTCTTTATGAGCCACTCGACGCCGCGCCGCACGGCGTGGTGATCGCGGCCCACCCCGTGCGCCGCCAGCGCCTCGAGGGTGCGCCCGGTGATGTCCGGGCAGGTGGGATCGAGCATGGCGTTGTGATCGGCGAAGGGAACGTTGTTCAGAAACTTCCAGTTGTTGTCGGCGTCGAAAGCCGCCCATCCGCCATCGCGCGATTGCATGGCCAGCAGCCAGTCGATCGCCCGTGCGTGGCAGGCCTTCTGCGCCGCGGCATCCGAAGCCGGCGCCTGGCTCAGCGCCAGCATCACCATGGCGGTGTCGTCGATATCCGGATAGTGCTCGTTGCGGTAAAAGAAGCCCCATCCGGAAGGCTCGGTGTGGGGCCGCTTTACGGACCAATCGCTCTTGCGCCGGACCTCGTTGGCCAGCAGCCAATCGGCCGCCCGCCGGACGGCCGCATTGTGCGGGTCGCCCTGTGCCAGCGCGTAGGCGGCGATGGCGGTGTCCCAAACCGGCGAGAAGCACGGCTGGAAGAAAAACCGTTCGCCATCGTCCACGATGAGGTCCTCGAAGTGGCGCAACGCCTCCACCCGCAACGGGTCGTCCTGGGCATAGCCCAGCACATCCAGCGCCATCACCGAATACATCATGGGCGGATAGATTGCGCCCAGCCCGTCGGAGCCGTGCATCCGCTCGATCATCCACTGCCTGGCTCTCTCGATGGCCTTCCGCCGAACGCTCTTCGACCCGCTGCGCTCCCACCACTTCAGCAGCTTGTCCACTGTCAGGAAGACGTTGTGCCAGGTGAGCCAACGGGGGTCTTTGTGGAACGCGGGGCTCACGCCCGGAAGCCAGATCTCATCCAGGGTGAAGCCCGGCGGAACCGGACGGCGCGGGTTGGCGGCATGGACGATGGCCAGCGACACCACGATGGCGCGCGTCCACGCGGACATCTGGTATAGAAAATCGAACGGCAGCAGCACGACTTCGGGCGGAATGCTGGGGCAGTATTGCCGCGGGTACAGGTCGAACAAGCTGAGATTGACCTTGACGTAGCTGTTGGCCGCCTGAATGCCGCCCAGCTCGAGGATGCGGCGGCGCAGCCGCGCCATGCGCGGGTCGTCCACCGGCACTCCCGCGAGCTTCAGCGCCACATAGGCCTTGACCGACGCGCTCACCTCCGCAGGCCCCTGGACATAGATGTTGAAGCCGCCGTCGGAAAGTTGCCGGTCGAGAATCGAGCGCGCCGCTTTGTCGATCAGCGGCCGGGTCTCCGGCTCCCACTTGCCGTCTACAGGCGGATACAGCCACAACTGGAAGAGGATGAAATCGGATTCCAGCGTGGTGTCGGCGGTCAGTTCGGCGCACCAGTGCCCGTCGCGCGCCTGAAGGTCCGCCAGGCGCGCGGCGGCGCGGCGCACAGCCTCGCCGGAGGCCGGGCCCAGAGGGCACCCCAGTTGGTTCTCGACTTGTACGGGAGCGCTCATCGGATCGGCACAGTCAGTTCGGCGGGCAGCGAGAACCGCACGTCTTCGTCCACCAGTTCGATCTCTTCCAGTTGGCGGAAGCCATGCTCGCGCAGAAACTCGATCAGCTCCTGGACCAGGTGCTCGGGCGCCGAGGCTCCCGCCGTCACCCCCACATTCTTCACGCCATCGAGCCAGGCCGTGTCCACGTCGGAGCAATCGTTCACCAAGTGCGAGCGCACTCCAAAATTGTCACCCACCTCCACCAGTCGCTTCGAGTTCGAGCTGTTTTCCGAACCGACCACGAGCAGCAGGTCGATGGCTTCGGAAATCGCCTTCACCGCCATCTGGCGGTTCTCGGTGGCGTAACAGATGTCCTGCGCGGGCGGCCCTTCGAGGTGCGGAAACCGCTCCTTCAGCCGGTTGACCAGATCGCGCGTTTCGTCCAGGCTGAGGGTGGTCTGGGTAAGGTATCGCACGCGCGTGGCGTCCGGAACCTCCAGCCGGTCGACATCCTCCAGGGTTTCCACCAGGTAACTGCGGTCCGGCACTTCGCCCAGCGTGCCGATCACCTCATCGTGGTCCCTGTGCCCGATGAGCACAATGCTGTAGCCGTCGCGCGCGAACCGCACCGCCTCCAGGTGCACCTTGGTGACCAGCGGGCAGGTGGCGTCAATCACATCCAGCCGCCGCTCCTTGGCCTGTCTTCGCACCGACGGCGCCACGCCGTGCGCGCTGAAGATGGCCCTCGCCCCCGCGGGCACTTCGTCCAGCTCCTCGACGAAGATGGCGCCGGCCTCCCGCAATTCATCCACAACGTGCTTGTTGTGCACGATTTCCTTGCGAACATAAACCGGAGGCCCGTACAGATCCAAAGCGATCTTCACCACGTCGATAGCCCTGACGACGCCCGCACAGAAGCCCCGCGGCTTGAGCAGAAAGATCTTCTTGTCCGCACCGTGATTGGGTGCGAAAAGCTTAAGAGGCATACCGGCGATTGGAAACGATTATAACAAGTGGCAAACTGAACTCATGCCCGAATGGACCGAGGTCAAAGTATTGGACGGCGTAGACTTGCGATTGGTTGCCAGCGCTTCGGGCATTCGCGCCATTGAATTCGACCCCGGGCCGGTCTCGGAAGGCCAACGAAACGACCGCAATCCCCTGTTGCTCGAGGCCGTGCGCCAATTGCGGGCCTACTTCGCCGGCCAGTTGCGCGAGTTCCAACTGCCGCTGGATATCGAGGGCACCGAGTTCCAGAAACGCGTATGGTGCCAGGTGGCCGCCATCCCCTATGGTGAGACGCGCAGCTATTTGCAGATTGCTACGGCCATCGGATCGCCGCGGGCCGTGCGCGCCGTGGGCGCCGCCAATGGAGCTAACCCGGCGCCGATCGTGGTGCCGTGCCATCGGGTGATCGGCGCCAAAGGAAAGCTGGTGGGGTACGGCGGCGGGCTGGCAATGAAGAAACGGCTGCTGGAACTGGAGGGGGCGCGAGCGTTGCGGCTGGGGCTGTGAGGTGGGGCAGACCAGCATTTTCGCAGCTCTACCGATTGGAGCGTAGCTTCTCAGAGGGGGGTTCATGAGACGTTTCCGGCTGACTCACGACCGGGTTGATGGGCGCAGGCGGAATTGACGGAACAAAGCCAATCCCGGAGCTAAGTGGTTGATTTGGTGGTGGCTCCGGGGGCCGGCTCGCTTCGCTCGCGGGGCCGGGGGCCAGGGGCCAGGGGAAAGCGGCTCGCTGCGCTCGCCGGGTTGGGGGGCGCGGGACTCGATTTTCTGGAGGGCCGCGAGGGCGCGGTGGTAGGAACGGTCGGCGGCGTCGATGCGGCGCTGGAGACGGTTGAAATCCTCGCAGCCGGGGTCGCAGACCTGGGCCATCTCGAGACCTTTGGCCGGGTTGTAGAGGCCTTCGAAGTTGTACCGCCAGATTTGCGCTTCGAGGGTGCGGAAGCGGCGTTGGAGCCACTCGGCGGTGATGAGGGTATCGACCAGGGCGCGGACTTCGGGAGTGGCGGGCTGGTAGCGGTCGTAGTATTCGGCGGTGAGGAGCGCGAGGGCCGCGGGGTCTTCGCCGGGGATGACCTGGGATTGTGCGTGGATGCCGGATTTCAAGGCATTGAAGCGGACTGCGGCCTTACCCTCAGCGGAGGTTGGACCAGTGGATTTTTGCGCGTTGAGCCGGTTGGCCTCGATTTGTTGTAGAGTTGACATGGTTTTGACGGGGGGATGCAGAAGAGGTTTGGAAAGCCTGTGAGATGCCGCTCTGAGTGCCCCTGCTTTGACAGTAGCTTATGGACTGGGGGGCGCCGGATGGGGTTGGGGTATAAGGGCTTTAGAATCAAGGAAAAAAATGGTGAAGAAACTTGTTACTGGGTTTGGGGATGGGACATCGGATCGGCGCCGGCAGCGCCGGGTAGAGCCGGAAGGTCGAGGGGTGGGATTGGCGCGCGAACGTTACCGTCACCGCTACGCGACGACGTTGCGGCGCCAATCTCCGAGTGACGCGTGACTCGCTCGGAATCGCCAAACGCGGTCGATCGACGCAACTCCCCTCCGGCTTGCCCATAATCCGGTCACACCCCTGAAGGTCAGTCGGAGTGCGCCTATTGCCGCTATCGGCCCTGAACGCTACCGAGTACACGCACCAGAACCACATTAGTGCCGAACGCCACAAGAAACGCTGGCAGTGCTGTTATGATCGGCCAGATTCCGAGCGAGAGAAGCAGGAGGTGCTGGTGCTGGTTGCTTGATCCGGAAGACAGTGAATGGATGTTGGCGCCAACAGCAAGTCCGAATGCCCCGACCGCAACGGCGAAGGCGACGTGCAGGGCGGCAGAGCCAGGTAAGTTCCGAAGCCAAAAGCGCTCGTACGCAATGTGAGCGCCGTATCCAATGGCGCTTACTACCCAAGCGGCCAAGCGCCACGCCTGGACGTGAGTGGCCGGCAACGCGAAGACGATTCCAACAAGAGCGTACCCGCTACCGACGAAGAGGGCCGTACGTACCCACGATTTACGAGGTGATTCGCCCATGTGCTTGGGAAACTCCTGTTTGGTCCGAGCTGCCTGAACCGACGTGGCACGCCCACATGCTATGCCGATAACTTCGCATTATAAGGCCACTTGGTCGTCTATCGTCCAGGCTGCCTGCAGCTGCCGAGGTCTGCCCGCTGCTGGAGGATCGTCGGACACTCGGACAAAGCTCCCCGTTGCGACGATCAGGATCGACAAGTCGTGGTGAGCAGCGACTCGGACGGTCTCGCCGTAGACCCGCCTGGCTCAGCCGACAGTTTCTGAATCGCCCATGATTCGGCGGGCATCGATACGGCGCTTCTCCAAGATGGCGACTGTGGTCGATTGAAGACGCCGTTGGCGGCGGCGAGCGCGTCGTGGGGGGACCCGGCGTGTCGATTCCCGCCATTTTCCATGTGCGCCGGCGGATTGTTGGGGCTGTCCGATGTGGGACGCCTTCGACCACGCACCCGGTGGCATCAAGGTTTCTGACAAACTGGCGTCGATTTGTGAAAATGGGACAAGGGATGAAACGCAAGTTCCCGATCCTCGGCCAGGTTCGAGATGTCGAGGGCGGAGAGTGGGATGTGCTCGATATACGCGACACCAAACACGGTTTCGATTTGCTTTTCGGTTCGCCGCGGCCTCGTGTGGGATACTGGGGCGGTCCGCCACGTCTGATCGCAACTCAACCTCTGATAGATTTCTGGGATGTCAACCGGACAATGCACGACGGCGTGCTGTACGACTTGCCGGCCGGGCGAACCACACTCAAACGAATGCGACATCGTTTGGGCTTCCACTATCTCGACGACTTATCCCAGTTTTGGAAGGACCGGATCGAAGACCTGGAAACGCTGAGCGCGCGTGAGTTTGCCATGCGGCACAAAGTCGATGTCGAGGTGGCGATCGACACGCGCAGGAGACTGCTCGGCAGGCGCACGCGCGACCCGGGCTGGTGGCGCAAGCCCAGACCACTCAAAATCCTTCTATCCAACATCTCGCTGAGCCAGATGGGGAGGAAACTGCGCATCTCTATCAGCCAGGCCAAACGTCTCAGGGATAGAGCACGCCGGGAATCGTAGCCTCGATTTCCATGGCAGGTCTTTCCCGCCCCTACACGGTCACCGGCGAGGCCGCCCGCACCATCCCCAGCAGCTTGTCGTCGAACTCAAACCCGGCTGTGCGCGGCTTGCGGTGGCGCAGGTACCAACGGTAGGTCTCCTTCAGCCCGGCCTCGAACGGCGTCAGGGTCATCTTTAGCAGGCGCCTCACCTTGGCGGTGTATTCGGTGATGGGCGGCACGTCGTAGTATTCGCCGAAATAAAGGGGCTCTGCCATGGCGTTGCCGCCGGCTTGCGCGATGATCTCGCGCGGCACGCGCACCAGCGTCGGTTCCACGTTCGCCACCTTGGCGAGACGCGCAGCTATTTGCGGATTGCCACGGCCATCGGATCGCCCGTGGGCGCCGCCAATGGAGCTAACCCGGTGCCCATCGTGGTCCCCTGCCATCGCGTAGTCGGCGCCAACGGAAAGCTGGTGGGGTGCGGCGGCGGTTTGGCGCTGAAGCAACGGCTGCTGGAATTGGAAGGCTGTGCCACGATGTCATTTTAGCCCTCCCGCAAAGTCAGCGGAGAAGAACCAGGCCGGCCGCCACCGGAACCAGCACCAATGCCAGCATCACCCAGGTCCAGCGGTTGCCAAAGTTCAAGGTATAGCCGACACCGAAGCGCTTCTCAATCAGGATGGACGGGTCCGCGGGATTGACGTAAAGCAGTCCCCACTTCCAGCAGGCGTCGGGGGTTCGGTCGCCCTTGGGTGCGGGGCGCCCGCTGGGCCCGGCGGCGACGGTTGCGCGGCTGCCGCCCTGACCGCCGCGCAGCAGGCTCACGGTAAAAGCGGCGATCACGGCCGTCAATGCCAAACCCCAGACGTTGACAGCCGCCGCCGAAGGCTGGAACACCGTGAACCAGGCTGGGAGAACAAGGAAGTACTCGGTTACGATCAGCAACTGCACGATGCGCCGTCGAAAACCACGCTCGGCAGCGGCGCCTTCGCCCGAGGTCGAGATGCGGCGCGACCAGTGCAGAAGTCCCCAGGCCACGCCGATCGACAGCAGGCACATGCCAGCGAATAAGGCCAAGAAGCCGGCCACCGTCGCGGGTGTGGTGGCCACCCAGCGATCCGCCCCATGCAGGCCCCAGTGCACCGGAAAACGTCGCGGCAAGCGGTCCCAGTGGAGACCTGCCCAGAGGCCCAGGCCCCCCAGAAACAATACCGGCAGCGCTGCGACCATCGGACCCCCCGGCAGGCCCTCCCGCGGCGCCGCCAGATCCACTTCCAGAATCGGACTGGGTGAAACCGCATAAGCCAGCGCCCGCCCATGCGAGCTGACCAGCGCCCATAGAAACCCGCCACCCAGAATCAGCCCCGCGGCCAGGGGCATGCCGGCCAACAGTTGGATCGCGATCGCAACCAGCGTGGAACTCCACACGATGGCGCGAAACCTTCGCAGTATCCGCTGGCCGCCGGTGGTGCGGCGGAATTCGGGAGCTACCGTGACCGCAAAGAAGAGGTCAGGGCGCGTCAATCCCGGAACTATATGGGACAGCCCGCCTATCAACAGCAGGAACGCGACGAATAGAATCATCTCTCCAGACATGGACTAACTCCTTTCCAAACTCTCGGCCAGGCACCGTAGTTCACGGGCGATGCGGTCGCGCGGAAAGCCGCGTGCCTGCATCTCGGCCGCCAGTTCTCTGAGGCGGCGCTGAAAGGTCTCTCCGGTCTCGGGATCGGCATACTCCGGCACCGCCCGCGAAACCACCCGTGCCCCACTGCGCCGCCCGATCTCCAGCCACCCTTCCCGCTCCAGCGTGCGATACGCCTCCGCCACTGTGTTGAAATGTACGCCCAGGTCGAGCGCCAGCCGGCGAACCGGTGGCAACTGGTCCCCGGCTTTCATTTCGCCATTGACCAGCAAGATGCGGAGACCGTCCACAATCTGCCGGTAGACCGGAATCGAAGACTGCAAATCGATACGCAATATCATGACTGTATCTTGTACATATACATTGTACAATGGCGTCATGAAAAAAGCAACTGTTTTTTTTCGCTTCCGATCATGGGAGCCGGCGACCCTCTAAAGATGGACCATGGTCAGACCGGGAATGCGATTAAAGCCGCGGAGGTTGCCGGTACCGGCCGCGTAGCCCAGTTCCAGGGCGCAAGCCCCGATAATGATGTCGGCCAGTGGGAGATTGATCCCTTTCGCAGCTTGCCCGGCGACCACCGGCCGGTTGTCCTGCTCCGTCGCGATATCCCGGCCCCTACACGCTCGCCGGCGACGCCGCCCGCATCATCCCCAGCAGCTTGTCGTCAAACTCAAACCCCGCCGTGCGCGGCTTGTGGTGGCGCGTGTACCAACGGTAGGTCTCCTTCAGCCCGGCCTCGAATGGCGTCAGGGTCATCTTCAGGAGGCGCCTCACCTTGCCGATGTATTCGGTGATAGGCGGCACGTCGTAGTATTCGCCAAAATAAAAGGGCTCTGCCATCGCGTTGCCGCCGGCTTGCGCGATGATGTCGCGCGGCATGCGCACCAGCGTCGGTTCCACGTTCGCCACCTTGGCGAGTTTCTCCACGAACTCCACCTGCGTCAGCGGCCTGGGATCCCCGATGTTGAACGCCTCACCCTCTGCCCGAGGTTCCGACATGGCGCGAATTAGAGCCTCCACCAGGTCGTTCACATAGACGAACTGCATGAGGCGGTAGCCGTCGCCGGGGATGATCAGGGGCCGGCCCGCGCGCAGGCGGTCCCAAAAAAACTGTTCGCGGTAGAACGGATTGCCCGGCCCGTAGATGAAGGGCGGACGGAAAGTCACCAGCGGCAGACCAGTCTGCCGGCGCATCCGGAACAGCAGGCGCTCGGTGGCGGCCTTGTGGCTGGCGTACCGCTCGGGGTGATATTCGGGAGCCAGCGGGTCGCTCTCCTTGTGGTTCAGGCCGTCGCCGTAGGCGGCCACGCTGGACATAAAGATGTAGCGGCTGAGCCGGTCGCCGCAGGCCCGCACGGTGGCCTCCACCTGCGCCGCCGTGGTGCCGCGCTCCCAATCGTAGACGTTGTCGAAAACCACGTCGAAGCGGCGCGTGGACAGGGCCTCGCGCACGGAATCCGCGTCATTGCGGTCCGCCATGATGTTCTCGACGCGCCTTCCCCAATCGTTCTTCGGCTGGCGGTGGAACACCGCTACTTCGTGGCCGTCCTTCAACAGTTCCTCCACCAGGAGACGGCCAATGAAGAGCGTTCCCCCGATGACCAGTACTCTCATATGCTCCCGAAAACCGAAATGTTATAATACCAACTCCAACCCCCATGCGCGATCATGCCGCAGCCGCCCTCACGACAATTGTCGTGGACGATGAACAACTGGCCTGCGACGAGCTTTCCTACCTCCTCAAGGATTTCCCGGAAGTGGAAGTAATTGCAACGGGTTCCAATGGGTTGGACGCCATCGAGCTGATCCGCAAGCTGGAGCCGGAAGTGGTCTTTCTGGACGTCCACATGCCCGGCCTCGACGGCCTCGGCGTGGTCCGGCGGCTGCGCGAAACAGGAATCGAGCTGCCGCACTTCATTTTCGTCACCGCCTACGATCAGTACGCCGTCGAGGCCTTCCGCCTGGAGGCCATGGACTACCTTCTCAAGCCCGTGGATAAAGGCCGGCTGGCGGAGACCATCGAGCGAGCCAGGCGCGCCGTGCAGGATAAGCAGGCCCCCGCCGAGCCGGCCGCCCCCGCGGGCGCCCCCAAGAGCGCCCCGCCGGCGCCGCGCACCAAGTTGCTGGTGCGGGCCAACAACCGCAACTTCATCGTGGACGCCAACGACGTAATCTACGCCACCATCGACGACGGCACGATCACGCTGGTGACTACCACCCTCGAGGGACATTCCAACTACCGCACCGTCGAAGATCTCCAGGCCAACCTCGACCGCGACCTGTTCTGGCGCGTGCACCGCTCTTACTTGGTGAACATCAACCGGATCAAGGAAGTGGTGCCGTGGTTCAAATCCAGCTACCAGCTCCGCATGGACGACCGCAAGCACACCGAGATTCCCGTCAGCCGCGTGCAGACCCGGCGGCTGCGCGAGCTGTTCAAACTGTAATCAGTAGAGATCCAGATCGTGGGCCGAGACAACCCGTCCCCGATAGTTTTTCCGCACGTCTTTCAAGAGGGCCTTATCCGTCGTGCCGCGAATGAGCTGGTGATACAGCACCAGGAGTTTCGGCTTGGCCTGCGCCGCGATTTGCGCCAGTTCGGTCGAGGAGGTGTGGAACTCGCGCAGGTATTCCATCCAGCCCGGCTCCGGCCTGTTCGCGTCGACCAGCGAGTAGACTTCGTGCAGCAAGACATCGCAGCCGTGGCAGGCATCCACCAGCGCCGGGCTCGGGGCACAGTCGCCGGAGATCACAATGGAACGGTCCGGCGTGTCGATCCGGTAGCCAAAAGCCTGGGGCCAGGACCCGTGATGCACCGCAAACGCGGTCACCTTGAGATCCCCCTCACGGTAGACCACGCCCGCTTCCACGTCGTGCGCCGTTACCTGGTACCCGGTGGTATTGGCATGCTCGAGCCCATGGACGCGGACATCGATATCCTGCTCCCAGGCGGCTTCAATGTAGCCGGCCATGGCCGTGGTCCCTTTGGGCCCGTAGAGGTCTAGCGGCTCCTTACGGCCCAGCACCCAGGGAGAGAAAATCAGGTCCGGCAGTCCCAGAGTGTGGTCCGAGTGCAGGTGCGTGAGGAACACCCGATTCAGCCTGGGCGCCTGGAGGGCGGGGATCTTGAGCCGCCCAGCCGCCGCTGCCGCGCGCCGGACCACGCCCGGGCCGCTATCGAAAAGATATGCTCGGCCGTTGTAGATGACCGCCACCGCGGGACCCGACCGATCCGGCTCCGCGCGCGGCGTACCGGTGCCCAGGATCACCACCTGCGTAGCCGCCAGCGCGCCGACACACGCCAGCGGCAGCATGAACCACAGTTTCAACATGCAGAGATTATCGCAGGGGGCTTGCGCGCTGTCACTACGCCCGTGAGAACGCCAGCAATAAAGCCATCTCGTGATTGTCGGCGGCGCGTAACGCTTCCACGTAGCGCGTCCGTGCCGCGCCGGGACCGCGCAGACTCTCCCGTCCCCACGAAAACCGTTCACGGCCCAGCCGCATCACCAGAAGGTCGGACATCAGGCGGGCATGACGGCCATTGCCGTTCGGGAACGGGTGTATGCGGACCAGCCGGTGATGAAAACGCACGGCGATTTCATCGGCGGGATAGGTTCCGAATTCGATCCATGCTTGGCTGTCTTCGAGCAACTGGCGCAGTTCCATCGGTATCAGCCAGTAGTCAATCCCGATATTCCGTTGGCTGGTCCGGAACTTGCCGGCCCATCGCCATACGTCGCCAAACATGTGCTTGTGCAGGTCCTTGATGAATTTTTCGCTCAGCAGATCGCGCCGGCGGCGGCTGAGCGCCCACTCCTCCGCGCGGGCGATATTCTCCTGCTCGGCCTCGTTCAATTCGCGGCGGTAGGCAATATGCGTGGGGATGAGATCGCGCATTTCCTCCGGCGTCAACGGCATCGCAGTGTCCGGCTCCTCGAAAATGCCGCTCACGGCTCGTCCCAGAACCGGCTCGGATTCGTCTCGCGGACGAACTCGTCCAGCCGCGCTTCGGAGTCCTTCGCGCTCACCGCCTGGTCCTCAAGCAGCATCGAATGCTCGACCGGCGCGCGGCGGCGGCGGAGCAGTATGCGCGCCCGGTCCCGGACGATGGCCTCCAGCGGCTTGTTCGGCACGAGCGCATAAACGAGGGTGCAGTCGAGCGCTTCGGCTACGCGCCGCAGCGTCGCCAGTTCTATGGTGCCCTTCGCTTCGGACTGTTCCATCGCGACGACGGAAGGCTGCTTGACGCCGAGCCGCTTCGCGAGCTGCTGGGACGACATGCCGAGACCTCCCCGAATGGCCCTGATCCACCCGCGGACCGGCACGTTGAACCGGGATAATGGACCTATCTCGTTGAAACGCCTATCGAGCTGGGAGCGGGAGTGGGCGGCAAGTTTGGCTCTGTTCATAGGCGATAACCTGTACGCTATGGGACAACTATAGATTGTAGTCTATGGTATTGAATAATGCAAATAGACTATGGTCTATGGTTATTTGGACTTGCTCAGCTTGCGGAAATATTCCGCTACGGCGTCGGCGTAGCCTTGCGGGACGGTCTCTCCGCCTGGGCTGCGAACACTGCCGTTGCCGGTGGTTTCCTCCACTTTGCGGCGAAGTTCCATTTCCACCTGCTCGATGCCCGACATGAGAGCGGCGTGAATGCGCTCCGCCAGCAGCGGATCGTTGGAGTAGGTGTATGGATCGAGACGCTGCAGGTCGCGCATAAGCGCCTGGATATCCTTCGGCATGTTGGGATCGTCCTGGGCCTGCTGTTCGAGTTGCCGCAGGCTTTGTAGCGTATCGCGATAGGTGTTCTGGAAATCCTCCGGACGGACGGGAGCGTTGGGGCCGCCGTTCCAACGATTGCCACCGTACGGGCCGTTGTACTGGTCACCGTACTGTCCGCCTTGCTGTCCCTGTTGGCCAACTTGAGCCTGCTGTTGCCCCTGTTGGCCATCCTGGCCCTGCTGACCGCGTTGTCCCCCCCGCTGCCCTTGCTGGCCGCGCTGGGCTTGCAGTTGCTCCAGTTGTTGACGCAAGCGCTCGACATTGCCCAGCGCCTGCTCCATCGCCTTGTCATCCTGGCCCTGCCCGCCTGGCTTGCCGTCCTTGCCGCCCGCCGCCATCGACTGCTGCACCTGTTTCAACTGGTCCCGCAAATCGTTCAGGCCCTGCGTGATCAGGGATTCGGACAGCACCGCGTACTCGCCCATGCCTTGGCGGATCCAATCGGCGTTGCGCTGCATATCGCGCGGCAACTCCGCCTGCTGCATGTCGCTGAGCGCCTCGCGCAGCTTGCTGGAGGTTTTGCGCTCGGTGGCCATCAGGTCGCGCACGGCGTTCTGCATGTCCTGCTCGAGCTGCTTCAGGTCCTTGATCTCGCTCTCTTTCTGGCCGGCAAGCTGCTCCGCCTGCTGGCGCGTGACGGCCTGGCTCTTGAGGCCGTAGGCGCGGCGCATCTGGCCTTCGAAATCCCGCTGGCGGCTGGCCAGTTCCTCGGCCTGGCGGGCCAGGTCGTCAACCTTCCCGCCGGCTTCCTGGCTGCGCAGCCCGGAGAGCGTCTGCTGCGCCTCTTTCAGACGGTCGGCGGCGCGCCGGGCCTCGGCCTCGCCCTGTGGGGTGCCGGCCTGCTGGGAGGATGCCGCCTGGCGCATATCGTCCACGGCCTGCTGCAAACGGTCAAGCGTCTGCCGCAATTGCTGCGCGTCGGCCCCACGCACCCCGCTCGACTGCTGGCCCTGTTGACCGCGTTGCTGGGCGGACTGCTTCCCCTGCTGGCCTTGCTGCCCGCTCTGCTGTCCCTGTTGTCCCTGCTGGCCTGGCTGACCGTTGCGGCTTAATTGTCCGCTGTCGCCCCGGCTCAACTGCTCCATCTGGCGCTGAAGCTCTTCGGCCTCACGCCGCAGCATCTCCTGCTGCCAGCGCTGCTGGGAGGTCTGCTGCTGATTCTGGCGCTGCTGTTGCGCCAGCTCCTGCTGCCGCCGGGCGAGCTGCTCCAGTTTTTGGAGCGCCTCGTCAATGGCGCGCTGCCGCTGGTCGGCGGATTGCGTCATCCGGCCGCTCTCGTACTGGTTCTTCTCGGTGTCCAACTCCAGGTCGAACAGCCCTTCGAGGTCGCGCGTGGCGCCGTTGCCGCCGCCACCACCGCCGCCACCGCGCCCGCCGCGGCCGCCGAACGCCACCTGGATGTCGCGGAAGGTGGCCTCCGCGCGCAACAGGTATTGCAGCGCTTTCTGCTCCGGCGCGAGCGCGTCCTGCCACTTTGCGCCCTTCAGCTTGTCGGAGGCCGGCCCCATTGACTCCACGGCCTTGTCCATGTCGCCGACGAAGCTCTTGAAGGAGTCGCCCGCGCCCTCAATCGAGCGGGCCTTCATCCGCTCGGAGAGAGATTTCGCCTGGTCGCGCAGTTTCGACTGCACGGAGGAAAGGAACGCCGCGTTTTCCGCATCGCTGCCCCGGGCGCCCGAGCCCTTGAGCTGGTTCCAGGTGGCCGTGACGATCTCCTTCTGGCGCTGCGAGATCTGGCTCTGCTGGCCGCCCTGGCCGCTATCGTCTCCTCCTCCGTCGCCGCCCTCCTGCTGGGATTGCGAGTAGTTGCGCTCGAAGGGCTGCGCCTCGATGAAAAACATGTCGGTGTTGCTGGTGGCGCGCGCATCCTTGGCGGTGGCGTACAGGCTGACGATGTCGCCCGGCTCCACTTTGAAATCCTCGAGCGCAATGATCGTGGCGCCGGAGGCATTCCTGGCGTCCTTCGCCGGCAGCATGGAAACGGTTTTCTCCGCGCCGCCATTCACCGAGTAGTGCAGGGCGACGTCCTTCAGCCCGAAATCGTCCTTGGCTTCCACCTGGACGGTGACTTCCTCGATGGGCGTGGCGCGGAAATCGCGGCCCGGCCGTGCGATTCTCACTTCGGGCGGGCGCTCCTTCTGCGCTTCGATGAAATAGTCTTCGCTGAGGCGCACGTCTTCGCCCTTCTCGACCGCGGCGACGTGATACAGGCCGTCCTTCTGGATGGGCACGTTGGCCATCAGCTCGCCCGCGCCGCCCTGGCGCAACGCCAGCTTCGATCCGTCATCCAGCAGGATGGCGCCGGTAGCGAGCGGCTTGTCGGTCTGAATGGCAACCTCGGCGATGGTGCCCTCCACCGCCCGCAGATCGCCGCCGGGGTTCTCCACGCGGTCTTTCATCCCGGTCCACGCGGGGTAGCGATAGGTGACGCGGATGTTCTTGACGGAGGGCAGTTCCACCACGTTCAGCTTGTAGGACGAGGACCGGACACCGCCCGCTTCCACGTAGTATTCCAGCGATTCCGGCACTCCGGCGATGAGGAACTGGTAAGCGGAGCCGCCCGGCTCGGTTCCCATCTCGGCCTGCTCCCACTGCGACGAGCTGGCGTATTTCGCGAAGAAACGCACTTTGGGCGCGGTGAAGCCCACCAGCCGGGCGGTGACCGCCTGGTCGGAGCGCTTGCGCACGGTGCGGTTGCCGGGCTCGACCTGGATGTCGTAGTACGGCTTCGCGCCGCCCTTCGGCACGCCGCCCCAGAGCAGCGAAGTGCCATAGCCCAGGAAACCCGGGCCGGAGGTGGCCAGCCAGAGCAGCACCAGGGCATGGCCAGCGGCGGCGCAAGAGAAAGTGAGAATCGTGGCGGTCCGCGCAATCTCCTTCGGCTCGGCCTGCTCGGCCACCGGGAGCGTATCGGCGGCCAGCAGCTCCAGGAAGGGATCGTCCGGGTTCTGCTCGACGCGCTCGCTGAAGGTGAGCAGGCGCTCTTCGAACTGGGGACACTTGTGCTCGGCGGTACGCGCCGCGCGCCGCCGGTTGAGACGGATCACCGGCACGATCAGCGCCGCCGCCAGGGCGAACGCCAGCCCCAGAAAGAGAAACAGCCGCGCGCCCAGCACGCTGGGATTAGAAAAGGCGAAGTAGTTGGCCGCCAGCACGGCCACCACGGTCAGGACCAGGGCCGCGGCCGCAGTCGCCGCCACCCCGCGCGTCACCGCCAGCCATCGCAGCCGGCGCTCTACAACGCCCAGATATTCGGACAAGCGATTCAAAGGATTCATGCCGCCTCCTTGTCCACAGACAGATGTTGATTCCCCAACAGCGATTCGGCTACCGCCAGTGCCAGCACTACCAGCATGACATACCACCAAAGCGAAAGCGGTTTCTGCTCTCCCGCCGCCGCTCCTCCGCTCTCGGAGGACCCTTGAGAGGTATTCTGCCACAAAGCCAGGGTCTCCGCCGGAGCCGGTGTCAAGTCGGACTCATGGCGGTCCGCATTCACGGCCACCAGCTCATCGGCCCGGTTAGGCCGGCGGATCTCGTAGAAACCGGCCGAGGTGAACTGAATGTTCTGCGCCTGGGTGGCTTCTTCGAGCGAAAGGACACGGCCGCCCTGGGGATCGACCACCTCCACCGCGGAGCCTTTCTCTTTGGAATCGCGCAACTCCTCGAAGGATCCCACCAGCACGCTGGGAGGCCGGTCGTCCAGCCGGCCGAGGTATCGCGCGGTCTGCTGGATGAACGGCACGAAGGAGGCGTGCAACGGAAAATCGTTGGCCACGTTGTCGAAGGTTGAGGCGAACACCAGAATGTGGCCCTCGCCCACCTGGTGGTCGATCAGCAGCGGCGTCTGGTCGGAGAGCCGGGCTGCCACGCGCGCGTTGCCGGGCGCCACGCGGATGGCTTGGTAGAACTTGACGTCGTCCCAGCGGTCGTCCTTCAAAATGGATGGGTGGGAGCGGTCGAGCCAGACCACCGTCTGGAAGCGCTCGCCTTCGCGCCCCGCGTAGCGCATCTCTTCGATGCGATCTTCGGTCACCGGCACGCGCGCGCGGGCCACCGACATGTGGCCCAGGGAGACCAGCACGGAGCCGCCGCCGCGCACGTACGCGCGCAACTGGTCCTCGAAGCTGGCCGGGATGGCGCCCACGTCGGAAAGCGCCACGAACGAGTATTTGGCGGGCGAGAGGTTGGCGGTCTGGTCGGGCGTGGCGGGGTCCATCTCGAAGGCGGACTGGCCCGAGGCCTCCAGGGCCGCCTTGAAATACAGCAGATCACGGCTGTTCTCGGCCTCGTGCACAAACAGGGCATGGCGCGGGTCGGCGCGCTCCACCGAGAAGTAGAAAACGTCGTCGGCCGCCAGCGCGTCGGCCGAATCGATGCGCACCTCGCCGCGGTTCTTCCCGTAGGGCACTTCGAGCGAGAGGAACTCGACCGTGGCGCGGCCGTTCTCGGGGATTTCCACCGTCTTGGTTTCGAGCACGCGATGGTTCAGCGCGAGGGAAACGCTGCGGGTGGCCTTGGGATTGCCGAAACCCGCGATGGTGGCCAGCACGCGCGACTTGCGGCTTTCGTACACGCGCCGCGGCGCCACCACGTTTTCCACGGCGAAGTTGGGGGCTTCCTTGGTCTCGAGCGGGTGCGGATCGAGCCGCACGGCCGCATTCAGCCGGAGATCGTTGAAATTGGCCGGCATGCCGGATTGCTGCATATCCGAATAGAGGTGCACGGCCAGCGGAAGCTGGATCGACTGTGCGATGGAGCGCAGCGAGCGCGCCAGCTCCGCGAAGGACGTGCGCGCGTCGGAGGCCTCAATGGCATCGATGGCGGCGTCGATCTGCGCATGATCGTCGGTCACCTCGCTCATGGCCTGCACACGCGCGCCGAACGCGAGCACCTGCGCGCGCTGCCCCGCACGCAGCCCCCCCACCATGCGCCGGGCCATCTGTTTGGCCTGGTCCAGCCGGTTGCCGGCGCGCATGCTGAGAGAGTCGTCAATCGCCAGCACCGTGACTTCCCCCGTGCGGCTGGCCGGCGCAGCCGCCTGGCGCACGTAAGGATGCGCGAACGCCAGCGCGATCAGCACGACCAGCGCCGTGCGCAGCGCGAACAGCACAAGGTACCGCAGCCGCCGGTGCTTGATGGAGCTCTGTATGCGGCGCTCGAAGAACATCAGCGAGCTGAACGGCAGCGGCGTGGTCTTGTGCTTCTTCAGAAGATGCAGCCAGACGGGGAGGCCCACAGCCAGCGCGCCGGCCAGAAACCAGGGCGAGAAGAAGCCCATCTAGAGCCTCCCCTTGCGCACGGCCAGGTACTCGCGCAAGCCTTCATCCAGCGGCCGCGCGGTATTCATGAGGAAATATTCCATGCCCGCGGCGCGCGCTTTCGAGCTGAGCGCCTCGATATGCGAATCGATTTTCCGCGGGTACTCGTCGCGCGTGTACTCGGGCGAGACTTCCAGCGCATCGGCCGCATTCTCCATATCCACCAGCAGCACCGGCTCGCGGAATTTCGGCTTGATCTCCTGCGGGTCCAGCAAGTGGAAGAGGATGACGTCGTTTCCCCGGTAGCGCAGCGGCTCGATGGTCTGGACGATGACGTCCGGCCGCTCATAGAAGTCGGAGAGCACCACCACGATGCCGCGCCGATGCAAAAAACTCTGAAAATGCACGAACGGCCTGGCGAAATCGGTGCGCGTGCCCGCTTCGGCCTTTTCGATGGCGTGCAGCAGGCGGAAGAGCTGTCCCTGCCTGGTGGAAGGCGCCACGTAGTTGCTCACATCTTCATCGAACACGATCAGCCCCGCCGCGTCGCGCTGCACATTGGCCATGTAACACAACGACGCCGCCACGAAGCGGGCGTAATCCAGCTTGGTGACCGCTTGGGACCCGTATGCCATGGAGGCCGAGGTGTCCAGCAGAACCAGCAGTTGGGTATTAGTCTCCCCGCGGTAGCGCTTGAGAAAGGTCTTTTCGGTGCGGGCGAATACGTTCCAATCGACGTGCCGGAGGTCATCGCCCTGGGAATAAGCGCGATATTCGGCGAATTCCTGGGAAAAGCCGAAATCCGGGGACCGGTGCAGCCCCGCGACGAATCCGTCGACCACGGTCTTGGCCACGAGGTCCAGCCCCGAGATGGAAGCCAGCGTGGATGGGTCGAGGAAGCGCTGTAGCATCAGTCGGGCCTCCTTTTCGACGCAGGTTCCCTGTTCGACGCGGGGTCGTTTTTCGACACGGAGACGCGGAGACGCGGAGAGGAGGAGAGATTAGGAGTCTCCTGTTCCCCGGGTTCGAGCGCGGAGGAAGCGGAGACACGCGCCGTTGGTTGAGGCCCTGCGTAATGATTCACGATTCTCTTGAGGCCGCTCTTTAGGATTGGCACATTGAAGTTCAGTAGGAGGCCAACGCGTTTGTTGGAGGATTTGAGGTAAGTCAAAAGCTGCGCCGCATGAACCGGCAACAGTTCCTCAATGGCTTTGATTTCGATTACTATCGCATCCTCCACAACCAGATCCATCTTGTACGCGGACTCGAATTTGATGCCCTTATAATTGATCGGCAAATGCACCTGCCTGTTGAACCGGAGCCCCATCTGACTCAGTTCGTAACAAAGGCATTCTTCATAGACCGCCTCCAACAACCCCGGCCCCAGATGCCGATGAACCTCAATCGCAGCGCCAATGATCCTATCCGTCAGTTCATTCTCCGCCGACCAAGAAACCCGGGGCATGCCGTGTGTCTCCGCTTCCTCTGCGCTCTCAGATTTTGACTTTTCATTCATTCTTTTCTTATCTCTGCGTCTCCGCGTCTCCGCGTCGAAATGGAAGCCCTCAATCTACGCGTTGCTACTCCCGAGGCACCCCCTTCCACTCCAGTATCCGCTTCAAGATATCGTCCTGGTTCAGCCGGTCCGATTCCGCATGAAAATTCAGCAAAATGCGGTGGCGCAGAACCGGGATGTACATCGAGCGGATGTCTTCGTAGCTCACGTGATAACGGCCCCGCATCAGGGCCCTCGCTTTGGCCGACAAAACCAGGAACTGGGCGGCGCGCACACTGGCGCCGTAGTTGACGTACTTCCTGACGAAGTCGGGCGAGGTTTCGTCGCGGGGACGCGAGACGCGGACCATGTCCACGGCGTGGCGCGCCACGCTCTCGCCAATCGGGACCATGCGCACCAGTTGCTGAAAATCCAGGATCTCCTCGGCGTTCGTCACGCAGTCGGCGTGCGCGATGGTGGTGACGGTCGTCAGGTCCACCACCTCCAGCTCTTCATCGGCCGTGAGGTAGTCGAGCACCGTGTTGAACAGAAAGCGGTCGAGCTGCGCTTCGGGCAGCGGGTAGGTGCCCTCCAGCTCGATGGGGTTCTGCGTCGCCAGCACAAAGAACGGCGCGGGCAGCTTGTAATTGTTGCCGCGCACCGTGCAGGCCAGCTCCTGCATGGCCTCCAGCAGCGCGCTCTGCGTCTTCGGCGGAGTGCGGTTGATCTCGTCGGCCAGCAGGATGTTGCCGAAGATCGGCCCTGGCACGAAGGTCCAGGTGCGGTGGCCGCTAACCGGGTCCTCTTCAATGATGTCGGTGCCGGTGATGTCGCTCGGCATGAGATCCGGCGTGAACTGGATGCGCTTGAAAACCAGGCCGAGGGTCTGCGCCAGCGTACGCACCAGCAGGGTCTTGGCGGTGCCGGGCAGGCCGGTGATCAGACAATGGCCGCCCACGAACAGGCCGATCATGACCTGCTCCAGCACCTCCTGCTGGCCCACGATCACGCGGTGAACCTGCGTCACAATCTCGGAGTGCACCTGGCGGAAGCGCTGGATGCGCGATTTCAAAGCCTCGGAATCAATCTGCGGAGTCGCGGTTGTCGACATGATGTTGTATTCTCACTTAGCTTCGGGAGTGGTCAATTCCAGCAAGAGCTTTTGGGCGGGGCGGTACCCTGGGGCTGTTTCCAGGGCCGCCAGCAATTCGTCTTTGGCCTGCTCGGACTCGTGGTTCAACTGATAGGCGCGCGCCAGGTCGTAGTGCGACCGCGCCGGGTCGATGGGGTTGTGCGCCAGCACCGCGCGGAACTCGCGAATGGCGCCGGCCACGTTGCCCGCGTCCATCCACAGCGCGCCCAGCCTCTGGTGCTGGCCGTTATCCATCGGATAGATGTAGTTCAGGCGGACCAGCACGTCCGCGGCTTCCTTCTTGCGGCCGGCATCCTCGAGCTGTTTGGCGAGCAGCTTGATGGAATCGGGATTGCGCCCGCCGGCTTTGACGTAGCGCTCAAGCCCGGCGATGGCCGCGGGCTTGTCGTCCTTGGCCAGGTACGCGCTGGCCAGAAACTCGTAGACGCTGCCCTCCTCGACGTAATCCGGATACATGTCGCGGATGGCCACACCTTCCTTGATGACGCCGTCGTAGTCTTTGCTCCTGGCCAGGGCATTGACCTGCTTCAGCCTCTTCTGCCATTCGTCGAAGTGGTCCACCACGTTCTTGGCGCCGGCTTCGACGAACGCCAGGAACTGCTTGTCGAAGTCGGCCGGCTCCATCTTCAATTCCTTGCGGATGACCGTCGGGGTGGAGTCGTCGTTGCCGAAATCGCGCAGCATGGCGAGCAGCGTGTCCCAGCCCCACTTGCCGTTGATGTAATCGCAGATGAGGCCGCCCTGGTAGTAACTCACCACCACCTGTGTGGGGCCGGTAGGATGCACGAAGCCGCGGTCCAGCTCCGCCACCGGCAGCAGCTTCTTATCCTTGATCGCCATGATTACGGGCGGAGCCAGGCGGTCGCCCCACTCCGGCGAGACCGCGGTCTCCTCGTGCACCGCCAGGCCCTCGGTGAACCAGCGCGGCACGTGCGAATCGGTCAGCGTCAGAGTGAACACGTGGCTCATCTCGTGCCACAGGGTGGAGGCCCAGTGGAAGCTGCCCGGCGGGCGGCCGGAAGGGCTGTCCATGGCAATGAAGGAGCCGTAAGTGGCCGAGGTGAAGGTGACGCCCAGCGCGCCCAGCCCAGGCATGCCGAGGGTGCGAACGGCGAAGTCTTCGTGGTCGGGGTAGACCTCTACCCGCACGGGCTTGGCGAGCTTGAGCCGGTACTTCTTCTCGTAGGTCGCAATGATGCGCTCCATTTCCGATTCGAAGTACGGACGCAGCAGTTCCGCTTCCTTTTTGTCGAGCTTCAGAATGACGAGGCCGGTCTGGACGGTGTCGAATTTCCTGTAGCTATCCAGTAACCTCAGTGAGTTGATGGTGGCGCTGTCCTTGAAATCGTTGTTGAAGCAGGTCTCGAGTTGCTTAAAGGCCTCTTCATCCTGCCCCAGGCGCATGAGGTTGATGCCCAGTTGCGAGCGCGCGCTGTACAATTGCGGATCGAGCTGGATGGCCTTGCGGTAATACTGAACGCCTTCTTCGTAGCGGCGGTTGAGAACGAAAAAATGGCCGGCGGTTTCGTAGCCGCGGGCGGTGCGGGGGTCCCAGGAAGTGTCCTTCTTGCCGGCCAGCCAGTCGATGGTGGCGAGGATGGCTCTGCCCTCGACGGACCTGGCGTCAATGGCCAGCGCCTTGTTGGCCTCTTCCAGGGCCATGGCGGTATCGTTGTCCTCGAGCGCGAGGCGCGCCAGAAGCTCCTGGGCCTCCAGCAGCTTAGGGTCCGACGCCAGCGTCTTGTGCGCCAGCCCGGCGGCCACGCTTTCGAAATTCTCCGCCGCCACCAGCGCCAGGCCCAGCAGGGCGCCGGCGTGGTCCTTCTTCAATTCGAGCGCTTCGTTGAAGAGGTCCACGGCCTCCTTCGGCTGGGAGTGATCCAGGAACATCCGGCCCCAGCGCACCCGGTAATCGGGATTCCTGGGATTCTGGGCAACCAGCGCGCGGAACACGTCGTTGGCTTCCTGGAAGCGGCGCGCTTTCCAGAATGCCTCGGCCTGCTCCAGCGTCTGCGCCGGCAGAAGTGACGCCAGCAACAGCGCAAAGGCGACCAGTACCGCGACCGAGTGATTTCCGCCCTGGCCGGGTTTGTGGGGCAGAATTGCATCCTGCGGCGGGTTGGCAACCCGCCAGTTGCGCCGGTAAAAAACCGGCGCGCAGCTTGCAAAGCTGCCCCACAAGCTGAGGCATGCCCGGCCCGAAGCGCTGAGCCACATGCTCACTTCTCCAGCGCCTCCTGGGTTCGGGCGAGTTCCATCAAGAGCTGCATCAACTGCTTCTTGTACGCGTCGGCCGGCATAGCGGCCTTCTCGTACTTCAGTTTGTCTATGGCCTGTTCGAGCTGCTCCTTTCTTTCGAGCAGCGGCCGCTTGGCGGGGTCGCGCGCGGCGGCGGCGTTGGCGCCCAACCGCACCACGGGGAAGGCGGCGGCCAGTTTGCCTTCGCCGTTCTCGGCCGAAGGGACACGCTCGCCCTCGCCCTTGCCGGTGTCCTCGAGGACCGCGTGCTCGGTGGCCAGGCGCTTCTGCGAATCGTAGAAATCCGACGTCTTGCGCTGGGCGTAATGGAAGGCTTCGAGCGCGGAGATGGCTTCGTTCTTATCCACGTCCGCCGCCGGATCGCGCAGCGCTTCGGCCCAATAGCGGGCGAAAACGGTGGCGTTCTTTTCGGTCCCGGTCTTGGTAGCGGCGATCACCACGCGGGTGGGCCGGCGCAGCGCCTCGATGGAACCGCCGCTGGAGCTGGTCATGTTCACCACGAGCTGGCGCGTGGTGGGCACGCGGTCGAGCAACGCGGCCAACTCCGCGCCCGTAATGTCGGGGCCGGGAATGTTGAACTTGTAGTCCACGCCATCGAAGGTGCCGTGGCCGATCAGCATGACCACCAGCGCATCGGCGGGCTTGGCCTGTTTGGCGATTTCCGCGAAACGCGCGCGGATCTGGTCGCGCGTGGGCGCCTGGAGCGTGACCACGTTGGCATCGCCGCCGGCGCGCTTCAAACTGGAGCCGATGTCTTCGGCCCACATCTTGAAGCGCTGTTCGTAATCCGGTTCGCCGCCCAGGCCGGAAATGGTCACATAAAAGGTGGCGGCGGGCGCAGAGAGCGCGGCCAGCAGCAACACGCAGAACAGCTTCATACTACACCCCACCGTCTGCGCAGCAGCCACTCGCTGGCGCGGATCGCGAGAGCCAGCAGGAAGATCGCGGGCATGTCCCAGAGGTCGCGGGTCTCGCGTGTGGAGATGCCCGCTTCCGAGTACGAAATCTCATTTGCAAGTTTGGACGCTTCAGCGGGCTTGTAGTAACGGCCGCCGGTCTGCGCGGAGAGCTTTTCCAGCAGTTCGCGGTTCTGCGAGGCATGGAAATTCTCCGCCACGCCGTCTTCCCTCCGGAAAGTCACGACGTCGCGCCCGACCTCCTCCTGCTCGCGGCCGGCGATGATATCGGCCACGTAAGAGCCGGGCTTTTCGGCGGTCCATTCCCCGCTGTAGACGCCCTCTTCGAGCGGTTGCGGCGTCAGCTCGACGGTGGCGGAAGCGCCGTCGGGAGCCATGAAGCGCGCCTGCACCCTGGCGTTGGTCACGGGCTTGTACTGCTTGTCGCGAACCTCCACCCGCAGCGGCACCTTGCTTTCATCGGAGAGCACCGGCTTGGGTGTCGAGGCAGTCACCTGGCCGGGCGTATCGGTCACCAGGTAGCGCAGAATCTGCTGCCAGAAAGTGGGTTGCGTCTTGTCGTCATGGGGCAGCCACATCTTCCAGCGCCAGCTTCCCTCGGTGGCGAACAGCACGGTGCGGCCGCGGCCGTAATTCTCCGTCACCAGCAGAGGCGGTTTGCGCCTCCCCGCGGGGGTGGAAACCAGGAGCACCGTGGCGCCGGGCTTGGGATCGCCGGCGTCCTGATAGTTGGCCATTTGCGGCATCTTCTTCCACCGTTCGAGGTTGCGCGCGGGGTCCTCATCCAGCCGGCAGAGGACGCTCTGCGCACCCGCGGCGGTGAGTTCCTGGCCCGTGAAGTCGCGGTGAAAAGTGCCTTTGCCCTCGGGCAGGTTGGTGGGCACCAGGTCGGCCAGCGCGGAAGCCGGGTAGCCGCCGTCGGAGAGCGTGGCGCGCCCGCCCATGAAGAGCAGGCCGCCGCCGCGGCGGTCCACGAAGTCGCGAATCAACTGCTGTTGGGTGGGCGTAAAATAGTTGGCCTCGACGCTGCCGATAATCAGCCCCTGGTAGGCAAACAGATCTTCGGCCTTGGAGGGGAAGCCGTCCTCCAGCTCGTGCGGTTCCGGCGGGTCCGGCACGCCCTGGCGGTAGATCTTGTTCTGGGTGGTGCGCAGCATGGTCACCAATTCGATGTTGTTGTAGTCGTCCAGGGCGCGGCGGATGAACTTAAACTCCCATCGCGGCTCGCCCTCTATATAAAGGATGCGCGGCTTGCGCGCTTCGACGTTCACCAGGCGCGTCACTTTGTTGTTTTGGACGTTTTCTTCGCCGGGGATGGGGTCGAGCGAGATCTCCAGCGTTTTCGGCCCGGCCTCGCCGCAATTGAACACCAGCGATTCGGTCTGGGGCGCGCCCTCCGCTTTGAGCGTGACCTCTTGCGAAGCCAGCACCTTGGCGCCGTCGCGGATGCTGAGCTTGGACTTGCTGCCGGAAAGCCCGTAATTCTGGAACGTGACCAGCGCCGTGAGCTTGGATTGCGGCAGCGCGCGCGCGGGCGCCACCGCGTCGGTGATTTCCACATCTCGCTGCGGGTGTTCGCGCCCGAATCCCATGGTGTGCACCGGGATGCGCTGGCGGCGGATGGCGGAGATGGTCTCCAGATCGATGCCGCCGGCGTTATCGGCGCCGTCGCTCAACAGCACCATGGCGCCCAGAGGGAGCGAGGAGGATTCCGCGAGCACGCGCTCGAGCGTATCGCCGATGCGCGAGGCTGGCGCCGTGGCCGAGAGTTGCTCGGGCTTTTGAATCCGTTCCGGCTCCTTGCCGAACTTGTAGAGCCGCACCTGGAAGCGGTCGCCCAGCGATTTCAGCAGGCCGCCGTTGAGCACCGCCTGGGCGGCGGCTTCGCGCGTGCCGGAGGTGTCGGCCAGAGACATGCTGCGGGAGTCGTCCACCAGCACAGCCACTACGTTCTGCTGAGGGCGCAGCGTGGCGATGCTCAAAGCCGGGTGCCACAGCAGAAGAAGCACCAGCGCCACCAGGCAGGCTTCGAGCAGCCAGATCACCACCGGCCGTAACCCGCTAAGCATGCCGTGGTTGCGGCGCACATGCCAGGACAGCAGCCCCGCGGCCGCGACCATGGCGAGCGCCAGCAGCCACAGCGGCCAGGGCGTCAGAAACACGAAGTGACCCTTGTGAAAAATGCTGGCCGGGTACTTAAACAGGATCTCGAACATGCAGGCCCACTCCGCGAATCCCTCGTATGTGAGACAGGATAACACGCGCGCCGCAAAACCAGGGGACTGACCAATCTGTTCCCAAGGCGCCGCTCTTGCGCCGCGCGGACAGATCGGTCTGTCCCCCGGTTTTGCTCTCCGAGCGCACCCTCTTTGCGCCGTGCGGAGGTCTTTGGGATCATGGTAGGGGTCGTTCGTGCCAGACTTTATCCGGATTCGCGGGGCGCGGGTCCACAACCTCAAGAACATTTCGCTCGCCATTCCTCACAACCAGTTAACCGTCGTTACGGGCGTGTCCGGTTCGGGAAAGTCGTCGCTGGCCTTCGACACCATCTACGCCGAGGGGCAGCGACGCTACGTCGAGTCGCTTTCGGCTTACGCGCGGCAGTTCCTCGAGCGCATGGAAAAGCCCGAGGTGGATGACATTGACGGCATCGCCCCGGCGGTGGCCATCCGGCAGAAGAATGCCAGCCGCAATCCACGGTCGACGGTGGCGACTTCCACCGAATGCTACGACTTCCTGCGGCTGCTGTGGGCGCGCGTGGGGCAGACCTTCTGCCCGAAGTGCGGGACGCGTGTGCGCAAGGACACCGTGGATGAAGTCGCCGCGCGGCTGATGGCGCTGCCGGAAGGGTCGCGTTGGTACGCGCTTTTTCCGTGCGGGGAACATGCTTCCGTCGAGGCCCTGCGAGACCACCTGTTCGACCTGAGGAAGAAGGGATTCAACCGGCTGTTTCAGGCGGGGCGCCTGTTCGAGTTCTCCACTCCGGAATCTCTGCTGGATATCGATTTCTCCCAGCCCGTGTTCGTGCTGGTGGACCGCATCGCCATCGGGCCGGACCTGCACCAGCGGCTGGTCGACACCATCGAGATCTGCTATCGCGAGGCGGGCGAAGTGATCTTTGAGAGCGCGGCCGGTCGAGATCAATTGCGCTTCAACGAGAAGTTCCAGTGCAAAACGTGCCTCCTCGAGTTCGCCCAGCCGGAGCCCATCCTGTTCAGCTTCAACTCGCCCATCGGGGCGTGCCCGCGCTGCCAGGGGTTCGGCAACACCATCGATTTCGACATGGACCGCGTGATCCCGGACCCGTCCCTGTCGCTCGACCAGGGCGCGGTCGAGCCGTGGACCAAGCCGAAGGCCCGCTCGTGGCTGGGCAATTTCCGCAAATCCGCGCGCGGAAAGGTGCGCTTCGGAGTTCCCTTTGCCGACCTGAACGACGACGAGCGCGAAGCGGTCTACGCTTTCATCCGCCGCTTCTTCGGCCACTTGGAAACCAAGAAATACAAGCTGCACGTGCGCGTGTTTCTGAGCCGCTACAGGGGCTACGCGCTGTGTCCGGAATGCAAGGGCGCGCGGCTGCGCCAGGAAGCGCTCTACGTGCGCGTCGGCGGCCGCAGCCTGGCCGATGTGGTGCGCATGAACATCGCCGGCGCGCAGCAGTTTTTCGACGCGCTCCATCTGAGCCCGGAAGAGAACGCCATCGCCGACAAGATCCTCGTCGAGATCCGCCAGCGGCTGAAGTTCCTCAACGACGTCGGGCTGGACTACCTCACGCTCGACCGCCTGGCGTCCACGCTTTCCGGCGGCGAGGCGCAGCGCATCCAGCTCGCCACGTGCCTCGGGTCGCGCCTGGTGGGCGCGTGTTACGTGCTCGACGAGCCTTCCATCGGCCTGCACAGCCGCGACACCGGGCGGCTCATCCGGATTCTCGAAGAACTGCGCGAGCTGGGCAACACCATTGTGGTGGTGGAGCACGACGCCGACGTCATGCGGGCGGCGGACCACATTGTCGATTTGGGCCCGGGCGCCGGCGAGCGCGGCGGGGAAATCGTTTTCGAAGGGCCTCTCGAGAAGCTGGTGGCCAGCGGCCACGGATCGCTCACCGCGCGCTATCTGCGCGGCGAGCTGCGCGTCTCCGTGCCGGGCCCAGGGGGCACCCCGCGCCGCGCCATCCATCCCCAGCGCGTGCTGCGGATTTCAGGGGCGCGCGCGCATAACCTGAAAAACCTCCAAGTGGAAATCCCCCTGGGCATGATGGTAGCCATCACGGGCGTTTCGGGATCGGGAAAATCGACGCTCGTGCACGACGTGCTCTACCGGTCGCTCGAAGCCATGCACCGGGTGCGGGAATCCGAGCCGGAGATCGATGGCGAGGCAGAAATCTCCGCGGCTTCGCCGGCGCCGTGCCGGAAGGTCGAGGGCGCGGAGCGCATATCGAGCACCGTCATGATCGATCAGTCGCCCATCGGGCGCACGCCGCGCTCCAACCCCGTGACCTACATCAAGGCGTTCGACGCGATTCGCGCCCTGTTCGCCTCCACGCGCGAGGCCGGGAAGCGCGGATATACCGCCGGACACTTCTCCTTCAACATCCCCGGCGGGCGCTGCGAGGTCTGCCAGGGCGACGGCACGGTGACCGTCGAGATGCAGTTCCTGGCCGACGTCGAGCTGGTGTGCGAAGAGTGCAAGGGCACGCGCTACAAGAGCGGCATCCTTGAGATTCGCTACAACGGGCTCAATATCCACCAGGCGTTGCAGCTCACCGTGCGCGAAGCCATGGACCTTTTCCGCGCCACTCCCAGGCTGGTGCGCAAGCTGAAGGTGCTGGACGACGTGGGGCTGGGCTATCTGCGGCTGGGGCAATCGGCCACCACGCTCTCCGGCGGCGAGGCGCAGCGGGTGAAGCTGGCGGCCCACCTCGCCATGGCCGATTGCGAGGGCACCCTGTTCATCTTCGACGAGCCCACCACGGGGCTGCACTTCGACGACATCTCCAAGCTGCTGGCGGCCTTTCAGCGGCTCATCGAAAACGGCGGAAGCCTGATCGTCATCGAGCACAACCTGGACGTGATCAAGGCCGCGGATTGGGTGATCGATCTCGGACCCGAAGGCGGCGCTCGCGGCGGCTACGTGGTGGCCGCGGGAACGCCGGAGACCATCGCGAAGGCAGAGGCTTCCTACACCGGCCGCTACCTGCGCGGCGTGTTGTGAGTGGGACAGACCATCGCCTTTCGTGGTCTGTCAACCCGCGCAAGGCCTACAATCATACATGAGGCTCCGCTATGCGCCCCATTCTCTTCCTCGCCGTCTTACCCGCTCTGCTGCCCGCCACTCCGGCGCTCGAAATCCTCCGGCCCATCGTCGCTCAAAGCGATGGCGGCGCTCCCACGCCCGCCAGCTACGAGCACGTTGCCGGGGAGACGCTGTTCTTCACCTGCCGCGTGGCGGGTTATTCGAAGTCGCCCGAAGAGAAGATCCACGTAGCCTATTCGGTTCAGGCGTTCGATCCCAAAGGCGTCCCGATTGTCGAGCTGTACAAGAACGAGCTGGTTACGGAAGTCACGCCGCAGGACAAAGAGTGGATGCCGAAGATCGAGACCGAGGTGCAGATTCCGCCCCTGGTGGCCTCGGGAACGTACCAGATCGTGGTCAAGGCCGAAGACGTGCTGGCCAAGACGGCGGCCGAGCTGGCGGTGCCGTTTCAGGTGCGCGGGCACGATGTCGAACCGAGCGAAACGCCGGTGGTGCGCAACTTCCGATTCTTCCGCGGCGAGGACGACGCGCAACCGCTCGACAAGCCCATCTACCACCCCGGCGACGGCGTATGGGCGAGGTTCGACATCACCGGTTTCAAGTACGGGCCCAACAACCGCGTGGATGTGAGTTACGTGACTTCGGTGATTGCGCCCAGCGGCAAAGTGCTCTGGACCCAGCCCGAGCCCGCCGTGGAGCAGTCGGAGTCCTTCTATCCCAAGCGCTACGTCGCCGCCTCGTTTGGAATCAGCCTGCAGGGCAACATTCGTCCGGGCGAATACACCATTGCGGTCAAGGTCAAAGACGCCCTCGGCAATCAGACCGGCGAGAGCAAGCAGACGTTCACCGTTTCTCAATGACAGGTGCCGACCCAGGCAGTTGTCACCTCGCCCACGCTCTCGATCCGCACCGCCGGCGACCCCACCTGGTTGATCGGCGCGCTCCGCGAGCAACTCGCCCAGGCCGAATCGCCCGGTGATTCGTTTTTTCAACGCGCGAAGAGGTACGATACGGATATGGACCTTAGGGAGATCCAGCACGCTATTGAGACGCTTTCCAACGAGCAGCAGATAGCCCTCTTGGGCTGGCTTGCTGAGCGAGATCGCCGCCAATGGGATTCCCAGATCGAGCGCGATTTCTCGCCCGACGGTGCGGGCATGGAACTTCTCAACCAGGTCAAAGCGCGGATCCGCCGGGGCGAATCCGTGCGGATGGGTAACGGCCAGTAATATCGGTGAGTTTCCAATCTTTTGCCTTGCCGGAGTTTTGGAAATGCTATGAGTCGTTGCCTGCCAATGTCCGGGTGTTGGCCGACGCGAGGTTTGCATTGTTCCAGTCGGAGCCGTTTTATCCTTCCCTGTCGCTCAAGCCAAAGGGTGAGGTCTGGACAGCGGACATTGGCCGTTGGTATCGTGCCATAGCTACCGCGAAGGCAACGACTTCCATTGGTTCTGGATCGGCACTCACGAGGCCTACAACAATCTGCTTCCTCGATTTGCGTAGGTAAGGCGTTTTTCTGGCAGCGGGCACAAAGAAGGATGTTCGGGCGTGACGCGGCCGGTTCAACCAGAAGGCGTCGAGCCGAGGTCAATCAGTTCGTCCCATCCCAGAGCATATCCCAACGCGCGCTTCACCTCTCTATGCCGCGATGGCGCCAGCGTGCCAGCGCGGGAATCGAACCACTCCCGCGCCGCAGTGCGAATGTTGTCCAGGTTTGCGACACAAGGCGACGGCAGCCCCTCTCGACTACTCAGCCGCACCTCCACAGGAATCGTGCGGATGGTCGTGGTGATCTCTGCGACGACGAACTTGCTGAGGTACTGGTACGCGTCGTTGCGACTCAGCAGCAAAACCGGCCGTCGGCCGGCTGGTGCGGGCAAAGTCGCCCACCAGATTTCGAACTGTCTCACGGCCTGAATTCCTCAGGCGTGGACCAGTCGTCTACATTCTGGGCTGAATCAGGCCGTTTGCGGTAGGCCTCACGCATGACGCGATACTCGGCTTGACGGACCGCCCGGCGAATCGCCTGCCTGACAAACTCGGATCTTCTTCGCTTTTCAGGGGCTGCTACGCGGTTCAGCGCAACGAGCGTCCGTTCGTCTAACTGGATCAGGAGCGGCTTCATATATTTCGATTATATAGAGAATTGATATCGTCTGGCACAGTTCGCGGATCGGTGGCCACCGGCGTTGCGACGATTCGCCTCTTGCGACACCGGACAGAGGCGCTACGCCCGGAGAGCGCCGCCTACGAGCGATGGGCGTTAGACGGCCAGGTGGATATGGCCGATCTTCCCAAAAGGGGTCGAGTTCGGGATTCCAGCAAGCCGGCGCTGTGACAATCTGTGTCCACGTGTGTTATGGGTGGAGGGTTATGATTGATGCCATATTGAGCCAGGACGTCCAGAGGGTAAGGGCCGCACTTGCCGGATGCCGGGACATCAATGCTAAGACTACGGGTATGGGTGGCACCATCCTTATGTACGCTGCCATCTACGGAAGCTCTGAGATTGTTAATGCTCTGCTGGACGCAGGCGCTGACATCCATGCTACAGACGAGAACGGCAAGTCAGCCCTACTGCATGCTTTTACATCGCGACGATGGGATAGGAACAAAATTATCGAAGTTCTAATCAAGCGCGGCGCCGATGTTATGGTCAGAGACCGGGGGGTAGCCCGGTTTGGCTCTGGTGTGGGCATGACGCGTCCGGGAGAATCAGTTCTCCGCAAAGTACGGAAAGAGTTGGCTGGGCTGGACCCCGTGCGTAGTTCTTCTTCTTATTGCGAGCTCAAAGAAATAGAAGTGCTTCTCGTAAACAGAGGTGTGGTCGAATAGGCCCGCCGCTGGGTTGTCTCAGAAACGGTACGTTTCGGGACAAATACGGAAGGTCCTGAAATCAAGGCCTTCAGCGTCTAAAAAGTCAGTCCCAAAATGGAGGCGAAATGGTGGCCGTCGTAGCGCTGGGATTGCTGGCGACGTCGTCCCGAAACTCTGTCCCAGGGCCAGGCATCGTTTTCGCCTCCCGTCTGGACTCTTGCGTGTCTGCGAATCCACTCGGCTGGTTTGTCCCCGTTGCGTCGACTTGGCCGGCGCGCCGATGGCCCGGCGTCGGAGGGCGACGGTTTCCAGTGCGACACCGGGGAACGATAAGGTCGGTGCTCGGTCTCGACGATTCGTGCCACCGGCTCTGCTTCAAATCGCGAACGCGGCGCGTACGCAGGACTTCACTCGGGTCCAGTCCCGGTCACTGAGATGGCCGATGACGGTCAGCTCCGAGCGGTGTGTTGTCAGCACGTAGGCTCTGAAACAGGACTCGGCGCGAAGGCCGGCTCATTGCCACTCCATGAGAAGGCAGTCCGTGGATGTGGCCGTTTTGGGCGTCTTTGTCGTGAGGATGCCAACGAGAACGTCGGGGCGCTCTACCAGGTATGTGCTGCTGGAGATCACCACCGCCGGGCGGACCTTGGTTTCCAGGGCGCCAGCAAGCACGCCAACCACTACGTCGCCGGGCTTCAGTGCGATTCCTCCGACTCCTCCGCCTCAAGCCGCCTCAGGGAAGCAGCCCTGAAATCTTTTAGATCTTCGTCCGTCCAGGAATCCGACCAGTCAATTCGATGGTGCGGTGAGAGCGCGGCTAATCGTTCGGCCAGAGCCGACAACTCAGCAGCCGTATCCGGCGGAAGCCGGCGGAAGACCTCCACCAGCGATGCTTCCCGCGGGTTCAATTGCATTTCCATAGCCTCGTAACCAGTATACGGCTGATGGGATGAGAATCACCCGGTCGTATTCAACGCCCCCGGCCCCCGGGCCCTGGCCCCCGGCCCCCGACCCCCGGCCCCCGCGCGCGAAGCGCGCTGCTATATTGGAATTCTCCCCATGCAAATCGAGAAAGTGTACGAGCCACAGCGGTTCGAACCGCATTGGGCGCAGTGGTGGATCGACTCCGGCATCTTCCGCGCCTTCAGCAAGGCCGGCGAGAGTGTATTCTCGCTCGTCATCCCACCGCCCAACGTCACCGGGTCGTTGCATATCGGCCACATGCTCGAACACACCGAGATCGATGTCACCATCCGCTGGCACCGCATGAGGGGCGATAACACGCTCTGGCTGCCCGGTTGCGACCACGCCGGCATCGCCACCCAGATGGTGGTCGAGCGCAAGCTCGCCGAGGAGGGCCTAGACCGCCGCACCCTGGGCCGCGAGAAGTTCGAGCAGCGCGTGTGGGAGTGGAAGGCGCAATACGGCGACACCATCAAGCGCCAGATGATCCGGCTCGGCGCGAGCTGCGATTGGAGCCGCGAGCGCTTCACCCTGGACGACGGCCTCTCGCGCGCGGTTCGCGAAGTCTTCGTGCGGCTCTTCGAAAAGGGCCTCATCTACCGCGGCGAGTACCTGGTCAACTGGTGCCCGCGCTGCCTCACCGCCATCTCCGATCTTGAAGTGGCCCACTCCGACGTCCAGGGCCACATGTGGCACATCCGCTACCCCGTGAACGGCATGTCGGGCCGCTCCGTAGCGGTCGCCACCACGCGGCCCGAGACCATGCTCGGCGATACCGCCGTGGCCGTCAATGCCAAAGACGTTCGCTATCTCGATCTGCACGGCAAGACCGTGCAACTGCCGCTCATGGACCGCGAGATCCCCGTCATCCTGGACGATCTGGCCGACCCCGAATTCGGCACCGGCGTCGTCAAGGTCACGCCCGCGCACGACCCCAACGATTTCGAAGCCGGCCGCCGCCACAACCTGCCCAAGATCCAGGTCATCGACGAACACGGCCACATGACCGCCGCCGCCGGGCCTTACGCCGGCCTCGACCGTTTCGAGGCCCGCAAACGCGTGGTGGCCGATCTCCAGTCGCAAGGCCTGCTGGTCGCCGTCGAGAACTACGCGCTCAGCCTCGGCCGGTGCTGCCGCTGCAAGACCGTGGTCGAGCCGCTGGTCTCCACCCAGTGGTTCGTGAAGACCAAGCCGCTGGCCGAAAAGGCCATCGAAGCGGTGGAATCCGGCCGCATCGAATTCATCCCCGCCAACTGGAGCAAGACTTACTACGAGTGGATGTACAACATCCGCGACTGGTGCATCTCGCGCCAGCTCTGGTGGGGCCATCGCATTCCCGCGTGGCACTGCCAGGAGTGTCATGAGATCGTGGTGGCGCGCGAAACTCCCGCCGTGTGCCCGCGTTGCGCGTCGGCCAACCTCGCGCAGGACCCCGACGTCCTGGATACCTGGTTCAGCTCCGCCCTGTGGCCGTTTTCCACGCTCGGCTGGCCCGATCGGACCGACGATCTCGCCACCTTCTATCCCACATCGCTCCTGATCACGGGCTTCGACATCCTGTTTTTCTGGGTGGCCCGCATGATCATGATGGGCATTGAATTCATGGACGAGGTGCCCTTCCGCCAGGTCTACATACATGGCCTGGTGCGCGACGCCGAACGGCAGAAGATGTCCAAGACGCGCGGCAACACCATCGACCCGCTGCTGATCACCGACCAGTACGGCACCGACGCCGTTCGCATGGCCCTGCTGCAGGGCGCTTCCCCCGGCGCCGATATCGTTCTCACCGAAGAGCGCATGGAAAGCTCGCGCGCCTTCGCCAACAAGATCTGGAACGCGGCGCGATTTCTGTTTCTCAACATGGAGCGCTCCGGCGTCGAGCCCTGGGTCCCCGATAACCTCGAACAGTTTCGCCCGCTGGCGGACGCCGAAACCATGGAAGTGCGCATCGAAGACCGCTGGATCTTCAGCCGCCTGAACACTTGCGGCGAGCAGGCCAGCCGCGCTATCGAGCAGTGCCGCTACCACGAAGCCGCGCAGGTGCTGTGGCACTTCTTCTGGCACGAATTCTGCGACTGGTACCTGGAACTCAAGAAGGCCCACTTCCAGGAGAACTCCGGCCTCACCGCCGGCTGGCGCAACACCCTGGCGGCCTTCGAAACGGCGTTGCGGCTGCTGCATCCGGCCATGCCGTTCCTTACCGAAGAGCTGTGGCAGCGTTTGGCCACGGACCGGAGCATCCGGCCTGCTTCGATTGCCCTCGCTTCTTATCCGCGGTACAACCCGGACACCACCGATTTCAAGGCCGAGCGCGAAATCGGCATCCTGCAAGAAATCGTCACCATGGCTCGCACCCTGCGCACCGAGAGCAAGCTCGATCCCAAGCAGCAGCTCGAAGGCGTGCTGTACTCGCGCGGCCCCGCTTTGGAAATGGCGCAGCGCCACGCCGGGGCCATTCAGAAGCTGGCTAACGTGGTGCTGGAATTCCACGCCGATGCCGCTCCGGCCCTCGGAGGCGCTGCCGGCGTCATGCGCTCCACCGCTGAATTCGACCTGGTGCTTCACGTGAACAAGTCTCAGGAAGACGCGCAGCGCAAACGTCTCGCCAAAGAGCGCGAGCAGCTCACCAAGAATATCGCCAACTCCAAGCGCCAGTTGAGCGATGACACCTTCCTCGGCAAGGCGCCGCCCCACGTGGTTGAGAGCATCCGCCAAAAGCTGGCGGATTACGAAGCGCAGTTGTCCAAAATCGACGCCGCATTATGACCGAAGTGGTGCGCCTCGCTCTCGAAGAAGACATCGGCTCCGGCGATGTCACCAGCCAGGCCTGCGTGCCCGAATCCCAGAAGGCCCGCGGCCGCTTCCTCGCGCGTGAACCACTCGTCATTGCCGGTCTGGGCCTGCTGGCGGAGATTTACGACTTGCGCGGCGGCGTCGATGAACTCACCCTCTTCAAGCGCGACGGCGACCCGTGCGCCCAAGGCGATGAGATCGCGGTGGTGAGCGGACGCGGCCGCACCCTGCTCGAATGCGAGCGCGTGGCGCTGAATTTTCTGCAGCGGCTCAGCGGTGTGGCCACCGCGGCGCGTCGTTATGCCGACGCCGTGGCGGGCACCAAGTGCCGTGTCCTCGACACGCGCAAGACCACACCCGGCCTGCGCCTCCTGGAAAAGATGGCCGCCGCTGCCGGCGGCGTCGCCAATCACCGCATGGGACTCTTCGACGCCATCCTCATCAAGAACAACCACATCGCCGCGGCTGGCGGCGTCCGCAACGCCATGGAGAGCGCGCGCGCCAGCGGCCTGCCCATCGAAGTCGAAGTCCGCACCCGCCAAGAGTTGCGTGACGCGCTGGATGCCGGCGCCGTCTGGCTGCTGCTCGATAATCTGACCCCCCAAGAGGCGGCGCGGTGGGTCCGCGAGATCGGCGGCCGCGCCCAAGTCGAGCTTTCCGGCGGCATCACCCTCGATAACGTCCGCGCCTACGCGGAAACCGGCGCGGACTTCGTTTCCTGCGGCGCCATCACCCACTCCGCCCGCGCCATGGACATCAGCTTCCGCCTCGAGGTGGCCTGATGGATATCGAGCGTCTGCGGCGCGAATTCCCCAGCCGGCGCATCCATCATTACGCGACCGTCGATTCCACCATGCGCGCCGCCGTTGGCCTGGAACCCGGTTCCGTGGTGCTGGCCGACCGGCAGACGGCCGGCCAAGGCCGCCACGGGCGCTGGTGGCACTCCGAAGCGGGCAGCGGCATCTACTGCTCCATTGTTCTGAAGCCGGCGCCCGCCCTTACGCTGGCGCTCGGTCTCGCTACCGCGGACGCCATCGCGCGCTCCACCGGGATGGCGTGCGATCTGCGCTGGCCCAACGACGTGATGCTCGCGGGGAAGAAGGTGGCTGGCATCCTGGTGCAAAATGCGATCGCCGGCATTGGCATCAACGTGAACCAAACCTCGTTCCCTCCGGAACTGGCGTCCGAAGCCACGTCACTGCGGCTTCACACGGACGCCCCGGTCTCGCTCACCGCCATCATTTTGGCCCTGCTGCCAGCGGTAGATCGCTTCGTGGAACTGGACAAGGACACCATCCTGCGGCTGTTCACGCGCGCCTCGAGTTACGCCGCTGGCCGGCGCGTCACGGTTGCGCAGCCCGATGGCATCATCGAGGGAACCACCACGGGCCTGGACCCTGCCGGCTTCCTGATGGTGCGCAAAGACGACGGAACGGATACCCTGATTGTTGCGGGAGGTGTACGTGCTGCTGGCTCTTGACGCAGGCAACAGTAATATCACCATCGGAGCTTTCGACGGCCGCAGGCTGGTCTGCCAGTGGCGGCTGCGCACCGTCCAGGAGCAGACCGCCGACGAATGGGGCATCCTGCTGCACAACCTGTTCGGACCGGCGGAACTGGACATCGAAAGCGTCGATGGCATGATCATCTCGAGCGTGGTGCCGCCCATCGATTCCACGCTGGCCTTCATGGCGGAGCGCTATTTTCACACGAAAGCCATGTTCGTGGGGCCGCGCACCGACATCGGTTTGACCATCCGCTACGACAACCCCTATGAAGTCGGCGCAGACCGCCTGGTCAACGGCGTCGCCGGTTTCTACAAGTACGGCGGCCCGTGCGTGATCGTCGATCTCGGCACTACCATCAACTTCGACGTGATCTCAAAAGACGCCGAGTATCTCGGCGGCGCCATCGCCATCGGCATTGGCATTTCAATCGACGCGCTGTTCAGCAAGACCGCGCGCCTGCCGATGGTGGATTTTCGGCCGCCCAAGAGTGTTGTGGGCACTAACACCGTGGCCAGCATGCGCTCCGGCCTGTACTACGGGGCCATCGGAATGGTCGATGGAATCCTCGAGCGCATCATCGAAAAGATGGGGCCCGACACCAAAACGGTGGCGACCGGCGGCCAGGCGCGCCTGATTGTCGCCGGCTCGCGCTACCTCAAGACGGTCGACGAGCACCTCACGCTGGAGGGCCTGCAAATGATCTGGGAACGGAACCACCGACAGTGAGCGACGAAGACTGGGTTTACAACTACTTCAACTACTTCACGGAAATCGAGGAGCATTTTCAGATCGCGCGCGGCACGGGCCTGTTCCTGCTTTCGCCGCTCGATTGGGCGCTCATCGAAACCTGGAATAACGCCGGTGTGCCCCTGGAAGCCGTGATGCGCGGCATCGATGCGGCTTTCGAGAAATGGCGCGCCCGCAAGGTGAAGACCCAGATGGTGAACAGCCTGGCCTTCTGCGCGCAGGCCGTGCTCACCGAAGCGCAGATCATGGCCGGAACCGCGCAGCCCCGAGCCCGCCGCGAGGCCGCGCCGCCGTTCGACCAAGACGCCCTGCGCACGTACCTGGGCGAGAATTCGGACGCCGTTCGCACTATTGAGGGCTATTCGGAGATCGCCGACGCGCTCGAGCGCCTCGCCGACGAGGCCGCGAAGCACTACGAGGACCTGGAAGCGCTGGAGCAGCGTCTGACGGTCTTGGAAGAGAAAATGATCGCCATCGCGCGCACGCGCCAGAGTGAAGAGGGCCTGCTAGCCGCGCGCCGCGAGATGGACCGCCAGTTACGCCCCTATCGCGGCAAAATGACCGCCGACCAGCTAGCCATGTTGGAAAAGCAATACCTGGAGCGCACCCTGCTGGAAAAAGCGGGGCTGCCGCGGCTGAGCCTGTTCTACATGCGATGAAAGCGGGCGGCCGCGTTTCAGGGATCTCCGGCGAAGGGGTGTATTGGCCGGTCTTGTGCGACCCCGGAGGGCAGATGGTGCCGGACGGTGTGTGACCCCAGGCCGCGCTAAAACCCATTACTGAAGCCACACGAGGCCTATGCTCGAAGCGGGTGGTGTAACGCCGCCAACGCGGGAATCCGGTGGGCTTGAGTGGCCCACCGGCACACGGACAAGGCATCCCTTACAGCAGCAGGCGCTATTCGTAGACGCGGGCATTCTCCTCCCATTCCAACTTCCTGCAATTGCCTCGGAAGTATTCCAGAAATGCCGCGCAGATGATGGAACGTATCTTCCGACCTTTGCCAGATGTGAGTCCCCCGTAGGTCTTCCAATAAGTATCAAGCGCCAGAGGGTCTTTGCCGTTTTCGACATCGGCCACCAGCCGCTTAAGCGCCGCGACAAGCTGCTCGAAGCTGGTCATGTCGGCGTACTTCCCCGCGGCGGCCATGAGCGCAGTCGTAAAGACTTCGCCCTCCGACAAAACTGTGCTGTCCAACCGACTCAACACCAGCGGGTGCAGTTGGCCGGTGATGATCTGCAACACTTGGATCACTTCGCCCATGTCTTCCACGGGCACCTCCAGGTACTCGCGTTCATCGCTGAGGAAGGCTTCCTTTTCACCGGTGGTCATTACCTGGGGGTTCTTCTGCATGTAGCCCTGGACACCGACGATGAGGTTTGAGCCTTTAAACATGGCCCTTTCCAGCCTGTGATCCGCCGCCTTTTCCTGCTCCTTGACCAGTTGGATGCCCTGTTGTTCCAACAGCTTAATCAGCGGAATATTCATTAGCTCAAGTTGAATCTTCGCGTTCATCTGGCGCTGTGCCCCATTGAGGAGAAGCATGAAGTGCAGAACACCGGAAAGATTGATCTTGTAAAAGACCTCCATCTGCTGCTGCCGGTGGAGAAGTTCGTTCACGCTACACGCCGCAGCGTGCTCCCGGAACATTTCACTCCAGATCCTCTCATCGATGCAACCCATTTCGACCAGTTCGTCGCCCAGCGCAGCCATCAATACCGCGATGATATAGCACGTCGTTCGCTGTAGACCATCGATCAGCGTCCAGTCAGCCGCGACCTGCGGATCTTCGACGACTCCATCGTCGGCCACCGCCGCCACGCGCAGCGGCGGCACGTAGTAACCCTTCAGAATCGCCACAATTAGGCGCTGGTAAATCTGGTCTCGCGTGTGGTGAAACGTCTTGCGCTGGAACCAGTGCGACAGACCGGAGAACCGCGTCAGAAGAAATGCGACGGGGGCCAACGCATTGACAACCATAGCGCCGGTCTTGGAATCGGGCAGGCCCTCACCGATGGTCTTGATACTGGCCTCCGGAATTTGAACGCCTTTCCGCTTAAGGAGCGCTACTACTGTGCGGCATGCTTCCTGCAAATTGCTGTATTGTTCTCCGACCGGCACGCGCTTCGCTCTCTTGTTGTTAACCACGCTCGCCTCCTCCGCTCCGGCAACTCCAGTTTCGCGCGGTATTGTTGCATCAGCGTCTTCTCTGCTTATTCCTAGCTTCGTTAGAGCCACGACCGCCTTTTCACGATCGGTCATGGGCTTCCTTCCCCTTGCCATAATCTTCCTCCCTTTTGTTGTTTCCGACTTTGCCCAACATGTTCTTCTGGGCCGCCTATCAATACAGGCCAATCATAACAATAGGCCGTGTAAATGTCAAGGCAAAAATTACGATGAAGCAAAAGAATTTACGGCCCAATAAATGAAGTACATTTGAGGCCAACATAAGGCCTTCCTTTTCAATCTGATACGCGTCCATGCGCATTTGGTAGTGATTGCTCGGTCGCAGCCAGCCGGGCGCGACTGGGGCGTCCAGCGGACGGAAGACGAGAGTCAGCAAGAACACCCTAGCGGGCGGAACGGGCGTCTACAGACTCATGTTCCGACTGACGGTGGAGGAAGGGAGCGCGGTTCTGCTTCCAAGGTCACAATTTGTGACCTTGCAGCGCGGCCAAAATATCAAGTACTGGCCGCCGTGTTCGACGAAGTACGGGGCGGTCATGCCCGCCAACGTCCTCCGGAGCTGCGTCGCAGTCCGAGCGAGCATATACCTTGACATGTTCTGATAATCAGATAGTCTGAGAGTATGGCAGGAAAGACAAGTGCAACCATGAGGGAACCGATCGGCCGCGTTGGCCAGCTGCGCCAGGTGGTGATCCCCCGCGAGATTTTCGATAACCTTCGCATGCGTGAAGGGGATTTCGTGGCGTTCGCGAAGCACGGCAACGGTGTGCTCGTGAAGCCCCGGCGGGTTGTCGACCCCGACGACGTGCTGACCCCCACTGAAGCAAGACGCTTGCGCCAGAGTCTCAAACAGACACGCCAAGGGAAGACGCGGCCATGGGCCGACATAAGACATGAATTGGGTCTGTAGGTTCAGTGCCAATGCCGAGCAGGACCTTCGCGGTCTCCCAAGAACTATCCAAAAACGCGTGGCTCGGGTTCTCACGGAGATGGCTGTCGATCCGTTCCATGGCAACGTAAAGGGACTCCAAGGTCCGGAGTGGAAGGGCGCATTCCGGAGGCGGATCGGCGACTATCGGGTTGTCTTCACCGCAGACCAGGCTCAAAGAACGGTCGTCATCCAGCAGATCTCTCTGCGATCTGGCGCGACCTACCGGTAGAAGCAAAGGGAGCCTTATGTGAGGTCCGGGTAGATGCTCTCCCGGCTCATGGCTTCGTCGGAGAGGACCGGGATATTAGGGTCATGGCTGTCAGCCCAGATGCGGAATTGCCGCGCCCACTCCTCGGGATCGGTTCTCTGCAAGTGCGCAATGGAAACGGGCGGCACTTGCTGGTCGGCAACTTCCAGCATCCACTGCTCAAGACTCAAGCCGCGGGCCTGCGCCTGGGCTTTGAAGGCAGCCTCCTTTTCCGGCGGCAGATTGAGTGTGACAGTCATAATTGCAGCCCTACGCCCTTAGGTTAGCGCAATTAGTCCACTGTGGTGGTGTCCACCGCGCGCGCCGTTCTTCCAGCCTCCTCGGATCTCAATCGAACGCCCACGCTCGGAACCGGTACTGGCGATCTGCCCGGATGCTCCCGGTGGCCCACTATGCAAGAAATGCGAAGCGGCCTCAGGCACTGCGCCTAAGGCCGCCAAAATCGGTCACGAACGAAGTGGGAGGTTAGCGGCGGGCCAGAACCATCACCACCTCGGGCTTGCTGATCGCCGCCCTGTTGGCTCTTTCCTTTTCGTTGCGGGACATCCAGATCGAGCGGCCTTGGCCCGTGTAGCCGTCCCAAATCTGAGCGAGGAAGTAGTCGCTCCCGTAACGATGGAACGTGAGAAACGCTTTGCCAGCAGCCGCCGTACTCCCGGGCACACTGAGCGTGACGACGGTGGGCGTCGCGTCGCTGGATACGTTCCGAACCGTCAAAAACCTTTCGCCGTTACCTTGGCTCACCAAGTAGTCGCCCGCAGGCAGGGTGTGCCCGCCGACGACGAAGTCGAACGGCACGCTGGCCTTCAGCGTAATAGTCTGAGCCGACACCGGAGCAGCCAGCACAAACGCCAGCGCCGCCATTGACAAACATCCCAATACCTTTTTCATTGTCTTCACTCCCCTACCTGATTTGTGAACGCCCACCTGCCGCAGCCACATCGGCTCGTGAATCCTTGCAGGAACGGCGAACTCTCGTTTTGGCGCTCACACCGGATTGGATTATGCGAAGGTGAACTTGGATGCAGCATTTATGCGCGCATCGAAAAAATTGGACTTGCAGGTTTTTGCGGCAGCGTCTTCAAATCTCATTCGAACTCCCACGTGCGAAACCGGTGCTGGTGCTCCGCCATGTCCACGCGCCGGCCGCCACCTGGCCGTAGGTGGCCACCTTGCCTTGGAGGAGGGGAAGGCCGTCCTTTATTCAGGGTCGCAATTTGCGACCTTGAAGCGCAGCCGGACCATCAAGTACCGGCCGCGCGTGTTCACGGAACACGGGGCGGTGATGCTGGCGAACGTCCTTCGCAGTCCCGTCGCGGTCCGTGCGAGCATTCAGGTGGTGCGCGCCTTCGTGCACCTGCGCCGTCTCGCCGGCTGCAAGCGCTTGTCAGGCAACCGGCGGTTCGTCATCGGGCAAGGCCCGAACAAACTCAGCGAACCGATCCGAATCTCGCAAAGGCTCACCATGTCCAAAACACACCACTGCGGGTTTCATCGCGGCCAGCTTCCGAACCGCGGCGCGGTTCATCCGCGGATCGGATGACGCAAACTCGGGCGGCTCAGTCAGACCGCTCCGCATCGTCGCAGGATTGCGATGAAACAAAACATCGCCAAGAACCAGCACGCGGTCGCTCTCGCGCCAGAACGCCAGATGTCCGGGCGTGTGTCCTGGCGTCTCGATCACGGCAAATCCACCAACCTCATCTCCATCGCGCAGTGAGCGAGACACAGGATGACCTGGGCCCGCAAGCCGTCGCGACACCCCCGCAATCCACGAACCTGGATGCGGCAACACTCGCGTCAGATCGCCGGTCTCGGCTGCTGTCCGATCTCCCTCCCCACACATGAACGGGACCCTGAAATGCCCGCATACAGCGTGACTGCAGCCCTGATGGTCGAAGTGTGCGTGCGTGATGACATGTCCTTTGATCGCCATCCCGGCAAGAGCGGACAGCAGTCGTCGCCTTGCGAACTTGACGCCCGAGTCCACCAGGATGTCCCGCAACACATACACGTTTACGGCATCCAAAGGCCCCAGGGATAATCGCAACAAATCGGTACTGACACGCTCGATCTTCATGCCGCGTCCTCAAACTTCAATCGAACTCCCACCCGCGAAACCGGTGCTGGTGCTCCGCCATGTCCACGCGCCGGCCGCGAAAGCGGACGCCCTCCAGCTCGAGCCGCGTGCGCTGTTCCAGGCCCGCTTCGTACTTCAGCTTGATGGCGCCGCCCGCGCCCACCACGCGCTGCCACGGCAGCGAGTTTCCCGCCTTGCGCAGCACCTGCGCCACCTGCCGGTGAAACAAAGGGTACCCGGCGGCGGCCGCCACCTGGCCGTAGGTGGCGACCTTGCCGCGCGGAATCTGCCGCACCGCCTTGCGCATGGCCGCATCCCGCGGCTCGCTCTTGGGTGCGCGAATCAGCCGCCGCGCCACTTCCCGATGCGTCAGTTCTCGCATGGCGAGGCGCGCAGCAGTTCCTTCTCGACCGTGAGCGCGTAACAGCCGGACGTTTTCAGGTCTTGGAGCGAGAGCCCGTTCCAGTAAAGCGTGGCGGGCGTCCATGCCGGCGGCACCGTCACGCGCATTTCCGTCACGGTGCGGCTGATAATCTGGATTTCCTTCTCCGCCGGCGAGTACTGCGCCTGCACGCGCGCCGTGACCGCCGAATCGCGCTTGGGGAGAACGACGCGGGTTTCCACGCGGATGCGCTCCTTGCCCCGCTGGACCAGCGCCACCACCGCTTTCTCCTCCACAATCTGCTCCATGGTTTCGGCGAACTGGCGCGCGTCCTGGATGGGCTTGCCGTCCAGCGCCACGATGCGGTCCCCCATTTTGAGCGGGCCGCTGTACTTTTCGGGAAGATGCGAAACCAGCACGCCCGGGCCGGGATCGGTGGCGCTGTAACCGAAGGCCCCCAGGTCGAGCATCGCGCCGGAGCCGCCCGCCACACGCGTCGAAGGAAGCACGTCGTTGCGCTCGCTGGCGTCGAACTTCGTCATCCGGATCCAGTAGCAGCGCGCGAACGCGGGCGAGTTGGTTTCGCAATCGATGGAGGCGGGGAACTCGTCGCGCTGGTGATGGGCCAGCCATTCGAAGACGTCGCCGTTGGTGATGCCGTTCGCCAGGCGCAACTCCAGGTTGATCCCCGCGGATTTCAGCTTTTCCGCGAGCGCCTGGTCGCCGGACTCGCCGATCCACAGCACCGGCGCATTGGTGAAATTGGCGGCGAACAAGCGGTTGGTATCGACAGCCGGTTTGGGCGAGCCGCCCAGGGCGATGCCGGCGGCCCACAGATCGGGAACGCGAGAGATGGCATAGAACACCACCGCCGCCGCGCTGCCGCGGCCCGCCAGGTACACGCGCCCCGGATCGACGCCCGCGTTCCGGATGGCCGCCTCCACCGCCGAGGCCAGCGCCTGCACCCGCAAATCGATGTTGGCATTCGCGGCGGGGCGCCCTCCGGGCCCGGCGGGCGCGATCACCTGCCAGCCGAGGTCCTTTGTCCAGGTCCGCCACTGCGCGGCGTCCGCGCCGTCCACCAGTGCGATGGCGGGCGATTTTGCCGGCGCGGCCTGCGCGGCCGCGGCCCCGCGCGCGAGGAGGCTAATTATGCCGCAGACGAGAACGGATTTTCTTGACCAGCTTCTCGATTTCATCGGTCTTCTTGAGCGTGGAGATGGAGAGAACGTAGCGGTCGTTCTTCTCCAGTTCCTGCTTCAGTTGTTCCGCCAGGTCGGCCAACTGGGCTGCGTCCTTAAGGTTCTGTTTGTGCTCGGCCTTTAGAATCTCATCGCGTTGGACCTTCCCGTTGGGCAGGCGGACGTCGGTTTGGTCTTCAGTTGGGGATGGCGAGCGCGTCCCGCCGCGTTGCGCCACCGCAAAGCAGGAGACGACCGCGAATGACAGCATCAGCGCACAGCGCCGTAACCAAGGTTTCATGGGAGACCCTGCTGTTATGATAGCCCGGGCTGAGCACATAGGGGCCTGACCACTCTGTCCCAAGGCGCGCGTTTTTTTGCGCGCCGCGCGGACAGAGCGGTCTGTCCCCGGGTCCGCCAGCATTGAGAACAACGGTACACGAGAATCGTGTACACTAGAATCATGCGGAATGTCACCTTCAGCGCCGACGAGGAGTTGATCGACAAGGCCCGCCTGCGGGCGCGCGGGGAAAAGAAGACCCTGAATGCCGTCTTTCGTGAATGGCTTCAGCGGTATGCCGGCAATTCGACGGCCGCGGCGGAATACCAACAGTTGATGCGCCGTCTCTCGCACGTCAAGGCCGGAGGCCCGTACACGCGAGACGAGATGAACGCCCGATGAGGAGTATCGCGGGGCGATCTTTTCTGGACACCAACATTTTGGTCTACGCCTTCGACCCGAAGGCCAAATCCAAGCGCGAGTATGCCCAACTCAGGATCACCCGGGCTCTGGCGACACACGATGCGGTTATCAGTTTTCAGGTGGTGCAGGAATTCCTGAGTCTCGCCTTGCGCAAATTCCCCCGCCCCATGACCCAGCCGGAGGCGCAGGCTTATTTGTCTCAGGTGCTGCTGCCGCTCTGCGAGGTTTTCCCCGACGCCTCCCTGTATTCCAGCGCCCTCTCAATCGCGGATGAAACAGGGTGGACCTTTTACGATTCGCTGATCGTGAGTTCCGCGCTGGCGGCGGAATGCGGCGTCCTCCTCACGGAGGATTTGCAGCATGGCCGCTCCGTCCGCGGCATTGAGATCCGCAATCCCTTCCTGTAGCCCTGCCGCTGATATCATGAAACACATAGGCGGGAATTCCACATGAAGAGGATGGCAGTTTTCGCGGCGCTGGCGCTGGCCGGCGCCCTGTCCGCTCAGGTGGCCACGCAGGCCAATTCCCAGTACCAGACGGAACAAGACCGGAAAGCCATGGCGGCCGGCCTGGGCAGCCCGGACCGCGACGCGTTTGAGAAGCCTCGCGACGTGGTGAAGGCGATGGAGCTTCAGAAAGGCATGACGGTGGCGGACGTGGGGACCGGCATCGGCTACATGCTGCCGTTTCTGAGCCGCGCCGTGGGCGCCGACGGCCGCGTGATCGCGGAAGACATCTTCGACGACTTCCTGGCATCCGCCAAACAGAGAGCGCAGAACCAGAACCTGGGCAACGTGACGTTCGTCAAGGGCACGGAGACCGATCCGAGCCTGCCGGAAGACGCGGCGGACGAGGTGCTGGCGCTCGACGTCTACCACCACTTCGATTACCCCGAGAAGATGCTGGCGGGCATCCACAAAGCGCTCAAGCCGGGTGGCAAACTGGTGGTAGTGGAGTATTACAAGCGTCCGGAGGCCATGCCGGACGGGCGGGCCATGACCCACATACGCTTGGACATGCCCGACGTCATCAAGGAGATTGAAGCCAACCACTTCCACCTCCTCTCCGAAAAGGAACACATCAAGGACAGCCAGTACATCCTGGTCTTGGAAAAGAGATAGGAACGGCATGAAAAAGTTTCTCCGATATGCAAGCTTCGCGGCGCTGCCGCTGGCGCTTCTGTTGCCGCTCGGCGCGCAGGATGCCGGGAAGGACCAGGGCATCACGCGCCAGCAGGCCGACCAGATTCTGAACGAGTTGCGCCAGATCCGCCAGTTGCTCGAAAGGCAGCAGGTCAAGGCGCCGCAGGCTCAAGAGGAACAGGTCATCAAGGCCAAGCTGAACCTGGAAGGCTTCGCCATGCTCGGCTCGAAGGAAGCGCCGCTGACCATCGTCGAGTTCACGGATTACCAGTGCCCCTTCTGCCAGCGGTTCCACACCACCGCCTTCGGCGACCTGAAGAAGAACTACATCGACACGGGCAAGGTGCGGTTCTACAGCCGCGACCTGCCGCTCGATTTCCACCCCAACGCCATGCGCGCCGCCGAGGCCGCCCGGTGCGCCAACGAGCAAGGCCAGTTCTGGAAGCTGCGCGACGTGATGGGCGCGAATCCCAGCAAGCTCGACATGGACAGCCTGCTGGCGGACGCGGCGGACCTGAAGATGGACGTGAATGCATTCCGCGCCTGCGTGGAAAGCGAGAAGTACAAGAACGCCGTGCAGACCGACGTCATGGAAGCCATGAAGATCGGCGCTAGCGGGACGCCCACGTTCGTGATCGGCAAGAGCACGCCCGACGGAGTGGATGGCGAGCTGGTGGTGGGCGCCCAGCCGTACCGCATGTTCGACCAGAAACTGAAAGAACTCGGCTCCGCAAAATAGGGGCCTGACCACTCCAGGGGCCAGACACCCGCGTCCCAAGGCGCAGTTTTTTTGCGCCGCGCCGACAGAGCGATCAGTCCCCGGGTCCGCGCGCACTGTGCCATTATAGAGCGCTGCATAAATAATGCAATGATCAGTGCAAAAAAGGGGGAAGCTCTGATTGCAGGATGCAACCGCGAAGTTTCCCCGGCGATTTGCGGACTTTTTCGATGGAACGGATGAGGTCGTCCATCAACTCTTGGACGTCATGGGGGCATCCGT
>Ga0187865_1000276_pt1 | contig 73598 bp, 58 predicted proteins | sample June2016WEW_11_1_2_FD_132989 | JGI IMG/M metagenome (GOLD analysis project Ga0187865, IMG submission 132989) | Peatland microbial communities from SPRUCE experiment site at the Marcell Experimental Forest, Minnesota, USA - June2016WEW_11_100 | ecosystem: Environmental > Terrestrial > Soil >... | reverse complement strand
GGGTTTCGCTCTGCCCGCCGCCATCGGCGCCAAAGTCGCTTGCCCCGAGGCCGAGGTTTGGGTGGTGGTGGGCGATGGCGGATTCCAGATGACCATGTGCGAACTGGCGACACTGGTGCAGGAGAATCTGAAGATCCATATCGCCATCATCAACAACGGCTATCTCGGCATGGTGCGGCAGTGGCAGGAATTTTTCTACGACCGCAACTACGCGGCCACGCCCTTGCTCAATCCGGATTTCGCCCGGCTGGCCGACGCTTACGGCATCCGGAGCACGACTGTGTCGGAGCGTTCCGAGGTCGTGCCGGCGGTGCAATCGGCGCGCCAGCACGATGGGCCGGTGCTGATCAATTTTAAGGTTGAACAGGAAGATACCGTCTATCCGATGGTTGCGGCCGGCGCTGCGCTGCACGATATGATTCGGCGGCCCAGTCCGATTGTCGAGACTGCCAGAGACGAATAGATGCGCTGCGGGCTACGTGCTGCGAGCTGCGGGGCACCCATTCGCTCGAAGCTCGCGGCCCGTAGCGCGCAGCCCAGCAACAAGGAATTGGCCCACTACCACAAGTAAAAGACGAAAAAATATGCTGAATACATTCATGGTGTACGTCGAAAATAAACCGGGAGTGCTCACCCGCGTGGCTTCGCTGTTTCGCCGCCGCGCCTTCAATATCGATTCGCTGACGGTGGGACGGACTGAAAAACCAGAGGTGTCGCGCATGACCATTACCGTGGACGCCGACCGCGACCAGGCCCGCCGCATCGAAGCGAATCTATACAAACTGGTGAACGTGCTGCTGGTCGAGAACATCACCAATCAACCGGCCATCGTGCGGGACCTGGCCATGATCCGGGTAGCGGCCAAGCACGATGCGCGCTCGCACGTGCTGGAACTCGCCAGCGTGTTTCGCGCGCGTGTGGTCGATGTCTCTCCCGAATCATTGACCATCGAAATCACCGGCGCGGAAGACAAGATCGACGGACTGCTCGAAGTGCTGCGTCCTTATGGTGTATTGGAGATGGTGCGCACCGGCATCGTCGCCATGCGACGTGGCAGCAAGGCTAACGGCGCCGCCTCCACGACGGAAGGCACGGCGCAAGACGCCGCAAGTGACGATGTCTCCTACTCCGTGTAAGACCGCTGATTCGCCACCGATTCGCCGAAGACTGGAAGGGGCAGATCTCCGCGTCGGTAATACAGAACTCTCCTGGTTGGTTAGGCGCAGTCATTCCGGTAGTCATTCCGAAAGAGCGCGAATTGTCTCGGGAATAAAGTAGAGATCCCGTCCTCTCTCTGGGCGATGGATTCTTCGCCTAACCGTGAAGCGCGGACAAAAGTGCGCACAAAAGTGCGCACGACAAGTGCAGGCGCCGGACTGCCGATCTGCCCATCGGAGACTGTCGAAGGTGCTGGGCGCGCACCCGTCTGGGCCCCGCGAATGCTCCATCCCAGGAATTGTCGAGCCGCACCGTGAGAGCTTTCTAATTGGATTGGGACTTTCCGTGCGACCGAGGGGTTGATGGACGGAACCGAAAATCGAGATCAGCCGGCATTTTTGTGCTTAAGCGAGAGAAGGGCCGCGCCGATGGAGAAGGTATTCGCAACGAATGATTCCGGCGACACTGTAAAGGAGTTTCTGGTCGTTGCCGCCAGCCTGGCCGATGGCATATATCCTCTGGGCGGCATCGGGCCGGAAGTTGTGCGTAGGGTGCCGATGCGGAGAGCTTTCGCCATCGTTGCCCGCGTGTGAAGGACTTCGGAATTTACTAAACGATGCCCGGAAGTTTAGCTGGCGAAAGATGAAACGATGCCCATCGAAGTCGCAAGAGCGAAGCCTGCCGTGAGTCTGGAGTCAAACCCGGGCGATCCGGCATATTTGAAGATCCGCGATCTGATTTATCAGACCTCTGGAATCTATCATCCCGAGGAAAAGCTTTATGTTCTGATGCCACCTTGCGCGCGCCGGATGGCCGCGCTCGGCGCGGCCAGCCCCTCGGAGTATTGGGAACACCTCACTGCGCGGGCAAACCGCGCCGCGGAGTTGCGCCTGCTGCTGAACGAAATCACCATCGGTGGAACCTACATGTTCCGCCATCCCGGCCAGTTGGATGCGCTGCGCAACGTGATTCTTCCGCAGATCCTGCAGAGCAGGGGTTTGGTCCGCGTTAAATGTCTGCGCTTCTGGTGCGCCGGCTGCTCGACTGGAGAAGAGCCCCACACGCTGGCCATGTTTCTGCTCGAAGAAAAAGACAAACTGCTTGCCGGTTGGACATGGGACATTCTCGCCACCGATTTGAACGATAATTCGCTCGAAACAGCACGCGCCGGCATTTACGGAGAGTATGCCCTGCGCAATACCAGCGACGCGCTGCGCAGGAAATACTTCAAAGAGGTGGGCGACAAGAAATTCCAGGCCAACGATCTGCTGAAAGCGCAGATCCGCTTTGACCGCGTCAACCTCAGTGACGACCGCAAGATGTTGTTCCAGAGGGGGATCGATATCATCTTCTGCTGCAATGTGCTGGTCTACTTCGACCTGGCTTCGAAGCGCCGTGTGGTGCGGCATTTTTATTTCAATCTGTTGCCCGGTGGCTACCTTTTCATGGGACATGCCGAATCTCTGTTCCAGGTGGACGATTCGTTTCGGCTGATCCATTTTCCAAGGACGACGGCGTACTGGAAACCGACAGCCTGGCAGGCCGCTAGAGGCAAGAAATGAAAGCCGAACTGCACTCACAACTGCAAGCCCAAATCAAGCAGCTGGATTCGGTCGCGACCGCTCCCGCCATTCTGAAACCGCTTCTCGATATGATGCGATTGCCTTCCGAAGAGATCAGAGTTGAAAAAGTGGTTGAACTAGTCTCTTACGACGGGGCAATCGCGGCGCAATGCGTCCGGGTGGCAAATTCTCCTCTCTCCGGAAGCCGCTATATCGAAACCGTGCGCGCCGCGGTCATGGCTCTGGGCATCGAGAGAGTACGGTCGATACTGTTCGGTTTGTGCGTGAATCGGATTATCCCGCAAGATAAGTGGGTGATCGGGCGGGATGCGTTCTGGCGGCACGCGCTCGGCTGCGCACTGGTCACGCAAAGAATGGCACAGAAAATCGAATATCAGGAGCCCGAAAAAGCTTACCTGGCTGGACTGCTGCACGACCTCGGGTTTCTGGTGAACTCGGTCCTATATACCGAGGATTTTCGAGAATGCCTGCGACGTGCCGCCGAGCAGCACGTGCCCCTCCATGTCATCGAAGAGCAGGTTCTCGGGTTTACTCATTGCGGGAGCGGGCAGATGCTCTGCGAGCATTGGGGCCTGCCAAAGGAGTTGGTGGACACCGCGCGCTGTCACCACGATGTAAGCCTTCTGCCGACTGCCGGACCGCTGGCCTGCCTGGTTCACCTGAGCGATCTCCTGTGCCGGGTGCGCTACCTGGGCTACGGCTATGACGAGATCATGGGGGTTGATCTCGGCGGTGATGCGGCGTGGCAAATCCTGGTTACCACCTATCCTGCGCTTGAAAATATGGATCTCGGCCGTTTCACGCTCGACATCGACGGAGCCATGGAGCAGATCGTAGGCACGGTGGATTCCGTTTTTGGAGTCAAGAGCATCGCCGCGCTTGTCACAACCTAGGCTTGCGAAAGTTTCTTGTCCGGTGAATTGTTGAGGGCAATAAAAAACGCCCTAAGCGTTGAAGCTCAGGACGTCTTTGGCAGCCCTCCCCCAGAACTGCCAAACCACATGCTCATCCTATGTCCGTTTGGCCCCACTGTAAATGTCACTTTCGTAATGTAAAGCTTGCAAATGAGTACTGCGGGTCATGCGCGGATGTAACGTTACTTCGCGGAGTTAGAGCGTGTTTCATATATGGGTTTGTCGGGAAGGGGGCTGTTCCCCTCAGGGGCTGAAGCCCCCATTTCCGGTGGCTCGAAACGGCGCGGCTGAAGCCGCGCCCCTTCAAAGAACAACTTATGAAACACGCTCTAATAGATGCTATCTGTTTGAGGAATAGGGAAAAACCACGAAAAGCTCTGCGGGCTGCTCCGCAAAACTGCCGACCGAGAGAATGGCCGCAAGGCAGAACGTCAGAAGCGGCCGGATCACTTCTTCTCCCAGGTTGTTCCGCCGTCCGAGCTGCTCCAGATTTCGTTGTTACTGGTGGAAAGTACAATCTGTGCCGGGCCGCGGACGTCGCCACGCACATCGCCGCGCAGATCAATGTGAGTTATGTCGGAGCTAAGTGGCTGGGCTTTGATGGAAGGCTGCACCTGCACCCAAGTTACGCCACGGTTGGCGGAATGGAAAAGTGCGCCCGCCTGCCCGCCCGTCCATACATCGTCGTCGTGACTTGCGTAGCACAGCAATGGATGATCCGCGCGCAAAGCATTTTGCCAGCTCTGACCGCTGTCCAGTGAGCGTTGCAGGACACCCGCGGCAATCGCCCAAGCGACATTGTGCGTCAAAGTCTGGCTTGCAGTGGGTGCCAGTTTCACAGCAGACATCATATTCCTGGCCTGTGACCTAGCCGGTCCGGGGACAACGGCTGCCTGGGTTTTCTGCAGCCCATTCACGTCCATCTCTTGCAGCGCCGGTTTTGCTTTTTCAATCGCCGGTGCGTCGTTGCGCGCCACCAGGCTGCCGTCGGCGGAAGGGGCTACCTCTACTGCGACGGCTGCTCCAGAAACCTCGACGGCTTCAGTCGACCTTCCAACGATCGGTGCATCGAGCGCCCGCGCTCTGGGCGACGGCGCGGCCGAGAGCTTGTCTGCCAGGCCCGAATCCTTCTTGTTGTCAGCAAGCAGCATTCCGGACTCCGTTTGATGCGACGGTGTTACAACCTGTCCAGCCTTGAGTTTCTTGGACAACCGCAATTCCGACGTTGGAGGTGCTTCGTCAGTTTTAGCCGAGACTGAGGATTGGTTTGTTGACGACGACGCGATTGGCGACGATGGGACTGGTGACGATGCAATCTGCGGGCCGGAAGCTGGCGGCGCAGTGGTCGCAACCTGCGGGTTGACGGAAGGCAGCGTCGCCTGGTTCAGCTTTCCCGGACGCACCAGAAGCACCGCGGCAACCACCGCAATTCCCGCTGCCAGCGCGGCCCACCGCAGACTTGGCCAGGCAAAGCTTAGCTTGTGTGGCGCGGGCGCCCCCGCCCGCGAGACCGTTGCTCGAACCGCTTCAGTCTCCGCCGCAAGCGGAGCGGCCACAATGTCGGCAGCCGGAAGCGCCAGAGCGATCACCTCGCGGCAGTCTTCGCAGAGCGCCAGGTGCTCGAGCACGCCGTCGCGCTCGGTCGCCGAAAGTGCCTGCTCGGCGAAAGCCGTCAGCACATCCGCATCCGGATGTGCTCGCTCGGGCCCGGCTGGCTCCGGCAATGCTGGCTCCGGCAAAGCGGCCCGCAGGCGGTCATACACGATTTTGGGTACTTCAGTCATTACTTGGGGTCGCCTGCGTCTTGTGCGGAGACCTGTCTCCCAGGGAACGTTTTTGCCCCGGAATCTTGCGTCAAACGCGAGCGCAAATTCAATTGTAGGTCTCGCACGTCGGTTTCCAGCGCTTCCGTGGCCTGGGCATGGCTCATCCCTTGCGCGCGCAGCCCCGCCAGAATGCGCTTCCGGAGCCCGGTTGAGAGCCGATCGAGCCGCCGGCTGACGCTCGATTCGTGGAGCCCCAGGGTGCGCGCAATCTCGGCCAGCGTCCGCCCATCCAGATAATAAGACGCCAGCGTAAACCGGTCCTCTGAAGAAAGTTCCGCCAGCGCCTCATCGGTTGCCGCTTCCAGCCGTTGGTCGGAAGCGCACGCCGGCTCAGGAACCGCCGCCGCAAACTGCATACCTTCTTCCGCCTGCTCGTCCAAACTGACCGTACGTTTCTGCTTGCGATAGCGATTGATGAACTCCTGCGCCATCACCGTGCGTAACCAGCCTTCGAGCGAACCGCGGCCGGTGTAGGACGCGAGCTTCGAACTGCGCACTCCATCGCGCGCGTTCACGCCATACAGATCCGCAAACAGCGAATCGGCCAACTCCGCGGCGTGTGTGCCGTCGCGCGTAATGTGCAACGCCATGCTGTGCAGCTTCCGCCGGTAGCGGCTGATGAAGTCCTGCCACGCTCGCTCGTTTCCCGCGGCACATGCGCGCGCCAGCGCCAGTTCTTCCAGACGCAACCCGGCGCAAAACTCAGCTTTCTGTTCTGCCGGAGCGCGGGCCGAATTGGGGGCCGAATTGTAAGAAAGATACTTGCGCAGAATTTCATCGAGGATGGCCGTGAACTGCACAGCGCTCACGCCGTAAGCCGCAGCCCCGCTGCGCTGGTAAAGAGCCGCAGCGACGTCTGCTGCATGGCCGGATTGGGCGGACTTTGGCATTCCTCCCCTTGGCATGTCCCAGATGATGCTAGCAAGTTATTTGATGCAAGGACGAATAAATCGTGCGTTCTTCGATCAGCGAGCAGAGAAAGACACTCCTGGAAGACTCGCGATGGAGTCCCCCGGCACGCTCTAACTTCGGTGTGCCGGGGCGTGCCGGGGCAGCGGCGCAAGCAGAGGATCACGCGCACGCGGGAGCCTCGGTGTCTTCACTGGTGTCTTTACTGCTGGGAGGCCCAATTATGCGGCTGGTCATCGTGGTTGCTGGAATTGCTCTGTTGGTAGTGGCGGCGGTTGTGGTTCCGTGCCTGCTGCAAGCGGGTGAAGTGCCGCCATCATCTGGTTATTTGCTGCTCAGCCCGATTCGCAGCGGCAACCTGACAGTTTTTCCCGTCGTCGCCAGTAAGTCATACGACACGGCGGAGTTTCTCACCCTCGATGAGGGCCTGCGCAGCGGCGACGTGGTCGTGACCGAAGCCGGTCAGGCGCGTGGCCTTATCCGCCACCGTCCGGGCGAGCCGGCGATCTTGCATCCCATACGCGACGCGGAGGTGAATCGGTTGGTCCTGGTTAATAACTCGAAGCGGCCGCTGTTACTTCTTGCCGGCGAGATAGTTACTGGCGGCAAGCAGGATCGCGTCATCGGCAAAGACCGCATCGTGCCCGCTGAGAGCGATCCGGTCGACCTCAGTGTCTTCTGCGTCGAGCCCGGACGCTGGGTGGCGGCGAACGGTAAGTACGAATTTAGCACCGCGGCGGGCGGTGCTAGCGGCGGTCTTCTCGCCGCTCCCGTCGTGCGCAGCAAGGCGATGGGCGCGAAAGATCAGCAGCAGGTGTGGGACAGCGTGCGCAGTTCGCAGCGCGCCATGGCGGAGAGCGTAGAGGTTACCGGCGCCGCTCCCGCAGTGAACGCGACCACCTCTTATGCGCGTGTTATGGACAATAAGGAAGTTCAAAAGCAGGTGGATGCCGTTGCCGAACCGGTGCAGCGCAACTACGAAAGCGTCATCCGCCAACTGCGCGATAAGAATGCGGTGGGCGTCGTGGTTGCCGTGAACGGAGAAGTCGTCTGGGCCGATATTTTCGCGAGCACGCAGCTGCTGCAAAAGTATTGGCCGAAGCTCGTGCGCTCTTATGCCACCGAGGCTGTGGTGACGCGTGCCAAAGGCGGAGAGGCCAGCGGCAAAGACGCGCAGAAGTTTCTCCAGAATCTGCAAGGCCGCCATGAAACGGCCGAAACCGAGCCCGGAATCTATCGCCAGAGCGAAATCACCGGCGACGGCTTCAAGGTGTTTGAGCTAACGTCGCTGCTGCCGAAGACGGGCTTCCCGGTGCACGTAGCCAAAATGGCCGACTAAGACGGCCGATTAAGCTGGCCGACTGACGCGCGTGACAGAAAATCACTCGTCATCCGGAGTGCCGCGTCAATCCCTTGCGCACGACGTCATTCGCATCGTGCGCCAGATTGAGCGCGGGCAATTGGTCACGCGTGAACCAGCGAACCTCCGCCGCATCGCTCCCCGCTTTGAGATCGCCGCCAACCGCGCGACAGAAGAAATCAATCAACACATAGTGATACCGCACCCGTCCCTCGTCGTCTCGGATCACACGCTCATACACGCCGAGCATCTCACCTGTCTCGACCACCAATCCCGTTTCTTCGCGGGCTTCACGGACCACCGCTTCGCGCAGAGTTTCGCCACATTCGAGGACGCCGCCCGGCAACGACCACTCGCCCAGCAGCGGCGGCTGTCCGCGGCGGATCAGCAGCACGCGATGATCATCGAGACGATCCTCGACGATCACCGCGCCCACGCCCACCAGCGGGCTCTCCGGGTATTCACGTTTCATGCGACAGGTTCTCCAGGTCGCGGCAGACGATTCATGCATCACTCCTCAGAAACCGGAACAGTATACGGCCTTGGGTTGGCATTCTGCCGGGCGACGGCTTGTTATAGCGAATACGGAGTTGCCGTGGCCGTAGGCAGCTGCCGAGCTGCGCTCGGCTTGGACGGGCGAGGGCGCCCGTCCCCACACGAGCTAGAATGCGCTGCCGCCGCCGCCGCCGAAGCCGCCTCCGGAGAAGCCTCCGCCTGAGAATCCGCCTCCTCCGCTGAAGCCGGATCCGCTGGAACTGGCTCGGGGGGCGGAGACGAAGACCTGGTGCATATCTGACGCCATGCTGTGCATGGAACTGGAAAAGAAAAGCGGGCTGAAGCCGGTGTAGCCGTTGGGCGAAACGTACCAACTCGGAGGATCCTTCACAATGCCGTCGAAGGTTTGTGCCCAGTGGTGTTCGACGCCCAGCGCCATGGCGTAGGGGAGAAATTTTTCGAAGGTGTCGGGCGGCATGAGCTTGATGCGGTCGGCGTCCACGCGATTCATGAACTCCTGGAATCCGAGGACAGCGACCATGGTGCGCGCACCGGCCAGAGTCTTGGCCGTCATCTGGCGCGCAAAGAGCCACCAGATCAGGGCGGAAACGAGAACGCTCCCAATCGCCAGCGGAATGGAATAGAACAGGTTCATCCAACCCAGGACTTGCACAGCGACCACGAGGATCGCGATGACGACACCGGCGACGATGCTGTAGCCATTGGCCGATTCCGGGTCGAGCGTGTAGATGCCTTTGTTCTTCAGCGAGGACATAATGTCCTGACGCACCACGGGAATCACGGTGTAGAAGCGATTCTTCAGGCTGGACAAGCGGGTTTCCGCGCCGCCCAGGAAAATGTTTTCCAGCATCACGCGTTCGTGTGGGGCAAGGTCGGGACCCCACTGCTCGCGTGGTTTTAAGAGGTGAAATAAATAATCTTTGTGGTGAAAGAGCAGGAAGGTGTCGACTTTTTCTTCGATCTTGATGTAGCCGCGCACGGCCAGATCGACGATGGTGCTGGTGATGTCGCGGGGGTGGATGGTGTCGTCGATCAAGGTTCCAGCTTCCGCGGGAGACATGCCTTTGGGCGGCTCGTACTGCGGGGCCACGGAGACGCCGGGATCGGGGTCACGTCCCACGGAATACCAGAGGGCGAGCATTACGGCCAGAGTCAGCAGCGGCAGGAACAGGATGGGATTGCTGCTCAGAAACCAGCCCAACTTCGTGAGCGCGGACGGAGGCTTCAGCACTCCCTGCGGAATATAGATGTCGATGGTGACGCCGCCGCGCATGGGAAGCGGGTGAGCGGTTTCGAAAAGAACGTCGGCGCCTTTGACTTCGGCGGTCGCTGCGCTTTCCTTGGAACCATAGGCGCCGGTGAAGGCTTGAGCGCGCAGTCCTCCGGCGGCATTTTCGGGGAGGGTCACGAAAGCCGAGGCGTGGTCGATGGGCACCGGCCAATCGTTGCCGGTCACGTTCCAGTAAAACTCGTCGTAACTGTCGAAAAAGCGGACACCGTTGCGCACGGAGTAATCGATGTTGACGACGCGCGTCGTGTCGATCGCGCCGGGAATGTAGATTTTGAGATCGCGGTAGGCTCCGGACTTGCTCGAATCGTACTTCAGCTTGTTTCCGTTTTCGTCGGTGACGCTCATGACATTGAGAAAGAGCGTGTAGTTGGTTCCCTGCGCGCCGGGATACTCGACCGGAATGGTGCGGTGAATGCCGTGCCACTCGCCGACGAACACCAGTGTTATTTTTTCGCTGACCAGGGCCGTGCCATCGGCGGCGATGGAGATGGTGTCGTTGAAATCGGCGACGCGCCAGTTGCGGGCCTGGGCAGAGGCGGTGGCAGCGAGCGCGAGCAGCAGGAATAAAACGAGCAGTCGGCGATTCGTATAAGCTCCGCGGAACATTCGTAGAACTTTATCCTCGCAGCGAACCCAATTTGCTTGCGGCCGCTGGCAGCTGCCGAGCTGCGCTCGGCTTGGACGGGCGAGGGCGCCCGTCCCCACACAAACACAAGCTCTAGAATTTCACCGCGACTGGTTCGCGATCGGCGGCAGCCGTTTCGAAGAACTGCTTCTGCTGGAAGCCGAACATCCCGGCCAGAATGTTGGTCGGGAAGGATTGAATCTTGGTGTTCAGGTCGCGCACGACGGCGTTGTAGTAGCGGCGCGCGTTTTGAATTGCGTCCTCAATCGCGCTGAGAGAATTCTGGAGTTGCGTGAATTCCTGCGAGGCCTGGAGCTGCGGATAATTTTCAGCCACTGCAAACAGGCTTTTGAGCGCGCCGGTCAGCTGATTCTCGGCGGCAGCCTTGTCCACTGGGCCGGTGGCCTGCATGGCCATGGAGCGATACTTGGCGATGTTCTCGAACGTACCCTTTTCGTGGGCGGCGTAGCCCTTGACGGTTTCGACCAGATTTGGAATCAGATCGTGGCGGCGCTTGAGCTGAACATCGATGTCGGACCAGGACGATTCGGTGCGCACGCGCAATTGCACCAGGCTGTTGTACATCGCGATCAGGAAGATGCCCAACAGAACTATGACTGCCAGAACAATCCAGGCCATGTGGATTCTCCTCGCTGCGGGTTCAAGGGGACGGTAGCACAGGAAAGGCAAAGTTTCAAAGTTTTGAAGCTCAAGGTTTCAAAGTTTCAATGTTTCAGAGTTCGGAGGTTATTCCGAGTCCTTGAAACCTTAACCTTAACCTTCGCTTACTGGCGGGGAGCGTAGTATCCGCGGCGGGCGCGGACTTGGAGGTCTTTCTTCAGGGCAGTGATCTCAATCGAGTGGTAGCGCCCGTCGGCGTCGAAGCCGGAGGGCTTGTAGGAGACTGCGTACTGGCTGCGCAGTTCCTCTTCAATGGCGGCAAACGAGTGCGTGATGTCTTTCATCTTGTAGGGGAAGAAGGCGCGTCCGCCGGTGGCGGCAGCCAGGTCTTCGAGAACTTTGTCACCGCGCAGAATCAGGCCGCTGTCGTCGGTGGAGATGGCATAGATGAGAACTTCGGCGCGCTCGGCCATTTCAATGGCCTGGGCGCGGGTGTATTCGCTCTGATTGTCTTCGCCGTCGCTGAGGATGACGATGGCTTTGCGAAGGGGATGGCCGGAATTTTCGCGCAGCAGCTTTTCCTTGCACGCTTTGTAAATTGCGTCGTAGAGCGCGGTGCCGCCGCCATTGCTGAGGCGCCGCACTCCACCGGCGAGTAATGGTACCTGGTCGGTGAAATCCTGGGTGAGGCGGCTCTCTTTGTTGAAGCCTACGACGAAGGCGCGGTCATAGCCGGGACGGATGATGTGCTGCAGAAATCCGGTGGCGGCTTCTTTTTCAAATGCAAAGCGGCCCTGGACGGAGCCGCTGACATCCATGAGCAGGCCCAACTCGATGGGCAGGTCGGTCTCGCGGCGGAAGTTGAGGATCGACTCCACCGGCTTGTGGTCGTCGAAAATGGAGAAGTCGGTTTGGTTTAGATTGCGGACGAATTTGCCATGGCGATCGGTCGCGATGAACAGCACGTTGACTTCATCGACGCGTTTTTTGATGGTGAGGATAGGTTCGCCCGCCTCGTCACTGGTGGCGACGGGAAGAGCAGCGGCGCTGCTGGAGTCCACCGCAGCGGTAGAAGCGGCGATGACGTAGGGACTGGTTTGGGCGAATCCGGCAACGGACAGACCAAGAACCGCGGCGATCGCGAATACGATGAGTGCGACTGCGCTCGGCGCCAACCCGAATTGGTTTCGCTTCGTCATTGCTTTATTATTCTTTGCGCCTGGTTCGTAAATCTTATTCGGACGCCCTGCGAATCTCGGAACTTCCAAATACTTCGATGCACGCCGGGGGCCGAAAACCGAAAAAACGCGATCCAAATGACTTTAGGCTGTTATTGGGTGCGAGTCCAAGTTACAAAAGGAGTACGCAGACGGTGCGTCCTTTAACCATAAGCCGGTCAACAGGTTGGAAATCTCGGTTGGGGAGTGCCCAGGGGTGGGGTTGAAAGCGCCGACTCGAGCCTGTCGCGCGAAATTCTCGGGGGACCTTCAGGTGAGAAAATCCTAAGGATATTTTTTCATGATTGCTTGCGCTCCGTGCAAAAACTTCTGAATGCCAGGCCAACGGCAAGAGCGGTTTTGTAGTTGGTGTACCCGACCATCGCAAACTGCGGAGCTTCACTCCGCTGGGCGGACGAGGGCGTCCGCCCCTACGCAGGCATATCCACTGCCGGAAATTGTCTGGGTACATCATCTGTAAAACCGCCCTACTCCAGCGTGGCGGCTTGCGCTTTTGCTATGGGTCCTTCGCGACGCGTGGGAAGTTGGGGCAGGGCTGACATCAGGCGGCGGGTGTAGGCGTGGACGGGCGCGGTGAAGATCTGTTCGGTCGCGCCGCACTCGACAATCTGGCCTTCGTGCAGAATGGCGATGCGCTGGCAGATTCCGGCGACCGAAGGCAGGTCGTGCGAGATGTAGAGGATCGACATGCCGGTCTCGCGATTCAGACGCGCGAACAGTTCCAGGATTTCGGACTGCGTGATCACATCGAGCGCGCTGGTCGCTTCATCGGCGATTAAGAGCGCGGGGCGGTGCATGACGGCCATGGCGATTAGCACGCGTTGCGCCTGGCCGACGCTGAGTTGAGACGCGCGCTTGCGCAGGAAGTCCGGGTCGTCCTGGTTGCTGGGCAGGCTGACGCTTTTCAATGCGGACTGGATGGCGCGGTCGCAGTCTTGGTTGGTGGCGACGCCGTCGCTGTGCGCGCGCCAGGCTTCCCTGAGTTGCGTGCGAATTTGGAGCGCGGGATTGAGCGAGGCGAGAGGACTCTGAAGCACGAGGCTCAGGGAACGTCCGCGGAGGTTGCGCAATTCCCGTTCGCGCATGGCGAGCAGATTGGCGCCCTGAAAAAGGATGTTGCCTTCGACGATGGCGCGCTGGCGGCCGAGTAATCCGAGGATGGCCAGCGCCAGCGTGCTCTTGCCCGAGCCACTCTGGCCGACCAGGCCGACGACTTCGCCGCGGGCGATTTGGAGCGAGATTCCGCGGAGCACCGGAGCTTTGCCGAGATAGCGAACGGTCACCTGCGCGGAGAGCAGGTTTGGCGAGGAATCCGGCGTCGGTGTCATATAACTCGTCTCACAAATGATTCCTAGGGCGTGATGTCGGGCCCCCAGGGGCTAAAGCCCGCTTTTTTGTGGCTCTGAACGGCGCGGCTGAAGCCGCGCCCCTTCAAAACAAAGTCAAAGCCCGAATTTTTGCGCAGCCTGTAATGTCGTCACCGGCTCGCCCGCGTACTTGCGTTCAGGGTCATGCGCTCGGCGTTCCAGAACGTCTGCGGGGAAAGGATGCCGGGATTGGCGCCTTCGACCGCGCTGGAGACGGCGGACAGCGCATTCTGATTGACCAGGTAAATAAACGGCGCCTGGTCGGCGACGATTTCCTGCACGCGATCGAAGCTCTCTTTGCGTTTCTTCGGATCCGCGGTGGACGCTTGCGCGCGCATCAGCCGGTCAATCTCGGCTTCCCACGCGGTTTCCGGCGATTTCTGCTGCGGATTCCAGGCGTGATTCTCGGCCGAGCTCAGCCAGATGTTCATCTGACCGTTGGGATCGAGGTCGACATTACGGAAGCCGAGCATCGCGGCTTCGTAATTAAATTTCTGCGAAATGCGCTCGATGAGCGAGGGAAAGTCGAGCGTGACCACGTTGACCTTGATGCCTAGCTTCCCGAGATCTTCCTGCACCATGACGGCCATGCGTTCTCTCGGTTTGCTGCCCGCATTGGTGACGATGGAAAACTCGACGGCGTTGCCCCCCTTATCGAATAACGCCCCGTTTTGCAGGTGAAAGCCGTCGGCTTGCAGGCGTTGCAGTGCGGCGTTGGGACGATACGGTTCAGCTTTGAGCTTGCTGTTGAACCAGAATTTGTTGGCGGGCGAAACCGGGCCGACGGCGGGCTGGGCGTGACCGTTAAAGACCACGCGGCTCAGATCGTCGCGGTTGATGGCTTGAGAAATCGCGCGCCGGAAATTGGTGGAGCGGAACCAAGCGCGCTTGTACTCGGGGATGGGAGCGCTGGGCACCTGGTTGAACCACATGAAATCGGAATCGAGCGAAGCCCCGGCATCGTGCGCGAGCCCCGGCGAACTGGCGGCCAGGCGGTCGAAGTAGTCGCTGTCGATGACGTTGATCAGGTCAAGCTCGCCGCGCTTGAAGCGTAGCATTTCGACGTCGCGATTCGATTGAATGTCGAGCCGGATGGAATCGAGATACGGCAAACGGCGCCCCTGGGAATCTTTTTTCCAGTAATTGGGATTGCGGCGCAGGAGCACGCTCGATCCCGCTTTGTATTCCGCGACCATAAATGGCCCGAGCACGGCCGCTTCCTTCTTGGGAGAATGCGCGGACATGATCGCAACCTGATCGAAAAGGCGATCGAGTCCGGCAATGGGTGCGGGAAAAGTGATGGCGACCTGGTCCGGCGCAATAATTTTCGTGCTGACGGCGCCGCTGCCGGAGCGGAATGCGTCTCCGGTTGAGGAGTGCAGCGCGGGATCCATGAGCCGCAGCATGGTGAAGGCAACGTCCTCGGAGGAAAATGGGCTGCCGTCGGAAAACGTAATGCCGCGGCGGAGCTTGAAAGTGATTTGTTTGCCGTCTTTCGATAACTTCCACGATTCCGCGAGTTCGGGCTCTAGTTCTTGCGTGTGACGGTTGACGCGCACCAGCACACCGCCCGTCAGATAGCGGATCGAAAGGGAAGAATCGTCATCGACCAGGAGCGGATCGAAAGTCTTTGGCTCGGAGCGCAGACAAAAGCGCAACTCGCCGCCGCTTTGGGAGAAGGCCGAGCCAGATGTCAGAGTAAGAAAGAGAAGAGCGAAACAGAGAAGGAGTCGTGGAAATGCACGGCGGCCGATCATGCAGTCACCTCCTCGTTCGACAAGAGCAGCTGAAACGACGTCAAGACAACGATCAGCAGCAGTAAAGGCACCAGCCGCCACGGTTCTTCGCGGAACGAAATCAACCCTTCCAGTTCGCGCAGAAGACTTCCCCAGGAAGGCAGCGGTTCGGCAACGCCCAAGCCGAGGATGCCCAGATTCGCCTCGCTCAGGATAAAAACCGGAATCGAAATCCAGAATTGCGCGTATAGAATCGGCTTCAGGTTGGGCAGAACATGAACCAGAAAGAGACGCGGACCGTGCAAGCCCGAGGCGCGCGCCTGCAAGACGAAATCGGAGTTGCGCAAGGCATCGGCGCTGGTCGAAAGCACGCGCGCCGAAGCGGCCCAGCCGAGCAGGCCGAGGATGAGGAACGTAATCAGAACCGAGACGAGCGGAGAAACGTTCAGCGGTAGAAGCGCACGAACCGCGATCAGCAGGAAAAGCCAGGGCAGAGAAAGAAACAGGTCGGTAAAGCCCCTGGCGAGACGCAGCCAGATTCCGCCCAAGTATCCGGCGAGCCCGCCGACCAGCGCGGCAAGTACGGTGGAGAGCAGAGCGGCGGAGGGAGCGAGCAGGAGCGAGATGCGCGTGCCGTAGAGGACGCGCGCGAAGCGATCGCGGCCAACTTCATCGGTGCCGAGCAGATGCTGACGGGAAGGAGGCGCACTGGGAGCTTCGCGAAATTGCCTGGCGTATCCAGCGGGCGCCAGCCAATTCGCGGCCAGCGACACCGCGCACAGGGCGAGCACCACGACAAACGCCAGCTTGCGGGCTGCGTTCATGCTGCGTTCACGCTGCGTTTATGCTTCATGCGGCCTCAACATGTGAATCATTACATCGGCCCCCGAGTTCGCCAGCAAGGTTACAAGCGTAACCAGAACGGTCAGGTTCACCAGCAAGGGAAGATCCCGGGAAAGCGCCGCCTGCCATGCGAGCTGGCCGATGCCCGGCAGCCCGCATAAGGCTTCGACGGGAATGCTTGCGCCCAGAGCGATGCTGACGGTGATGCCGACGAGCGCGATCATCTGCGGACCGGCGACGGGAAGCACATGCCGGGCCAGGATGCGAACTTCGCCGAGTCCCCGGGCGCGGGCAGCGGTAATGTGCGGCAAGGCGTAGGCCTTGGCGAGCAGATTCCGCGAATAGCGGTAGATCTTGGGGAACACGATCAGAGCGATGGCGAGATATCCGGGAGCGTTGAGGATTACGGAAAGCAAGGCCAGCACCGCCGCCGGGATGCAGAGGAAAGCGCCGCTGACGGCGGTGCCCAGAATTTCATAGGCCGGGCGACGCCAGAGGCAGGCGGTGAAGGCGAGAGTTGAGGCGAGTAGCCATGCCAGCAAAAGGCCAATGCCAGCCGCGCGCGCGGTGACGGGCCAGCGCTCGCGCAAAAGATCGCGCACGGGTTGGCCGAGGGCATGAGAAGTGCCGAGATCGCCGTGGATGGCGCCGCGGAGGTAGCCGGCGTAAAAGCTGAGAATGTTGTGTTCACCGGCGCGCGACTGGCGCAAGGCGCGCACACTTTCGGCGTTCAGGCTGGGGTCGAGTTCGCGCTCGTCGGCATCGAAGCCGGGAGCCAGGCGCACCAGCGTGGCCGAAAGCAGTCCGCCCAGCAGGACGAGCGCGGCGATCGTCCCAAGGCGCCGTGCGATTTTCCCGAGCAGCATTTTCCGTAACGAAATTTTCCGGAGCATAGGAGCGTCCTAGTTCACCGTCGCGCTGCTCGCGCGGGTTGGACCGTTCGCGTCGCCATCAGTCGCGGGTTCGGAATGGTGAAGCTTCTTCATCGAGTACATGCGGCGGTCGGCTTCGGCGAGCAGGCGCTCGACGTCGAAACTATCCTGCGGACAGAACGCCGTGCCCACGCTCAGGGCAACCAGATTGCGGCCGGCAATTTTCCTGCCTGCTTCGACGGCCAGCTGATTCAGACGGCTGGCCTTTTCGCTGGCAGCTTCCGGGCTCATCCCAGGAGCGACTATCACGAATTCATCTCCGCCCATGCGGGCAACATAATCGTAGCCTCGGCAGCTTTCTTTCAGGTGGCCGGCAAAATCCTTCAGCAGGTTGTCGCCTTCGAGATGGCCATAGAGATCGTTAATCTGCTTGAAGTTGTCGAGGTCGCAGACCATCAGCGCGAGCGACGTGCCGGTGCGGCGGCAGCGTGACAGTTCGCGCGACAGATGAACGAACAAGGAGCGGGCGTTGGGCAGTCCAGTCAAGTAGTCGGTGGTGGCCGAGTCCTCGGCCTGCTGATACTTGAGCGCATTTTCGACCGAGAGCGCAATCTTCGAGCTGACGGCGAGCAGGATGCGCAGATGATCCGCCGCGAAAGCATCGCGGTCGGCACGGTACATAGCCAGCACGCCGACCACGCCATTGAGTCCCTCGAGCGGTACGGCGAGAGCCGAGCGCAGGGTGGTGAATTTCGCGGGATCGTTCACATAGCCGGTTTCGGCCTCGGGATTGCCATTGACGATCGGCTTGCGTTTTTCGGCGACCCAGCCGCACAGCCCTTCTCCAAGGCCAATGTTCAGCGACGAGAGCAGCCGGAAGTTGTCGCCGCTCACCAGTTCGGGCACCAGCCTGCCGCCCTTCAAAAGAAACACGGCCATCGAATCGTAAGGAATCATCTTGCGCAGGCGCACGGAAAGCACGGAGAGTGTTTCGCCGAGGCTCAGCGAGTTGCCGAGGTCCTGGCTGAGCTCGAACATGGTCTGCGCTTCCTGGCGCGCCGAGGCAATGGAGGAGAGAAAATCCGCCTCGTTCGCCGGGCCGGGAAAAGGGGCAGCTTGCTCGAATCCCGCCGCCGGCTCTGCGCCTGCCTCAATGCGAAGGTCGGTCGATATTGATAGCGTCGCGTTCTCGATGGTCATCGAATCCGACTGCGCCATCATCTCCAGTTCCCGGTACCGGCGTTTCAGGACCTCGACAATTCTGGGTTCGAAAACCGAGCCCGACATGGAGGCGATCTTCTCCATGGCGGCATCGAGCGACATGGCGTTGCGGTACTGGCGATGCGAGGCCAGTGCGTCCAGGCAATCGACGGCCGCGAGCACGCGCGCGCCCATCGGAATCTGCTCACCTTTCAGTCCGTCGGGATAGCCCGTTCCGTCCCAGCGCTCGTGGTGCGAGCGAACGATGGGCGCGACCGGATAGGGAAACGCGACGCGCTGCAGGATTTCGGCGCCCACCAGCGTGTGAATCTTCATCTTCTCGAATTCTTCCGGGGTCAGGCGTCCGGGCTTGTTCATGATGTGTTCGGGAATTGCCAGCTTGCCGATATCGTGCAGCAGCGCGGCCGCGCGCAGCGCTTCGATTTCGTCTTCGGGAAAGCCCAATTCCTTCGCGACCTCAACCGCGAATACGCGCACGCGCTGCAGGTGTTGGTGCGAGGTGTGGTCCTTGGCTTCGATGGCAAGCGCCAGGGCCTCGATGGTGCGCAAGTGCAGCGAGGCAGCCTCTTCGGCGTCGCGTTTTTCAATCTCGACCTGCCTCTTTCTCGCCGCCAGTTTGGCGAGATAGAGATGATACGAGCGATAGATCCAGTAGACGAGCGGCAAAACCAGAAGCGAGGTCTGCCATCCCACCTGTTTGCCGACGAAGCCCACGGCAAACACCACCGCCGCGCCGACCATGTAGAAGGGGAACGACCAGAAGTGGCATTCCGACCAGACCTTGTGCGCCGGCTTGCCTTCGGTCAGCGAGATGAGCACTGCAACTGGAACCGTGTTCGCTAGAAAGAAAATCAGGGCAGTGACGACCAGCAGCGGCAGCGTGCGCGCGCCGAGCACTCGCTGCAAACCGTGATAGGCGAAGTATGACACGGCGATTGCGTTCGCCATCATGCCGAAGACGTTGAAAACGATCTTAACGGGAACCAGCTTCTGCCGCGATCCGAACAGGCATTGTGCCAGGGTCGCGGTGCAGCCCAGCGCCAGCGTTTCGGGTAAATTCAGTTCGAGCACGCCCAGCAAAATGAACAGGAAGTTGACCGACATGGTGCCGTCGATGCCGGGCAGTTGAATCTTAAGACTGGAAGCAAGAACTGCGATCAGCAGGTAGCAGACAAATCGTGTCGGGTCGGCACTCTGCCAGTGCCACAGGGCGTGCGCCAGCGCCCACATGCCAAGCGCTGCCGTTGCTCCCATAAACAGTCTTGCCCGAATGGACATAGGCCGACCCGCAACTTCTGCTTACACCGCGTGCAACTGCACCTCCACGCCGGCGAGTGCGTTACCTCTGTTACCGCGTTGAATCCGCGACAGTTATGCTTACCTATGCCGCGGCGTTCCCCGTGCACATCTCCGTAAGTCCAAAAAGTGGTTCCGCGTGGTCACTTTTTGGCCCGTCAAACCCGGTCCCGGGCGCAGCCGGGAATCTGGCGCGCCCATTGTGACGGATAGTAGTTCGTTATCTGGAGAATCAGATACTTACCGAGGTAACTGCGGATGTGGAAGGTGGCAGGATGAAGAACGATATGAAAAGTCCGAACGAGGCGGGACTCGGAAGTAAGAGTGTGTGGTAGTTACTTCGGTGTGAGGGTCAGCGCTGAACCATCCCACGAAGTGATCGGGATTGTGGCAGCATCATGTAAAGGGCGCATATTTGCAATTGCCTGAGGTCAATACATGAAGTTAGTGGATCCGGCGGTCGCAGCGCAAAGTGACACTCCCCTTTAGCCAGCGACAAGAAATGACAATTTCATCGAAGACTCCGGCAACGGAGAGAGCGCCGAAATCCGCAACTGGGAGCCGAGCTTGCCATGGCTCTGCCCGGGCCGGTGAGGCCATTCTTCAAACCGTTCTGCCGCCCGGCATTCTGGACCAGTTGCAGGACGCGGTCTTCACCGCGGACCTTCATGGAATCATCACCAGTTGTAACCAGGGTGTAGATCGATACGGCTTTGCGCCGAAGGACTTGCTCGGCCGAAACATCGCCGACTTCTATGGGGTTGAACAGCAGACGTTTCTCGCCAGCCGGGCGATGGCTTCGGTTCTTGAGAAAGGACGATTCGAGGGCGAACTCCGCTGCCGCACGAAGTCCGGGCAGAATGTCGATGTTCATCTGTGTTTGACGCTGCTGCGCGATTCGACCGCAACTCCCGCAGGCATTCTGGGATTCTCGATCGAGATCGCCGAAAAGAAGCTTCCGGGAGGTGTATCTTCGCCGATACAGGCCCCAGTCGCCGCCGTAGCGGTCCCCCTGGCGCGGCGTGAAATCGACGGCACACAATTTCTGATTGCCAGCCCGATGATGCATAAGTTCATGGGCATGGTGGACCGTGTAGCCGGGCACACCGAGACCGTGCTTGTAACTGGCGAAACCGGCACGGGCAAGGAGTTAGTTGCGCGCACCATCCACGGATCCTCTTATCGGTGCAAGAATGCATTGGTAGATATCAACTGCGCCGCCCTGCCTGAACATCTGGTGGAGAGTGAACTGTTCGGCTACGAGAAGGGAGCCTTTAGTGGCGCCGATTCCTCGAAGCCCGGTTTGTTTGAGCTGGCCGACAAGAGCACGATTTTTCTCGACGAAATCGGCGAATTGCAGCCGCAAGTCCAGGTGAAATTGCTGCGCGTTCTGGACGGCGCGCCGTATTACCGTTTGGGTGGGCATCGAAAAATCACCGTCGACGTGCGCGTGGTTGCCGCCACCAATCAGGATCTTGATCTGGCGGTGAAAGAGGGGCGTTTCCGCAAAGATCTTTTCCACCGGCTGAGCCAGTTCCAGTTGCGCGTTCCGCCATTGCGCGAGCGTCCCGAAGATATTGCCGCGCTGGCGCGTCACTTCCTGTCGCTGAAAGCGGCGGATAAAGTTCTTACTGGAGACGCACTGGCTGCCCTACAGACCCATCCTTGGCCGGGCAATATCCGCGAACTGAGGAACCTGGTCGCAAAACTCGCGATGGCCACGGAGAACCGGCAGATCACGGGCGCCGAAGTTGTCGCCGAATTGTGCGGCAAATCCGCGGCCGCAGCCCACACCAGCGGCGCGGTACCGCTCGGCAACCTCGAAAACATGGAAGAGCAGATGATTATTCGGGCGCTCGAGCAAACCGGCGGGCATCGCGCCCAGGCCGCCGAGCAGCTTGGGATTTCCCGCCGTACGCTCAGCCGCAAACTGCGGGAGTATGAGATTGACGTGCCTTCGGGCGATGGCTGGGCCAAGCTCGGTGTCATCAGTGAGGACCAGCAGAAGTTCTTTCGTTCCAAAGTCAATCTGTCCGTAACCCTGAAAAACGCGCACGGCAAGGAATTGCAGGTGCAGGCGGTCAACCTGAGCACGGGAGGCATGGGACTCGATGTGGTGAGCGATCCGACCGGTTTTGCCGGATTAGTCGACGTCAGTTTCTTGTTGCCAGAGAGCGAAACCGTGATCCAGGCGAAAGGCCGGTTGGTATGGGCCGACGCTGGAGGCAGGGCGGGCCTGCGATTTGTCGTGGTCGAACCCGCGCTGTTCGTGCAACTGCAGCACTGGACGAATCGGAAAATGAAGGATGAAGGGTGGGAGATTCCGTCCTGAGTTCGCACGGCGGGAACCGGTGCATGCTGGAAAGAACAGATTAGAAACTAAAGAGGCTCGAAGCTAAGAGCTAAGAGCCAAGAGCCGATCCAACGGACACCCCCTTCGGTAACCTGTCGTAATACGTCCTTTCGTGCCATTCTCTTCTTGCCGTTAGAAGCCCATCGACCGCGACCGCAGGGCCAACTCCCGCTGCGGTTGCGGAACTCAAGTGAGGTTCATTCATGTTGCAGTCTCCGGAACCGAAGTACTCTCCAAACGCGGCCCCCACCAACAGTTACACCCCGGTCAAGCCGGCCACCTCACCCATGGATCAGGCCCACATCGGACGCTCGCTCGTCATCAAGGGTGAAGTGACGGGCGCGGAATCGCTTTTCATTGACGGACGCGTCGAAGGCACCATTAGCTTCCCCGACAATCGCGTCACCATCGGCCGCAACGGAAACGTCGCGGCGAACATCACCGCCAAAGAAGTTGTAATCATGGGCAAGGTGCAGGGCAACGTCGAGTGTGCGGACCGGCTGGACATCCGCAGCGAAGGCCTGCTCACGGGCGACGTGATCACGCACCGCATCAGCGTCGAAGAAGGCGCGATCCTCAAGGGCGGTGTCGAAGTGCGCAACCCCGAAAAGAAAGATCAGAAAACGCAGGCGCAGGTGCAGGTCCAGAACAAGCCGGAACCCCCCAAGGCGATGGCCGCGACCGCGGGCAACGCGTAAGTTCGCGAAGTTGAATTCGAGGTTGGAATTCAAGAACGACGATGGAGGGACGGGCGTTTCGCGAGACTGCCCTGAGCGAAGTCGAAGGGTCCAGCCGGGCGAGGACGCCCGGCTCTCCATCGTTTTCTTTTTTCGTGCTTACTTCTTCGTTCGATCGCTTACTTCTTCGGCTTGAAGTCCAGGGATGCCGAGTTCATGCAGTAGCGCAGGCCGGTTGGCCCGGGACCATCGGGAAACACGTGGCCCAAATGCGCATCGCAGCGGGCACAGCGCGCCTCCGTGCGAGTCATGCCATAACTTGTGTCGGTGTGCTCCGCGATATTCTTGCGGTCGGCGGCGGCATAGAAGCTCGGCCATCCGGTTCCCGAATCAAATTTTGTTTCCGAGCCAAACAGCAGTGCACCACAGCAGACGCAGTGGTACGTCCCGTCGTCGTGCTTGTTCCAGTACTCGCCGGTGAAAGCGGGCTCGGTGCCGCAGGCGCGGGCCACCTGATACTGCTCAGGAGTAAGCTGCCGCTTCCACTCGGCTTCGGTCTTGGTGATCTTGTCGCTGAGTTTTTCGGTCATGTCGTTTCTCCACAAATAGGATGTACAGCGGGCGGGAAAGTTGCAAGCCACCGCTCGTGGTGAATGGGGTCAACGACAATGGCGTGCTGGTTGGTTTCCACTCATTCGCCGGAGAATCCGGGTGGCATTGCCGCGCCTGGGGCTAGTGCGCCAAGGGCTGATTTGCGCCGAGCAGTAGGCCGATGCCGGCGCGTTTGCGCAACTCCGACAGCAGCGCGTTGGCGGCGTTCAGGTAGGTAGTGTTGGGGTCGGACGTATCGGCCCAGACCGCTTCATAGACAATCTTTGCGGCTTCTTTCGCATCCATGTGGAGAGCGGCTTCCATGCGGTCGGCCTGCTGGCGCGCCTCGCCGTAGCAGCTATGGCAAACCGCGGCCGGTTCGGTGGATCCGCTGTGCTGGTGTGCGAGAACGCACCGGAACGTGGCTGCGGCGTTGATCTGAGTGTGGGAAGCGAAGGCCTGCGACTTGAGCTCTTTCAGGAAGCGCTCGCGGTCGTCGTCGATTTGCGCGCCGGTTGCGGGTTGTGGCGCGGCGGAAGCCGTGGGATGCGCCACTGGTTCGGCGGGCGAGACACGATCCGGCGACTTGCAGATCGGACAAACGCGCATGTCAGCGGGATAGTAGGCGTGGCAGCAAGAACAAGGCAGCCCGTAGCCGACGGGTTTTCGCTCGGTTGCCGAGGGACCCTCGGGCGCGGTTCCGTGCGGCATATGCCGCTCTGGGGTGGATAGTGCAGCAGGGTTGACGGGCTTCTCCCGGGATTGCTTGGTAGCACTGGTTTCCATGAATCGCCCCGGCGGCGCCACCAGCGCCGCGTTTACCTCAACATATTCTAGGGGTGTTGCGGGCCGGAGGCGATGCACGTCAGTGCATACCGAAGGTATGTCCGATTGGTCTGGGTCTTATGTAGAGACGGGGCTTGCCCCGTCTCAGACGCGGCAAGCCGCGTCTCTACAGGGAAAAGTTGACCTATTTTGAGGTTGTGATCAGCCGGACGACCTCCTGCATGCGGGCCCGGTAAAGGTTCTGGCTGGGATCCATGCGGGAAGCGATTTCAAGTTCTCCGAGAGCCGCCTCGTATTGGTTAAGAGCCATCAGGCAGGCGGCGAGGGAATAGTGATTCTGGGCGCTGGGCTCGAGGCGGAGGGCCTCGCGAAATTCTTTTTCCGCCTCCGCCAGTTGTTGGGTATTTACGAGCGCGGTGCCGAGATAGTGGTGGGCCAGGCCGGATTCGGGATTGAGCGCAACTGCCTTGCGCAACACGTCCACGGCTTCCTGATCTTTTCCCGAAAGAAGGAGAGCCTGCCCCAGCACGCGGTGTTCGGCCGCTCCCGCGGGATTGGCGGCGATGGCAGCTTGTAACTCGCGAATGGCAGATGGGTAATCTCGTTTGGACATGTAGGCGCGGGCCAGGCAGTTATGACCGCCTTCCCACTCTGGACTCTGACGGTAGAGATCCTTGAATTCCGCGATGGCGCTATCGAAGTCTTCCTTGTCGCAAAGGGTATTTCCCAGGTTGTTGCGGACGCTGGCTTCTTCCGGGTTGAGGCGCTTGGCGGAGCGATATTCCGCGATCGCCTCATCCAGCTTGCCCTGATCGTGCAGCACGACGCCAAGATTGCTGTGCGCCTCCCAGAAGTCGGGGCGCAGGCTGAGGGCGTGGCGATAGGCGACGGCGGCGTGGCGCGGATCTCCCCGATCGCGGTAGGTGATTCCCATGTCGAAGTAAACGTCGGCGTTCGCGAGGGAGCCGGCGGGTTCGCGCTCGAGCGATTTGTCGAAGGCGTGCAGGGCGGCATCGTAGTGGCCACCCGCGTAGAGCGCGAGTCCGAGGTAGCGGTAGGCCTCGGCGTTGACGGGATCCATGCTGAGGGCGGTGCGCGCTTCGGCGAGGGCGTCATCGGGATCTTCTGTCCGGTAAAACAGGTAAGAAAGCTGGCTGTGGGTTTCGGGGAAACCGGGCGTCAGGCGCGAAGATTCCGTAAATGCGTCGAGCGCATCGTCGAACCGGCCTTGCCGGCGCAGGACGGTTCCGAGGACAAAGTGCAGCAAAGAATTGTTCGCGTCGTCGTGAAGCAGGGCGCGGATCTTGTCTTCGGCCGCCTCGAGGTTCTTGTCATGAATCAGAGCGGCAACCTGTGCTGCCGGACTGGAGCAGGCGCAGGCGACGCTGGCGGCTGAGTTTCGGGTCGGACTCTGATCCGGCCTTCGGTTCGAACTCTGACGCACGAGGCTCTGAATCAAGCCCGAGTCGGCGCCAGCCTTTTGCAGGGCTTGGGTGCATTGCGTGGTGGCGCGGCATGAAAGGTTCCGGGCGGCGTCGGGCGATTCGTGCCGCGTTTGGGCCAGGCGCTGAATCCGTGCGCTCGAAATGCCCCCTGCCAGCCACAGGAAAATGGCGTCGGAAGCGGGCATGGGTGGAGCCTGTTCAGCTTGTAAGGAGCCAGCCGCCAGCAGAAGCAAAAGCCATCGGACACAAAATTTCACGAAGCCCTCCACCAGGGCTTTTGGCGGTTTTGACGCGCGAGAATCGCCCTTTGGCCAAAATAGTCCGGCCGCGGTAATGCCGATAGGTCACCGAAGTAATTTTGAAGGACATGCCCCAGCGAAGCCGCGGGGGTAGCGGAGGGTAGCGAATCAGCGAGACTGCCGGGGATCAGTTGGGGTACACTAGAGGGTGGTTGTGCTGTCCGGTGTTTCCGGTTGCACGCCCGATCCGGAGGCTTTATGTTTGAAGGTTTGTTTCAACCCATGCACCTGCTGGTGATCTTCGCTATCGCATTGCTGGTGTTTGGCCCCAAGAAATTGCCGGAGTTGGGCAAGGGTCTGGGCGAGGGCATTCGCGCCCTGAAAGATGGTATGAAGGATCACGATGCCAAGCCCGAAATCAAGTCCGAAATCAAGCCTGAGAATAAGGCCTGAGTCCGCGGTAACATCCTCGTTGCCGGCGTGCGGAAGTGTCTAGCTCGGTATAATTCCAGCATCCAAAATAAATCGATTGTGGCGAGTGGGGAGTTCTGTAATCCGCTTCGCGCCATGATGAATCATACGATGGAGAGACGGGCGTCTCGCGAGCCTGCCCTGAGCGAAGTCGAAGGGTCCAGCCGGGCGGGGACGCCCGGCTCTCCACCAGCTGTTCTTCGTGGTAGTTTGTTATCCTAACCGCGTGCCGCGCGCCTTCCTGATCGATACCGACACCGCTTCCGATGACGCGGTCGCGCTTATCATGGCGCTGCGCGCGCCCGGCGTTCGCGTGGCGGCGATTACGACCGTCGCCGGCAATGTCCCCGTTTTGCAGTCAACCCGGAATGCTCTCTATACGGTTGAACTCTGCGGGGCGAACGTCCCGGTCTACACCGGTGCCGACAAACCGCTCCTGCGCACTTATCAGAATGCGACCTGGTTTCATGGCCGCGATGGGCTGGGAGATCATAACTATCCCGCTCCGCGTCAATCCGCGGCAGGCTTGCACGCGGTCGATGCCATCATCGAAGCGATCGAGGCGAATCCTGGAATCGTCATCGTCACGCTGGCGCCGCTCACCAATGTTGCGCTGGCACTGGCGAAGAAGCCGGAGATCGCCGCGAAAGTTGGACGCTGTGTGATCATGGGCGGCGCGCCGTGCTGCGAAGGCAACGTGACTCCGGCCGCCGAGTACAACATCTGGGTCGATCCCGAGGCCGCTCGCATCGTCATGCGCAGCGGATTGCCGGTCGAACTAGTGGGCTGGCACCTTTCCCGCGGAGACGCCGTGATTCGTGAAGACGACATCGCGCGCATTCTCGGATTCAATAACCCACCGGCAAAGTTTGCCATCGAGTGCAACAGCCACGCGCGCAAAGCCTACAAAGTGCAGACCGGCGAAGATGGTATTTCGCTGCCGGATCCGGTGGCCATGTCGATCGCGCTTGATCCGAGCATCGGGACGGATTGGAGCGAGCATTACCTCGACGTCGAGACCCAGAGCGAATTGACGCGAGGCATGACCGTGGTCGATCGGCTGAACGTGGCCGCCGATGACCGGAATCGGGCGGTCTGGGCGCCCGTCCTCGAGAAGAAATGCAAAGCCAAAGTCTGCTGGACCATCGACAGCCAGCGCTGGAAAGAAGCGCTGTTTTCGGCTTTGCGCTGAACCGCCGATTAACCACCAAGGACACAAAGGAGCATGAAGGAAACCCTTAGGGGGTTCACACCTTCGTGTGACTTCGTGTCCTTTGGGGTTAATGAATTTAGGACACTACGAGATCGCGACTGCGCTTGTTGTGCGCGAAAGGTCTGGTATATTTAGCCTCTCTCGGAGGTGTTTCCATGTCCCGCAATGTGCGCTGTGGTCTGATTCAGGCAAGCAATGCGCTCGGCAGTAACCGCTCGCTGCCAGAGATCAAGAAAGCCATGATCGACAAGCACCTGAAGCTGATCGAGCAGGCGGCGAAAAAGAAAGTGAAGATACTCTGCCTCCAGGAACTTTTCTACGGTCCTTATTTTTGCGCCGAGCAGGACATTCGCTGGTACGACCTTACCGAGCGGGTTCCCGATGGACCGACGACCCAGTTAATGCAGAAGATCGCAGCCAAGCACGGCATGGCGATCGTGGTCCCGGTGTATGAAGAGCAGATGCCGGGCTTGTACTTCAATACCGCCGCCGTTATTGACGCCGACGGCAAGTATCTCGGCAAGTACCGCAAACACCACATCCCCCACGTGCATCCCGGATTCTGGGAGAAATTTTATTTCACGCCGGGAGACATGGGTTATCCCGTCTTTGAGACGAAATATGCTCGCGTCGGAGTGTACATCTGCTATGACCGTCATTTTCCCGAAGGCGCGCGGGTGCTGGGACTGAACGGCGCGGAAATTGTTTTTAATCCTTCCGCCACGGTCGCGGGACTCTCGGAATATTTGTGGGAACTCGAACAGCCCGCACACGCCGCGGCGAACGGCTACTTCGTGGGTGCGATCAACCGCGTGGGAAGGGAAAAGCCGTGGAATATCGGTGAGTTTTACGGCAAGAGTTACTTCTGCAATCCGCGCGGCAAGATCTTCGCTCAGGCGAGCCGCGATAAAGACGAAGTGCTGGTCGCCGATCTCGATCTCGACATGATCCAGGAAGTGAGAAGAGTTTGGCAGTTTTATCGCGACCGCCGTCCAGAAACCTACGGCGCGTTGACGACGCAGACAGGACAGACGACGGCTGCCGACTAGTAAGCTGTCCGGGAAATTCGCGACCCTGCTATTCGATTGTCATCTTTTCATTATTGTCATCTTTTTGTTGTTGTCATCCTGAGCGAAGCGAAGGGCCTGCTTTTTTGTCGGCGCACGAGACAGCAGATCCTTCGCTTCGCTCAGGATGACAATTAGGTTTTACTGAAAACTGATAACTGAGAGCTACTACTCACATGTCTCCATCCTCACGAATCGAATCCAGTCCGCTCTACAACAAAGACCTCGCGCCGGCGACCAGCGAGCGGCGCACCTGGGGCACCTACAGCTTTGCCGCGCTGTGGGTATCGATGTCGGTCAATATTCTGACCTACATGCTGGCCGCCAGCCTGATCCAGGGAGGAATGAACTGGAAACAGGCGGTCGGAACCGTGTTCCTCGGCAACACAATTGTTCTCATCCCGATGCTGTTGAACTCGCATCCGGGAGCGCGCTACGGCATTCCATTTCCGGTGCTGGCGCGCGCTTCATTCGGAGTGTTGGGCGCGAATTTTGCGGCGGTTTTACGCGCCCTCGTCGCCTGTGGATGGTTTGGCATTCAGACCTGGATTGGCGGCGAAGCGATCAACACCCTGATCACGACGCTCGCGCCCGGCTGGGGGCACGTCGCCCACGGCGCTGCGATCTGCTTCCTCGCCTTCTGGCTGATCAATCTGGCCGTGATCCTCAAGGGCATCGAGTACATCCGATTCTTGCAGGGAATCAGCGCGCCGGTTCTCTTGGCAGTGGGCCTTTTGCTGCTGGCGTGGGCCTACAAGTCGGCGGGCGGATTCGGCCCCATGCTGGCGGCGCCGTCGCGGTTCGTGAGCTTTCCGGATTTTCTGAAATTCCTCATACCGGCGCTGAATGGCACGGTCGGTTTCTGGGCCACCGTGTCGCTGAACATCCCCGACTTCACGCGCTTCGCACGCAGCCAACGGCAACAGGTGATTGGGCAAGCACTCGGCCTGCCGACCACCATGACGCTCTATTCGCTGATTGGAATCCTGGTGACTTCGGCGACGGTGGTGATTTACGGCACCGCGATCTGGGATCCGGTGCAATTGCTAAGCCGCTTTCACTCGCCCGTGGCCGTGGTGATTTCGCTGCTGGCGATTCTGCTGGCGACGTTGAACGTGAATATTGGCGCCAACGTGGTTTCACCGGCCAACGATTTTTCCAACCTTTGGCCGCGAAAAATCAGTTTCCGCACCGGCGGTGTGATCACCTGCTTCATGGGCATCGCGCTGATGCCGTGGAAACTGCTGTCCAGTTACAGCACCTTCATCTTCGGATGGCTCGGCGGCTATGCGGCGTTTCTGGGGCCGGTGGCGGGCATCATGATCTGCGACTACTTCGTGATCCGCCGGCGGGTGCTCGTGGTGGACGATCTCTACCTGAGCGACGGCGTCTACGAATATTCGCGGGGCTTCAACTGGCTGGCAGTCGCCGCGCTGGCCTTGGGAGCGGGTACGGCGCTGGTGGGGTTGGTGGTGCCTGCGCTGCGCGTTTTGTATAGCTATTCGTGGTTTGTCGGATTTGCCGTTTCGTTTGTATCCTACTACGCGCTGATGAAGTTCCAGGGCGCGCCGGAGATAGCGGCGCTGGATGAGGCGTCGTGAGTGCAAACGCTGTTTACAACAGTTGAGCATCGCAAACAGTTGTATGATCGGACGCGAGGAGAGCGGTTATGCAAGTACTCAGCTCGGCAGAAGTTCAGAAGTGGTTTTCGGGATTCCCGGCTCCGAGCACCGATTACGTCCAGAGTAATAGCCGTGAACTGTTTTTCGCGCATCCCGAAGCGAGTTGCATCGACCTCGAATATCCTCCGAAGCTTGAAAGGCTCCCTTTCTTTGCGCGATTGCTTGCGACAATTGGATACGATGTCCAACACTTCGGTGGTGCGATGTTGTGGTTTACGGCATGGCATGTATGGAACTCGGAGGATGAAGCTGTCGGATACCACGTTGTCGAGGCGATGGGCAGGTCTTGCGGTCAACCTGTATCTTTTGAAGTCGCTCCGGGACATCTGTTTCGATCCGACGAATTGACCGATGTCGTCGCAATGCTTCTCCAACCGATGATCTTTGGGTGGGACGCCTTCTATCTCCCACGCTGGTCCTACGGCACCGACGAGTTCTTTCTGCACGTCAGCCACGATTCATTCGTGAGTGTGGTCACTCGGACTGCGGCGTTTCACGAGAAGGTCTTTGGGCTATTGAAGGAGCTTGACCTGAACCCACAAGAAGGCCACGACCTGCAGAAGAGCCGGTTCTGTCGTACTTCCTAATGTGCGTAACATCCCCGTTACGCCAACGACGATCCGCGTTCTACTTCCGAAACGCCGGCAACACTCCCTTCTTATACTTCTCCAGCGTGTCCTCTTCGTCGCCGCACATCAGATAAATGTTGAACTGCGTAACTCCGGCGCGGGCCAGCCTGCGAATCTTTTCTATGTGCGCTTCGGCGGGACCTAGCAGGCAGAAGCGGTCGGTTACTTCATCCGACACGAAGTTTGCGTTGCTGCTGTCAACTTCGCAATGGTGAAGGTAATCGTACTTGCCACGGTCGCGTATATAAGAGGTTAGAGCGGGCGGAAGTTCCTCCGGCTTGTAGCGCGAAACCAGATCGACGACGTGGTTCGACACCAACGCGGGGAACCAGCGGACTCGCTCGCGGCCAACTTTCAGATCGTCGGAAACCCAGACTGGCGCGGCTGACATAATCTCGATCTTTCGCGGATCTCTTCCTGCGGCCTCGGCGCCCTTCTTGACGAAACCGACGCACCACGCGATCAAATCCGGATCGGCAAACTGCAAGATGATGCCGTCGGCGATTCTGCCCGCGAGGTCGAGCACTTTCGGCCCATATCCCGCCACCCACACCGGAGGAACTCCGCCCGTCGCCCAGGTGAGCCGCGCTTTTCCGTCTTCGTAGTCGATCTCCTTCCCGCCCGTGAGATCGCGGAAAGCCTTTACCGACTCTTCCAACTGTGCAACCGTGACCGGCTTCTTGCCGAGCACGCGCCGCGAACTGTCTCCGCGGCCGATGCCCAGTTGCATGCGCCCGCCCGAAATCAAATTGAGCGTGGCAAACAGGCTCGACGTGACCGTGATGTCGCGAGTCGCCGGATTCGTAACGCAGGTGCCGAACCGCATCTTCTTGGTGTTCGCCGCCATGAGCGTGAGCATGGGATAAGGTTCGAGCCAGAGGACGTGTGAATCGAACATCCAGCCATATTCAAAGCCAGCCGCTTCCGCCTGGCGCGTGAGCGCGACGATCCGCTCCACGGTCATGTCGGGCTTGATGGTGATGCCGAACTGCATGTTGTCTCCTCTTTCCTAGATGGTGGAGCGACGGGCGTCTCGCCCGTCCAGCAGGATGGCGGTCGGGCGGGGACGCCCGGCTCTCCACCGGCGAGCTTGTAAATCGGCCCTCATAGTTTCGGGAGTTTAGCATAAAATCTCTACTTCGCCATCGGAGGAGAAGGCGCACCCATGGGCTTTGACACCATCATCGTTAACGGTCGCGTCGCCACCGCAACCGACACTTACACCAGCGACGTTGCGATCAACCAGGGAAAGATCTCCGCCGTCGGACAAAGCCTTCCTCGAGAGAATGCGGGAAAAATTATCGATGCGGCGGGTAAGTACGTGTTTCCCGGCGGCATCGACGTGCACACCCACCTCGACATGCCGTTCGGCGGGACCACGAGCGCGGATGATTTCGAGACCGGCACGCGCGCCGCGGCGTTCGGCGGCACGACAACGCTGATCGACTTCGCAATCCAGTACAAGGGCCAAACGCTGAGAACGGCGTTCGATACCTGGATGCAGAAAGCGTCCGGCAAAGCGGTTTGCGATTATGCGTTTCATTGCATCATCACGGAACTTGCGGACGCGCAGCTCGACGAGATGAACGCCCTGGTGCGCGAAGGTGTCACCAGCTTCAAGTTATTCATGGCGTATCCCGGCGTGTTCATGCTCGACGATGCGAGCATCTTCAAAGCTCTGCGCGCGACCGCGAAGAACGGCGGACTCGTCTGCATGCACGCCGAAAACGGCGGCGCGATTGACGTGCTCGTGCAGCAGGCGCTGGCGGAAGGGAAAAAAGCGCCGAAGTATCACGCCCTGACCCGGCCCACGACGGCGGAAGCGGAAGCTGTCTCGCGAGCGATCGCCCTCGCCGAAATGGCCGGAGCGCCGCTTTATATCGTCCATTTGAGTTGCAATGAGGCTCTCGAAAAAGTGCGCGAAGCCCGCGATCGCGGCCTTCCCGTCTATGCCGAGACGTGCCCGCAGTATCTGTATCTCTCGCTCGATAACTTCGACGCGCCCGGCTTCGAAGGAGCCAAGTATGTCTTCACGCCGCCTCTGCGTGAGAAGTGGCATCAGGAAAAATTGTGGAACGGATTAAAGACAGATCATTTGCAGGTAGTCTCGACCGATCACTGCCCCTTCTGTTTCAAAGAGCAAAAAGAGTTGGGTCGCGACGATTTCACCAAGATCCCGAACGGCGGTCCCGGAGTCGAGCACCGCATGAGCCTTATTTATTCCGGCGGCGTTGCCCAGGGACGATTCAGCGTGAACCGTTTTGTGGAACTGGTTTCGACAACTCCCGCAAAACTCTTTGGTTTGTATCCGCGCAAGGGCACGATCGCAGTGGGCAGTGATGCGGACCTGGTAATCTTTGATCCGAACCGCAAGCACACCATCAGCGCTACGACTCACCACATGCGCGTCGATTACTCGATGTTCGAGGGAATTCAAGTGACGGGCATGCCCGATGCCGTGTTGTCGCGCGGCCGCCTTGTAGTGGAAGCGGATAAGTTCCTGGGACGGGCGGGCGCGGGAGACTTCCTCAAGCGGTCGCTCTACTCGCAGCCTTAATCACCGTCAACCAAGACCGTTACGTAGCATTCGCGTTTGCAAAAGCTGACCCCAATACCTGCAAGGCCTACTCAGACGTAACTATGATGTGGGTAGCGTTGCATGGGCTATGGCAGCGCGTACGGGTTGAGTCTGGCGGCCACGCGGTCAATCTGCCTCTCGTTGGCAGCGGCTTATCCGGCCTTGGCTTACCAACCCGCGACCTTCTGAACCTTATTATTCTTTCAGCTATCACGGAGACAAAATCAAAAGAAGTAACGCAAAGAATCCGGATCACGTTGCATCGAGACCGTTTCGATGACCTTGATCTCAGGGATGTCAAACAACACTGGAAGGAGTAACGGATGGCTTACCGCAACGGAACCTACGTAGCGTTTCACGCGGCTGGCACCAACCAACCGAGGAAGTCGGACATCGACTACTACAACCTGATGAAGGCGTGGACCGCAAAGACAGACGACGACTTTACCATGATTAACAGCCACGACAAAGCATCTGCGGTACGTGACGCCAGCTTGCATACCACCTTGCGCGGTTCGCTCCTCGAACGGCTGAGGAACTCCAAGAACATGGTCCTAGTTATCGGCGAGACAACTCGCCTAGATACGGACTGGGTACCATTTGAAATTGAAAAGGCGGTAGATACCTACAAAATACCAATTATTGCCGCCTACACCGTTTTCGATAAACCAATTCGGAATCCGTCGGCTTTGTCGGGTTATTGGCCGTGGGCGCTTGAATTACGGATCAACAATGGGACGGCCAATGTCATACATATTCCGTTCAAGAAAGAGGCATTAAAGGATGCAATCTCGTTTTCGCACGACAATCTTCCACTCGGCAAGGGGTTGGGAATCTACGCCGACTCTGCATATGAATATTTTGGCATACGGGACTGAAAACAACCCAGCAGGGTAGCTCCGTACAAGCTCCGCTTGGGCGGGGCTTCCACCTCTGAGTTCTATTCTTCATCACACCACATCCGTGCGCCCCGTCACAGACATGCCCATCGGTCCGGTGCGACAATAGTCATCTGATTGGAGTAGTGTATGAGTGTGTCCGTCTCCCAAGACGGCCCTCGAGGCTGCCCCAACCCATTGTCCGCGCTCTCTGGAATGTTTTACGTAAAACCCCATTGAATCAAGATTTTGGATCGTTCTCAGTATGTAACGGCAATAACCTACTTCGCTCAGTAAACCTGCCCAGGCTGATCGCCCGCCGTGACAGCGAAAGTTCTTGCGTAGCAATCGAAACTGAAGGGACAGCATCTAAACGGATGAGTCGAAGCGGTTACCTCGGTTATTTGCTTGCCCTGCTCCGAACTTCGAGTATAGTGGTATGTCTTTTGACGGAATGAAGCCGATGGCGAGTATTGTCAGGACACCGATATCAATGCGAGAGGAGAGCGCCGAGGAGCGCTTCCACCGCTTGATGGACGAGTCGAGAGAATTACACATCGAAGCCATTGGCTCTCCGGAAGAAATTAAGCGCGATGCGCTTGCGACGCTGAAATCGTGGTCTAAATTGCGCCGTCGCGCCAAGAGTGTTTGAACCTTAGAGCAGCCTTCTCGAAAGCTGGAATCTACCCAAAAATACATACGGGAGAAGTGTGGAAAGCAAAGGATTCTTCCATCTCTCTTCTGGGTGCTCTACGACGCCAGTGGCACGACGAGCGATACTGCCTCGTCCTCTCGAATGAGGTGATGTGTAGCGATCCGAACTGGCCGCTGATACTCATCGCGCCCCTCTCCCACGTTTTGTATCCTAAAGCAATGCCCGACATCTTGGTCTCTTGCACCGACAAGAATGGGCTTCCCAAACCGAGCAGAATAATCCTTTCGCAAATTCAGCCACTGTGCAAAATTGACCTGCAAGAGCGAGTGGGTGAGCTGGAACATTCCAAGTGGCAGGAAATTTTGAAATACGTCTTTTGGCACATCGACCGCCCTTAGAACTCCGCTGGGCCGGGTTTTCACTTCTGACTTCTGATTTTTCATCACACCCCATCGGTGAGCCCCGTCACAGACACGCCCACCGATCCGGTGCGACAATAGCCATCTGATTGGGCCAGTGTTGAAGTGTGCGCGTCTCCCAAGACGGCCCTCGGAGCTGCCCCAAACCCATTTCAGCGCTCTTTGACAACCGTAAGTTGAGGCGATAAGCGGGCGTCAGCCCGTTTCCGGCTCCTGAGCGAAGCAAAAAATCGAGCTAAGTCTTTATTCCGGAAGATTTTACATATAACTCCTTTAAACCCAAAGATTTGGAGGTAATTTTTGCTTAACTCATTGATTCTAAAAGATCGGGCCATAAATTTTTTTTGACGCCAGCAACCTATTAACTATATGGTAAACATCTAGGGGACTTGGCAACCGCCCACCAAGAAACCCCTCTACCACTCGAAAAGATGGAGGAGAAAAAGGATCACCGTCGCCCCCAGCGGCAGCAGCAGACCGGCGCGCAGACTCCCGGTGGAATGCGAGATCACGCCTACCATCCACGGAATCACCGCCGGCCCCACCGCCGCCAGGGAAAACATGACCGCGCCAATGCTTCGAGCGGCCACGCCGAAGCGCTGCGAGAGCCGGGCCACGGTAATCGGATACAACGTTGCGAAACTCAGTCCCGTAATGAGTACTCCGCCAACCACCCCCGGCAGCGCCGAACTCCAGAGCATCAGCCCGATTCCCGCCGCTGCCGCCGCATAGCCGGCCCGCAAAACGCGGCGTTCCGAAAAGTGCCGGAGAAACGCGATTCCGAACACCCGGCCCACGGTCAGCGCCGACCAGAAAAACGCCGGCATCATGGACGCGATCGCCGCCCCGCGCGATCCCAGCCGCGAAACATAGGAGCCAATCCATCCTCCCACCGCCGCTTCCACTCCCGGATACAGAAAGAACACGGCGGCGAAAAGCCAGATTGCCGGACTCTTCGCCAGGCCTCGCCACGAGGCCGACGATCCCGCCGACGTTTCCGCCACGGGAAAAGGCAGATTGCGAATGGCCAACGCCAGCAATACAAGGAACAGCGCCACCGAGCCGAGAAAAAATGGCAGCAGCTTGTGTGCCGCCGTCCACGCCACCATCAGCGAGCAAAACACCGCGCCGACGCCCCAGAAAAAATTCAGCAGACTCACCGCGCTTGCTCTCGAACTAACGCCCGAACTCGGGCCCGAACCAGAACTGATCTCCGCAATCAGCAGATTGTCAGCTGGGATAATCAGCCCCAGTCCCAAACCGTACGCTGCTACCGAGGCCAGCCCCAGTCCGAGCGATCCCATATAGAGCGTCGCCACGCCGCCTGCCATCAAGAGCAGCCCCGACAGAAACGCAGGACGGAATCCGAACCGCGCCAGCAGAACTCCCGAGAGTTGCACGCCCACCAGCATCGCCAGGAATTGCACCAGAAACAGATTGCCGGCCTGAGTGTCATTCATCGCCCAGCGCGCAATCAGGATGGGCAGCATCGGGCCCAGCAGCGTGGTGAGAATGCCGGTGGGCAAAAAGGCAATCTGGCCGGCCAGAACCAGTTTCCGGTTCGATGATGACTGGGAAAGCTCGGCTTGAGGGCTAGCCATGCGAAAGAGGATGTCCCCAACCTAGTGTCAGGAACGTTCAGCATAACGCAACGGCCGCAGCTTCAGACGGACGGGAAAAGAAATTCGCGCGCTGGTGCAGCGCAAGCGGCAGCGGGCACCAACCCGAACCCCGCCAGTGGTAAACTATAATTCCGCAACGTTGGAGAGGTGGCCGAGAGGCTGAAGGCGGCGGTTTGCTAAACCGTTATAGGGTCTAACAACTCTATCGAGGGTTCGAATCCCTCCCTCTCCGCCAGTTCTTGCAATCTCGATCACTTCCTAGATTCCGCGGGCGCTCTTTTCGCTCATCTGCGCCAGGAACCGGTTTCTGTCTCGCGCGAAATAGAAGCGAGAAGCTCGGGCGGATTCATCCGCGGACAGAAGCCCGTAACTCTCCTGGAACTGCCAGGGCTCGCGCAGTAAGGCTACTCGCCAGAGATGCACATCCTCGGGTTGCAGATTTAGAGCGGATGGGGGAGCGCTCCACCTCTCTGCGCCATGATCGGGTTTCCACATGATGCCAACGCCGTCCTATCGACATTATCGACAGGTTAATCGAAGACCTGCTCAACTACGCCGAATTTGCATCTGGAAATGCCAAGGGGTTCCGGCTTCAAGCCGGTGCAGATTCGTCGCAAGCCCGCGACGTATCGGGTTTTCTGAATTGATCACACCCTGCCGTGTGGCATACGCCAAGCCTAAACCGTTGGCGCGCCGCGGCCGTGGTGCAGCCACCCGGCTAGCGATGGGAGCTTTTGCCCGGACCGCCTGATCGCGTGCTTACCGCACCACCAGACGTGTAAACGGAAATATATAGGCCTGGAGGGTCACCATGATTCCCACCAAAGCCGCAAGCGCAATACTGTGGAAGAACACGTAACGCAAGATGTCGCCTTCATGTCCGTACCACTCGGTGGCGGTGCTGGCCACGACGATGCTCTGCGCATCGATCATTTTGCCCATCACGCCGCCACAACTGTTAGCTGCCGCCATCAAGTTGGCTGACACCCCGATTTGTTCGGTGGAAATTCTTTGCAGGCTTCCGAACAGCACATTCGACGAGGTGTCCGAACCGGTGAGCGCCACGCCCAACCAGCCCAGCATGGTTCCCAAAAACGGATAGAGCACGCCGGCTCGCGCGAACGCCAGGCCCATGGCGGTGTCCAGCCCCGAATAGCGTGTGAGGTAGCCCAAGGAGAGCATGGTGGCGATCGTGAGCAAGGAGAAGCGCACCCGCATGATCGTCCTTCCGTATGTCTGCACCAACTTCCAGGGCGTGAAGCCCATGATCAGCCCCGAGATGATTGCGGCAACCAAAATGCCCGACCCGGTAGCGGACACCCAGTTCAGCGAATACACGGCGGCTTCCGCTGTCGGATTGCGCACCCTGGAGGGCACTTTTCAGCGGGGCTACAAAGTTCTGCTTCGCAACTTCGCCGGCAGCGGTGAACGGAGGACGGAGGATATACCCACTTCCGAAAGGAAATAGCTTGACATCCGACTTGCTGTAACGGTATGTAAGATGGTCACATTCGGCTGTGTATTTGGATGGGGCCTATAGATCTGTCATCGGGCCAACGATCTCAAACTTTATCCTCGGAGGTTGTCCCAAATGAAAAAAATCGTCTCGCGATTGATTTTGTTGACTTCCGTGCTTGTCCTGGCCCTATCGGCCATGGCCCAGCAGCAGGAAAACCATGCAACCAATAACAACCCTCTCGCGCTATTGCTTCAGTCCAAGGGGATTCTATCTCCCAGCGAGGTCGCAATGGTCAACCAGGCGTCCTCTCCGGAGGAGGCCAATGCGCGCCTCGCTCAATTGCTCGTGGAGAAGGGCCTGATCAATCAGCAGGAATACAAGGCAACGGTCGCGCCCGTGAGCATGGACACGTCCGGGCCGCGCCTGGTAAACGCCGTACTGCACAGTTCGAACGCGGCGCAGGCCTCCTCGGCTGTGCCTGCAACTAAGCCGGCTCCGTCGGGACCACCTATCATTCCGGCGGTTGCGCCCACGCGGGTACTGCCCATTGATTTGCCCAAGCAAGGGGGGCTTATTCCGGACCTCCACCTTGGAAGCGGGGCAAACTTGAAGCTCTATGGCTTCTTCAAGGCCAGCGTCGTCGAAGATACCGCGTCCAGCGGCGGTCCCACGTTTGGCGACCAGGACTGGCCGCTTCCCATGCTGATCGGCGGCGATACCGGCCCCACCTCAGACCCTCAGTTACATATCAAAGCTCGCAGCGCCCGCGCCGGCGCCCAGTTCGAATGGGTGCCGAAACATTCGGACTTCACGATTACCGCCAAGGTAGAAGCGGACTTCGAAGGCGACTACACCGACGTCAACAACCGGAACATTAGCGGTGTCCGTTCCAGCCAGTTTGACCTCCGGCTCGCTTACATGCGACTGGATCACAAGCTTGGCGACCTACCCTGGTTCGCCGAGTTCGGCCAGGATTGGAGTCTGCTCTCTTCCTCGCTCCCCAGTCTGTTCGAAACCACCGGGTTGGGCGTGGCCATGGGCAGCATGTATGAGCGCATCCCGCAATTTCGCACCGGCGTTCAATTTCACACCGGCGATTTGAAGATCCAGCCGGAATTCGCCATTGTCCTGCCCGTCGCAGCTTCGGCCGCTCTCACTCCCGATCAGAGGGCGCGGTTTGGAGATCGCGCAGGTTCAGACTCTAACGAGCCTGGCGTGGAAGCGAGACTCGTATTCCAGTTCCCGCTCTCGCATAACTGGAAAGGCGTGGCGCCGGCGCAGTTTATCGTGAGCGGCCACCATGCGCGGATGAATGAAATCATTCCGAACCAAGCGTTGAGCGCGGCCAGTTCTACACTTCCGCCGATCGGCTTGTCCACCGCCACCACCATCACGGACGCGTCCAATTGCCCCGCCACTGGGACGTGCAATCTGCGGACCATATTCCCCAAGGGCATACAGGACGGCAATCCCCAGAACGTCTGGACAACCGAACTGCAACTGCCAACACCTTGGGTAACGTGGGTTACTAAGTTCTACAAAGGTGATGACATGCGGTTCTTCTTCGGCGGCCAGCTCAATGACGTCTGGGCGAACCTGAATGGCGCTACCAATATCCCGGGGGTGGCGGGGGCGACGGAGACGGCATCGGCGGCTGGAGCCTCCTTCAGCGGGCGAGCCATCACGTTCGGCTGCCCCGGCGGAGTACTTACAGTGGCGACGCAGACGATGAATTGCAACGGCAGCGCGGTTGCAATCGCGAACCTCCAACCGGTCGGAGGCATAGGCGGATTCACGGAGTTAAGCTTCCCGCTGTCGCGAATCTTCCACGCCGATCCGGAAGGCCATAATGCAGGATGGGTACTCCATACGCAGTACGGCACCGATCGCGCCAGTGCTCACGACGCCCGCAAAACCAATGGCTTGGCTCGCACGGATCTCTACACGGCGTCGCTCACCTACAAGTTGAACTCATGGGTGTCGTTCGTCAATGAAACCAGCTACATCGTTACGCGCGCGGCCACGAAGGACAGCAAACTCTTCGAGGGAAGAGACGTGACCCAAGCGCACGATTGGCGCCAGGAGTTCGGACCAATCTTCACGTTCTGAACTTTTGTTCCACCCGGAAGCTCTCCTGCGGGACCTAGCCTGGAAGGTCCCGCGGGAGTTTTTAGATCGGCAGGGAATGATTGCGACAACTTAGCAGCAACCCATCTTCACCTCGCCGGCGTCGGTGAGGGGAGGACCGAAGGCCTCCTGCGGCACGGCAGCGCCGTTCAGCACCGCGATCCAACGTCGCACCGCATCGAATACGACGAGAACTACGCCCACGATAAAGATGGTCATGAGGACTGAATCCAGGTAACCGGTAAATACCTGACCGGGCTTGGAGGTCAAGGGCCAGAAAATGTTCTTGATCCCCAGCACTCCCGCCGTAATCGTAGTGACACCCACGAAGCACATCGGAATTGCCGTAATCCAGGCATATTTCTGCTTGCCCATGTTAATGAGGAAGGTAGTCGCCACCGACAGCGCGATGGTCGCCAGCAACTGGTTTCCGGTTCCGAACAGCGGCCATATCGTGGAAATATTTCCCGTGTAGATCAGGTATCCCCAGCCCAGAACCACCACGGAGCTGGTGATCAGATTTCCGGGCCACCAGGCACTGTTGCCGAAGGGCTTGTGCACTTTGCCCATGAGTTCCTGCAGGACGTAGCGGGCCACGCGGGTTCCCGTGTCCACCGTAGTCAGGATGAAAAGGGCTTCAAACATGATGGCGTAGTGATACCAGTACCCCATCAAACGATCCATCCCGGGCATTCGGCGGAAGATTTGAGCCATACCGATTGCCAGCGAAACCGCCCCTCCCGTGCGCCCTGCCAGCTTCTCCCCGACTTCGCGGGAGAACATATCGAGATTGACCGTGGTCAAGCCCAAGTGGCTGAAGACCTGGGGCGGGGTGTTGATGGCAAAGTAGTCGCCCGGATACATGGAGCAGGCCGCAATTAAAGCCAGCACACCCACCAGCGACTCGCACATCATGGCGCCATATCCGATGAAGCGAGCGTCAGTTTCCTTATCCAGCATCTTGGGCGTGGTGCCGGAGGACACCAGCGAGTGAAAGCCCGAGATGGCGCCGCAAGCAATGGTCACGAAGAGAAATGGGAACAGCTTTCCCTTGATGATCGGTCCGCCACCATGAACGAACGGCGTGAAGTTCGGAAATTGGATGTTGGGATGAACGATGAAGACGCCGACAACCAGGACGGCAATCGTGCCCAGCTTAACGTAGGTCGAAAGGTAGTCGCGCGGTTCCAGCAGCAGCCATACGGGAAGAACCGAAGCCACCAAACCATAGATCGCCATGAGGATCGTGATCTGATGGGGCGTGAAGGTAAGCGCTCCCGCAGCTCCGCTCTGAGCTACCCAGTGTCCGGCGATCACGCTGCTGAGCAAAAGGACGACTCCAAAGATGCTGGGGCCGGTGACCATAATCTTTCCGGCATGGCTCTTGAACATCCACAACCCCATGATGATGGCGATGGGGATGGTCATGCCGATGGTGAAGACGCCCCACGGGCTATTGGAAAGCGCATTGACCACTACGATGCCGAGGCCGGCGAGGGTGACCAGAAGAATAAAGAGCACGGCGATCATCGCCACCAGGCCGGCAAAGGGACTGATTTCGGTGCTGGCAATATTCGCTAACGAGCGGCCGCGGTGACGCACCGAAGCCACCAGCACAGTAAAGTCCTGCACACACCCGGCCAGGACGCCGCCGATCAGCAGCCAAAGGAAGCCCGGCGCAAACCCGAACTGCGCCGCCAGGGTCGGCCCCACCAGCGGCCCTGCTCCGGCGATGGCCGCGAAGTGATGTCCGAAGAGCACCCATTTTGGCGAAGCGACATAGTTATGCCCGTCGGCGTAAGTGTGCCCCGGAGTAATGCGGCGATCGTCGAGCGCCAGAGCCTTTGCGGCAATGAACGCGCTGTAGTAACGGTAAGCAAGGGCGTACACACATAGCGCACCCAACAATACTGGGAAGGTATTCATGACTCCCTCCAGATCAAGCAAGTAGTGGCCGATGCTGCCAGGCCCAATCGAAGGCATCCTACACCCATCGCGGAACCCGGCACAACAACTTCCTTTGTGCGAAACATAAGCTACAATGTCGGGCATATTCCGGCAAAGGACCGGCAAGCGCATCTGTCTTCCGCGACGGTGAGAACCTGTTACTTCGCGGAATGTCGCCGCCGAACCGAAAGAATGGAGTATGCACATGCCACGAGAAAAGCAAGCGGTAACTGAGGAACAACCCCTTGTCCGCCTTGGCCTGAGGCTCGCCAACTGGAGTGAGCGGTGGTTTCCGGATCCGCTGATTTTTGCGCTGCTGGGAATTGTGGTGGTCTTTGTCGTCGGCCTTTTGCTTCGTCAGAGTCCCACCAAACTCGCCATCCAGGGTGGGAAGAACTTCTGGTCCCTGGTCCCCTTCACCATGCAGATGGCGATGATCATCATCGGCGGATATGTCGTCGCCTCGACGCCGATCGTGTATCGCGCAATTCGAGCCTTAGCCGGAATTCCAAAGACGCCGCGTGGAGCGGTTGCCCTGGTGGCGTTGTTCTCCATGCTGACGTCGCTGATCTCCTGGGGCTTGAGCCTGATTTTCAGCGGACTCTTTGTTCGGGAACTGGCGCATCGCGTCAAGGGAATGGACTACCGCGCCGCCGGTGCTGCTGCGTATCTAGGATTGGGAGCCGTCTGGGCGATGGGGCTGTCTTCTTCCGCCGCCATGCTGATGGCGACCAAGTCCTCCATGCCGCCATCGTTGTTCAACATCAGTGGTCTGATCCCGCTCACGCAAACTCTCTTCTTGTGGCAAAGCATTGCGACGACGGTGATCCTGATCGCGCTATCGGTGCTGATCGCCTACTTATCCACGCCGTCGCCAGAGAACGCCAGAACCGCCGAATCCTACGGCATTCAGTACGAGCCGATTTGCTCCAGCCTGGAGGCCAAGAGCAAACCCGGCGAGTGGCTGGAATACAGTCCGCTGCTGACAATCTTGGTTGCCCTGCTGCTGTGCTGGTATCTGATCGACGTATTCCGCACCTCACCACAGGGCGCACTGGCAGCGCTGGACCTTAATACTTACAACCTCATGTTCATCACGGTTGGGCTTTTATTGCACTGGCGCCCCAAGCGCTTTATGCGTGCTGTAGCGGAGTGCATTCCAGCCACCGGCGGCGTGCTGATTCAGTTCCCGTTTTACGCAGTGATCTTCGGGATGATTGTAGGAACGGGGATCGCAGATGCGCTGGCGAAACTTTTCGCCTCCATCAGCACCCATAACACCTATCCGTTGCTGGTGGCGATGTATTCGGCGGTGCTCGGCGTTTTCATTCCCTCCGGCGGCAGTAAGTGGGTCATCGAAGCGCCGTATGTGCTCCAGGCCGCGAATCTGCACCAGGTGCATCTGGGCTGGGTGGTGCAGATCTACAACGCGTCGGAAGCGCTGCCCAATCTGGTCAATCCCTTCTGGATGCTGCCTCTGCTGGGCATATTGAAATTGAAGGCCAGGGACATCGTGGGATATGGAGTGTTGCAGTTGATCGTCCATATACCGGTCGTGTTTTTCCTGTGCTGGCTGTTTGCCCGCTATATTCCGTATCTGCCGCCCATGAAATAGGATTGCACTCGGCAGGCAAGCTTGGGAGCGTTTTTCTCCGGAGGCAGACGCGCAGTCCGGTTTCAACTACTCCATCAGGCGAATGCCATGTCGGTTCGCGATTTCAGTCGGCTGGCACGGGCGCCGGTCCCGCGACGAGCGCAGGCGCTTTAACAGGGGCAGCCGTTTCCGCAGGAGACCCCAGCCATTTGCGTACTTCCGGCAGCGCGCGGCGCATCGCCAGTTCCCCTACGCGGATCAATTCGCCGGCGCGTTTGAAGTCGTCAAAGTCAAAACCACCGACATCGGGCTCAATCACGACGTCGGCCGCGCTCCTCCATACCGGACTCATCAGGTCCTGCGCGATGGCGAACGACTGCCCGATCACGTCGAAGAAATGGCGGGGCACGGTCGTCTTCGACCACTGCCCTTTTAATTGCACGGCCAGCACGCGCTCCGCGCCCATTTCGCGCAGGGGACCCGTCGGCACGGGATGAGAGAGCATGCCATCCACCAGCCAGCGCCCATTAATTTCCACTGGCAGGAACATCCCCGGATAAGCGCAACTCGCCCGCACCGGGTCGATGATCGAACCGGAGGAAAAGATCGTTCCTTTCCCGGTAGTGAAGTCGGTAGCCGTCACACCGAGAGGAATACGCAACTCTTCAAATGTCTGCACCTTCAAAGTTCGCCTCAGGAACGAGACCATGCGGTCGTTCGTGGCGAAGCCGTAGCGGGAGACCGTCCAGCGCACGAAGGTAGTGAAGCGAACTTTGTGAGCGACTTCTTCCAGCTCCGCGATCGTGAGTCCGCTGCAATACAAGGCACCAATCAGCGCGCCCACACTGGTGCCCGCAACCATGCGAACCGGGATGCCTTCTTGTTCGAGGACCTTGAGAATCCCAATGTGCGCGATGCCGCGCGCGAAGCCTCCGCCCAAGGCGACACCAATCGCGGGTATGCGCTTGGCTTCGGTTGCACTCGACCTGCGGGACAGTTCGCGGCCGAAGGCTTGCACAGACCGGATTACTTTGTCCAAACGCTTCACGGAGCCCCACACTCCTGGTTTGCCAGGGCCGCAAACCTTACTTCTATATATGTAAGATGCCACGAATCCGTTTCGAGATACAGGCCACGTTTGTGCTATCTGGCGGTTACAGGAGAACCCGCCCGGTATTACTGAAGTTTGATTTCCCGATCCGCCATGGTGACTAACTCCTGTAATCCTGCTAACTTGCCGTGTGTAACCAGGCGGCGGCAGCGCCGGTTTTCCGATGAACCCCGCTCGTGACTTTGTTCCGCGCAGGGCCCAGGCTATCCTGCGGATCAGCGAAAAGGAGAATTCAGACTGGGGATATGCGCTCGTGCCGATCCTTGGCCCGTTGATCGGCCCGTTGGTCGCTGGCGGCATCGGCGCCGTAATTATCAAGTTGGTGGGTATCCGGTGATGAGTCATACGGTGGAGGGACGGGCGTCTCGCCCGTCCAGCCGGGCGGGGACGCCCGGCTCTCCACTGCACAAAGCACAGCTATGAATCGAACCGACATGTGGCGCCGCATCGATGTGCATCCCAGAGCCTGGGACATGATTGTCGTTGGTGGCGGCGCCACCGGCGTGGGTGTTGCAATCGACGCCGCGGCGCGCGGCTACGATGTGCTGCTGCTCGAGCAGAGCGACTTCGGTAAAGGCACCTCCAGTCGCAGCACCAAGCTGGCGCACGGTGGCGTGCGCTATCTGGAGCAGGGCAATATCGGGCTGGTTATGGAAGCGCTCAAGGAGCGCGGCCTGCTTCTGCAAAACGCGCCCCACCTGGTGCACGATCTTGCGTTCGTCGTGCCGAACTACGACTGGTGGGAGGCTCCCTTCTACGGTCTCGGACTGAAGCTCTATGAGTTGCTGGCTGGTAAATACGGGTTTGGCGCCTCACGCATCCTTTCCAGAGAAGAGACGCTCGAACATCTCCCCACCCTCAAAACCGAAGGTCTGCGCGGCGGCGCAGTTTACTACGATGGACAATTCGACGATGCCCGGCTGCTCATCCACATGGTGGCCACCGCTTTCGAGCAGGGCGCCACGTTGCTGAACTATGTCGAAGTCACGGGATTGACGAAGGACGCTCAGGGATTTGTGGATGGTGTCAGCGCGCGCGATGTCGAAACCGGCAACGAATTTTGCGCAACCGCGAAAGTTGTGGTCAACGCCACCGGCGCTTTCAGCGACCTGCTTCGGCTCAAGGCGGAGCCTGCCGCCGCGCCGCTGATCGTCCCCAGCCAGGGTATTCACCTGGTCTTCGAAGCGAGCTTCCTGCAGGGTGAAAGCGCGATCATGGTACCGCACACCAGCGATGGCCGCGTGTTATTCGCGATTCCGTGGCACGGTCACACGCTGGTGGGAACCACCGACACGCTCATTGCAGCCGCAACGCTCGAGCCCGTCGCCAGGGAGCAGGAAATCGAATTCATCCTCACGACCGCCGGGCAATACCTGACGAAAGCGCCCACGCGCGACGATGTTTTGAGCGTATTCGCCGGCATCCGTCCGCTGGTACGCGCTACGGCCGCGGCTAGCACAGCGGCACTATCACGCGATCACGTCATCCACATCGATCGCTCCGGCCTGGTCACCATCTGCGGCGGAAAATGGACGACTTACCGGCATATGGCCGAGGATTGCGTCGGTCAGGCAGCCACGCTCGCGCAGTTGCCGGAAAAACCATGCGTGACGCACCACCTGCGCATCCACGGCTTCCACGATGCTGCGAAACAGCTCGGCTCGCTGGCTGTCTATGGTTCGGATGCGTACGAGATTCGCAAGCTGATCGAGACTGACTCTCGGCTCGGCGAACCTCTGCATGCGGCGCTGCCCTATGTGAAGGCGGAGGTGATCTGGGCGGCGCGACACGAAATGGCCCGCACTGTGGAAGACACGCTCGCAAGGCGCACCCGCGCGCTGTTCTTGAATGCGCGCGCAGCCCTGGAAATGGCGCCCGCCGTCGCGGACTTGATGGCTTCAGAGCTGGGTTGGGACGAGGTCACCCGGACGAAACAGTTGGCCGCTTTTCGCGACGTTGTTTCGAACTACGTGCTTCATTCCTGAATCGTTGGTCCAACATTCCGTTCCACACGGTATTGTCGGAGATCGGCTGCTCGCACTCGGCACACCGAGACGGTACAGGTTGCTTCCCAGTCCGCGCCGCGTGCCGGCCGTGCGACTCTGGGATGCGAGTGTCACGCCTCATGAACGGTAGGTTTTCGACGAACTCTCGGTTCCCCTACGTTGCGGTCCCAGGCGCACCATGCGAGGAACGATAATCAAAGCCACGGCGTAGAGGAAGATCGAGACGGCGATGGATCCCGAGTGGCCGTGGGGCAAGTCTTCGAACAGAAGCTTGGCCGTGACAAAGGCCAGTGTGCCGTAAGCGGTCCAGACGAGTTCGATGCGCTGCCAGCGGGAGCCCCCGAAGGCGAGGGTGAGCGCCAGAGCGCAAGTAATGAGCGTGCGGATGACGGCGATATGAGATGCGCCGGGAGTCATGGCAAGCGCCGCCAGCCAGACCAAGGCAGAGACGAGCAGGGTGGCGGCGGCGCTGACGGCCAGAATTGCCGATAGCAACCGAAGCAGCCGCTGGTTCCACAGTTCTCCTGGGAAACGTCCTCCGAAGAAGTAGCACAGAAGCACGGAAGCGGCGACGATCCAGACCATCCAGCCAGGTGGGTTGGGAAAGGTTCCGGCCAGGGCACGGACGGCATAATCCAACAGGCCAGATGCAAACGCCGCCGCCGCCAGAAACACCAAGCCATGGAACTCGAGTGTGAGGCGAGCCGTCCGGACGCCCGCCAAAGTGGCAAAAATTGCGGCCACGCTCAATAACAACGCCAGCAGCAGCGGCGGGAGACAAAGGAAGCTGCCGGCCAGGAGGAGAACGGCACTCCAGGTGGAATATACGTGGTAGTTGCGCTGTTCCGGCAGGCGGTCGAAGCGGACAAAGGCTGCCGCGTAACATGCGGCCGAGAAGAGCAAGCAGAAAATCCCTAAGCCCGCGCGCGCGGCAGGCTCGCACCAAAGCAAGCTGAAGGCCGCCAGCAGGAATGCGATGACGGTCTGCACGATCTCGAAGATGGCGATGCGCTGGCGCAACCACGTAGTCCGCAAGGTGACGCTTGCCCCATAAATCAGAAACAGAGCAGACGGCAGCGTGAGCAGTACTGCGCTCTGGACGGCTGGGTACTCTGAGCGGGAGCTTTCCGGAAGCGAATAGATGTAGATCAGTATCCAAACGGCAAGGTCCGCCGCAGGCGCCACCAGAAAGCGGAGGCGCAGCCAGCGATTGCGATCAGCCGCGGCTTCGCTGGCCAGGGCCATGATGAGGAGCGCCGAAATGAAAGGCGCCAGAGCGTGCGTGGCAATCATCAATGCAAGGGCGGTGAAGACCGCGGTGACGTTGGCCACCCAGATGACCGGCGCGAGATTGCGTTTCCATGCGAGGGCCGATGCGCCGACCACGAACGCGCTCAGTACGCCGGCGGTCACGGAGGCTGGCAATACCTTGAAACGCAGTGTGAGTTCCGAGAGCATGGGGGCGAGAATCAAGGCTGAGGTAACGGCGTATGCGGAGCTGGCAAAAGGAATGTTTGCCGGAACCCGTGCCGCCCATAGCAACCACATTCCCGCATAGGCAAGGGCAAGCGCTACGACCACCCACTGCGGCAAAGCGCCCGATTCGGCCACGGCTCGGAGCAAGTAGGCGCCCGCAATTCCGAGCATGGCTTTACCCACAACCGGAAACACTCCTCCAGCTTGCGGAAGGGGGAACTCTTCAGCGGCAGGCGTTCCCCTCGCAGGTGCGGTTGCCGGGGTGGGGCGAGAGTTGGCGGTTTCGGAGGAGCGTTCCAGGGCGGAGACTCGGCGCTCCAGGTGCTCCAGTCGGTCGGAAAGCCGTGCTAAAGCGTCGAGAAGATCGTCCATAATCTCCACCGCTTGAGGCTGGCAACGAATACGGGTCGAACGTCGTGCTCGGAAATCAGTGCACGAGTGTGGCGTTGGGAAGTGAACCCGAATTTTTCTCCGGCCAGGGAGGCAGGAGCTTCACCAGCACCCACAAAATGACGAGTGGCAGAACCGTCAGCACAATGGCCACGAGCAGTCCTTCGCGCGTGATCAGGCCCATCTTGTACGTCGTGTATCCCAGGAAACTCTTGGAAAACAACTGTCCCCCGATCACGACGTTCCAGCGCATGGCAAAAATACCGATCAGGGTCAGGCATCCGGCCAGCGCATAAATGCGTTTGCGGGCCATTTCGCCGAGCCGCACCACCTGGGTCAAGGCGAGAAGCGCGATGGGAGTAACGGTGCCAAGCACAATCTGGACCACGATATGCGACAGATACAGCTTGGTGTGAACCATGAAGTCGAGGCTGCGGAAGCTTTCATCGGCCTCGTAGATGCGGTGGATCAGGTCGAGCATTTCCAGGCTGAAATCGATGATGAAGATGTAGAACAGGTAGCGCGCCACCGTGTCCACGCAGCGCATATCGATCGTCTCTCCGCGAGACCACGTCATCAGCATGTAGAGCAGCATCACGGCGGCGATGCCCGACACCATGGCGGAGAAAATAAACACCACGGGCATGAGCGGCGACGACCACCACGGGTTCGCTTTGACGGAGCCGAAGATGAAGCCGACGTAGCCGTGCAGCAGGAAGGCGGAAGGGATGCCGATAAGGGTAATCACCCAGCCCACTCGTTCGTCAACTTCGAGAGCGCGCTTGCTGATGTTGCTTGAGCCCAGGGTCATCAGCCGGTAGATCCAGCGCTTCCATCCGCTGGTGGATTGGGACAGCACCACGATGTCGCGCCGGTAGTCGAGCCAGATTTCCAACACCAGAACCGCCATCAGATACCACAGGTACACAAAGCCGAACATGGCCATGGCGGACGTGCTGTGCGGCGTCAGATACATCTCGTAGGAACGTTCCGGGTGTCCAAGGTGCAGTTGCAGCGGCAGCGGCGCCACCAGCAAGAAGGACAGGGCCGTCAGCAACGCCAGCCGGTAGGTGGGCTTTACCGCCTGCACCTGGAAAACGCGCTCGAGAGAGGCCAGGATGAACGCGCCCGCCACCAATCCCGTCAGGAACGGATACAACACGATCAGCACGCTCCACTGGAGTTCGATTTCGTTGGGATACATGAAGCCTTCAACGCCGGGCATATCCGTTACCAGTCTCCTTGTTCCATCGAAGCGTTCATCGCACCGTTCATCGCACGGAACCATCCAGGCCAGAGTAAAAGACCTTGGCGTGGGTCGCCATGTAAGGTTTCAGGACTTGGACGCTATGGGTTTTCAGGAACTCGTGAATCGGGTCGTTGGGATTCTTCAGGTCCGCCAGTTGCCGCGCCCCGGTCGGACAAGACTCGCAGCATGCGGTGGTCAGGCCTTTCGTGATCCGGTGATAGCAGAGAGTGCATTTCTCGGCGGTCTCGGTCTTCGGGTTGATGAAGCGGCAACCGTAGGGGCAGGCCTGCACGCAATACCGGCAACCGAGGCAGTATTTCTTGTCGATCAGAACCACGCCATCCGGGCTTATAAAGGTTGCGCCCACCGGACAGACTTGCGTGCAAGGTGAGTCGGCGCAGTGATTGCATAGCTTGGGCACAAAAAAGTTTTTCCCGCCCTCTTCTTTCGCAGGGGGGAATCCCTTCTTGCCGCCATCGGGAGAGTCCACGTGAGGATTCTCAATGTCGTAATCCGAAACGTGGTAACGCTCGACCCAGGTCCGGAAGTATCCGTCCGGCACGTCGTTCTCGGTCTGGCAGGCGCGCACGCAATTCCCGCAGCCGATGCATTTTGGCAGGTCAATCAGCATGCCCCACCAATGCTGGCTCATGGTGTAGTTGGGCGACGACTCCGGGGTCCCAGCCAGAACGTGCTTCCATGCGACCGCCGCCGCCGGCAACAGAAGCAGCATGTGGCGTCGGGTAATGCTCATTTCGTCCCTCCGTCGGTGATGGCCGGACTGTGCGGCTGGTGGCAGGTATCGCAGGCAAGACCGGAGGAGTGGTCGGCGGAAGCGACCTGCGGGAAACTTTTCGGTTTGGCCGCGTTCGCCTCGTGACAGCGGACGCAGAGCACCGCCGTGTCGAGCTTAGGGGGCTGAACCGAAGCCGGGTCGTCGGCATGCTTGGCCAGTGGTCCGTGGCAGGCCTCGCAATTGACGTGGGCGTGCTTGCCGTCCTTTTTCTTGTCGAGGACATCGACATGGCAGGTCTCGCAAGTCTCATGGCCTGCGAAGTTGACGGGCCGCGCGGCGATTTCGGCCATCGCGTCCCCGCGGTAGTGCCCGTATTGTCCGAAGCTTTTTGGGACCAGGAAGCTGCGGACGACCAGGAATAGGAGGATTCCCGCGACAAAAACTGCTGCCACACGGAAAAGGTGCCCGGAATCTTTGAAGGCATGCATGGTGGTAACCGCGCTCGATCATTTGCGCCGGAGACTCGCCCACAGCCCTCCAGCCGGATGTCGCTCTCCACTGAATACAGAAGACTGTGCCCAGACCGCTGTGTTCGGTGTCACTACCGTGCGTGGTGAAAATCACAGATGTCAGTGACACGCGGGCTCGAAAAGCGGGTCTCGGTCTCGGCGTACCCTCGTGCCCCGGACAGCATGAGCGCCACCACGCCGGGGAAGGGCGCACGCGTGGAGTCCGGCTATTCGCTTATCTCGTTTGGGCATTCCAGGGCTGCCGCTTGCAGAGTCTCATTCATGTGCCGATCTTGGACACCGAAACCACAACCGGCCGAGTGCGTTCGAGGGGCTTGTTGACCTGGCTCCGGAAGCTAACCTCGCTCACGCGGAATCACACGTGGGGGTGATAAGCAGCACAGCCACGCTCCCCTGCCGCGCGAGAACATAGAACGTTGGGTGGGAGTCTGGCAGGAGGAAGGCCATGAAAAGAATCCTCATTTTAGGTGCGGCTGGCAGGGACTTTCATAATTTCAACGTGATATTTCGCAACAATCCCGACTACAAGGTAGTTGCCTTCACCGCCACGCAAATCCCCGACATTGCCAACCGCCGATACCCGCCGGAACTGGCAGGCAGTTTGCAGTATCCCGAGGGGATACCGATTTTTGAAGAGAAGGACCTCGAAAAACTGATTGCCGACGAGCGGGTGGATGCGGTGGTGTTCGCTTACAGCGATATCTCCCACCAGAACCTGATGCATCTCGCGTCGCGCGTCGTGGCCGCCGGCGCGGACTTTTGGTTATTGGGGACCGAGCATACTCAACTCAAGTCGTCAGTCCCAGTGGTTTCTATTTGCGCGGTACGAACCGGCTGCGGCAAGAGTCCGCTGTCGAGACTGGTGGCCTCCGAACTGCGGCGCCAGGGCTGGAAGCCAGTCGTGATCCGCCATCCCATGCCCTACGGCGACCTTGCGGCAGAGGCGGTGCAGCGTTTTGCCACCGTGGAAGATCTGGATTTCCAGCAATGCACCATCGAAGAGCGCGAGGAGTACGAACCGCACATCCGTCAGGGAACAGTCGTGTATGCGGGCGTGGACTACGAGAGGATCCTGCGCCAGGCGGAGAAGGAAGCGGACATCATTCTGTGGGATGGAGGGAACAACGATACTCCGTTCTACAAGTCCGATCTGGAAATCGTGGTGGCCGACCCGCACCGCCCCGGGCACGAATTGGCGTATTTTCCCGGAGAGGTAAACCTGCGGCGCGCCGACGTGGTGGTCATCAACAAAGTAGATACTGCCGCGCAGCATGACATCGAGACCGTCCGGCACAATATCCACATAAGCAATCCTAAAGCCAGAATTGTCGAAACCGCCTGCCGGGTCTCCGCGCCCACGCCTGAATTAGTGAAGGGGAAGCGCGTGCTGGTGGTGGAAGATGGCCCAACCCTGACTCACGGCGAAATGCCCTATGGCGCCGGAGTCGTGGCCGCGCGGAAGTGGGGAGCGGCAGAGTTGGTGTACCCGAAGCCTTTTGCGGTCGGCTCCATTCGCAGCACTCTTGACCGCTACCCACACCTCGACCATCTTCTGCCGGCGATGGGCTACAGCGTTATGCAACGGCATGAACTGGAAGAGACCATCAACCGCGTGCCGTGCGACCTGGTTTTGATCGCTACGCCGATTGACCTGGCGCGAGTCATCAAGATCGACAAACCCAGTTTGCGGGTTACTTACGAGGTGGAAGAGCTCACTCATCCCGGACTGGCTGAGATCCTCGCGCAAATTGAGGTGCCGGCGGAGGTGGGACGATGAACAGCAAAGACTTTGTTTCGATCAGAGATTTTTCTCCGGCGGAAATTCAGGATCTTTTGCTGCTGGGCCGGCAAATCAAAGCCTGCCCTGATGTCTATAGCCAAGCCCTCAAAGGGAAAACTCTGGCCATGGTTTTCGAAAAGCCTTCGTTGCGGACGCGGGTGACTTTTGATGTCGGCATCCAGCAACTGGGCGGCTTTTCACTCTACCTCTCTCCGGCGGAGATCAACCTCGGCAAGCGCGAATCGGTGTATGACGTGGCCAAGAACCTGGAACGTATGGTACAGGGCATCATGATCCGCACCTTCGCTCACGCGATCGTTGAACAGATGGCAGAGTATGCCGGGATCCCGGTGATCAACGGGCTGACCGACTACAGCCATCCCTGCCAGGCGATGGCGGACTTCCTGACCATGTGGGAGGTCAAAGGCAGGCTCGACCAGTTGAAAGTCGCATTCGTCGGTGATGGAAACAACGTCGCGCATTCGCTCCTGTTCGCAGGCGCCCAACTCGGGGCGGAAGTTTTGGTGGCAACCCCTCCGGGCTATGAGCCGCAAGCGGATGCGATCGCCTGGGCCTCGGAGCGGGCCCGAGAGACAGGAGGCAGTTGCCGGATTACGAACAATGCCAAAGAAGCGGTTTCGGCGGCGGATGTGGTTTATACCGATGTGTGGACGAGCATGGGGCAGGAGGCCGAAGCAGACAAGCGGCTCAACGTTTTCCGGAACTATCAGGTGAATTCCGAGCTCTTCGCTTGCGCGAAACGCGATGCCATCTTCATGCACTGCCTGCCGGCACATCGCGGCGAGGAAGTGACCAACGACGTGATTGATTCGCCGCGCTCGGTTGTCTTCCAACAGGCGGAAAACCGGCTGCATGTCCAGAAGGCGATCATGCTGGAACTGATGAAGAACGTGCCCATCGGGCCGGTGCGTCCGGCAACCGTGCCGGAAGTGGCGCACGCGTGACAGGAGCAGGCATGAAAACCATGCTGCTGGCGGTAGGCGGGAACTCGCTGATTCGCGCAGGCCAAAAAGGCACCATCGCCGAGCAATTGGTGAACGCCCGGCGTACGGCGGCAGAAATCGCCAGGCTGGTGCGTGACGGCTACCGCATCGTTCTCACCCACGGCAATGGGCCACAGGTAGGAGCGGCACTCTTGCGCTCTGAACGGGGAGCGAGCCAGGTCCCGGGACAACCGCTCGATGTCTGTGACGCCTCCACGCAGGGCGAAATCGGCTACCTCTTGCAGCAATCCCTCGATACGGAACTTAGGCTTGCGGGTTTGCAGGTGCCGGTGGTGACGCTGCTGACCCAGGTCGTGGTCTCGCTGGACGATCCGGCCATGAGGCAGCCGAGCAAACCGGTTGGTCCGTTCTACTCTCGGGCCGATGCTGAGGAACGCAAGCGTCTGTTGGGCTGGGAGATTGTGGAAGATGCGGCGCGCGGCTATCGGCGGGTGGTGCCCTCGCCCGAGCCGCTGGACATCATAGAACTCGAAGTCATCCGCGATCTGATTGAACGGAACGTGCTGGTCATCGCCTGCGGAGGGGGTGGCATCCCGGTGGCGTGGCATGAGGGGAGATTGCAGGGTGTCGAAGCGGTGATTGACAAGGACCGCGCTTCCGCGCTGCTGGCATCGCGTCTGGGAGTGGGTCTGTTCGTCGTTTCTACCGACACGGATTACGTGTATCTGGATTACAAGAAGCCAACGCAAAGACCGCTGCACCTCGTTGGCTGCCGCGAGTTGCAGGAGTATGCCGATGCCGGACACTTTCCGCCCGGCAACATGGGTCCTAAAGTCGAATCGGTATTGCGGTTCCTGATGCAGGGAGGGCGCGAGGCAATCATTACATCGTGCGAAAACCTGTGTTCGGCCGTGTCTGGACCGGGGGGCACGCATATAGTGTTGGATCGGGGACTCGCCGCGCCTGACGCCCGTGCGCAGAGCGAGTTGCCGGTGGGAGGCAGGTAATCATGGAAGACCGGGTTTTCACTCCGGACGCGCCAGGAAGCGGACGCGCAGAGACCAAGGGCAAGCGCAACGGGAAGCTGAAGCACGTCATCGAGTCGCAGCAGTTCACGGTGCCGTTGCTGATGGAACTCTTTGACCGTGCCCGCGGCATGGAGCGGGTGGTGGCCCGCGGAGGATCGCTCGACTATCAGAACCGCATCATGGCGACGTTGTTTTACACGCCTTCGACCCGTACCCGGCTTTCGTTCGAAGCCGCCATGCAAAGGTTGGGAGGCAGGGTCTTGTCAACCGAGCATGCGCGAGAGTTTTCCTCCGAGATTGAGGGAGAGAACGTCGAGGACACGATCCACATCATCGGCAGCTATTCGGATGTAATCGTGATCCGGCACCACGAGGAAGGCGGCGCCAAACGGGCGGCACAGGTTTCTCAGGTGCCGGTCATCAATGCCGGAGATGGTGACGGCGGGCAGCATCCTACGCAGGCGTTGCTCGATTTGTACACCATCTATCGCGAGCGTCCGCTCGATGGCTTGAGCGTCGCTATGATCGGAGAGCTTGACAAAGGACGCACAGCGCGTTCGCTCGCCTATCTCCTGGCAAAGTTCGAACGGGTAAAGATTTGTTTTGTCAGTCCGCCCGAGCTGCAGATGAAGCCCGACATCCTCGAGTATCTCGACGGGCATGGAGTACGTTACGAACTTGAGCCGGACATTGACCGGATCATCGGAGAAGTGGATGTGGTGTATCAAACCCGCATCCGGCCGGAGCGCATGACCGGTCTGGGAAGCCCGCAACAGTACGCGATCAACTCGGCGGTCTTGCGGAAGATGAAGCCGGACGCTATCATTCTGCACCCTTTGCCGCGAACCGTGGAACTCGACAAGTCGGTGGATGAAGACCCGCGGGCGCTGTATTTCCGCCAGGCGGTGAATGGACTGTACGTGCGCATGGCGCTGCTGACCATGCTGCTGGAGAAGGAGTAAGGTAAGGAGACATTTATGCTTAGTGGACTCATGACGGAGGAACATCTGCGCACGCGTAATTTTATTGAACTGGAAAACCAGTATGGCGCCCACAACTACCATCCTCTGGATGTCGTGATCGAGCGGGCGGAGGGCGTCTGGGTCTATGACGTCGAAGGCAAGCGCTATCTCGACTGCCTGGCGGCGTACTCCGCGGTCAATCAGGGGCACTGCCATCCGAAAATTCTCCAAGCGCTGATCGAGCAGGCGCACAAGGTGACGTTGACCTCGCGGGCTTTCCGCAATGACCAACTCCCGCTTTTTTACAAAGAACTTCACGAGCTGACCGGTTATGACATGGCGCTGCCCATGAACACCGGAGCGGAAGCGGTGGAAACCGCCATCAAAACCGCCCGCAAGTGGGGATACAAGATCAAAGGCATTCCCGAGGACAAAGCGGAAGTCATCGTCTGCGCCAATAATTTCCACGGGCGGACCATCACGGAAGTGAGTTTCTCGACGGACGCTCAGTATCGCGACGGCTTCGGGCCGTTCACACCCGGCTTCAAAGTGATTCCCTTTGGAGACGCGCAGGCTCTGGAGGACGCCATCACTCCACACACTTGCGCCTTCCTCGTCGAACCCATTCAAGGAGAAGCGGGTATCGTCATTCCCCCTCCCGGATTCCTGAAGCAGGCCGCCGATATCTGCCGCCAGAACCGCGTTCTTCTGATGGTCGACGAGATTCAGTCTGGCCTCGGCCGCACGGGCAAACTTTTCGCTCACATGCACGAGGGAATCAGGCCGGATGTGGTGATCGTGGGCAAGGCGCTCTCGGGCGGCTTCTACCCGGTTTCCGCCGTGCTCTCTTCTTGGGACATCATGCGCGTCTTCAAGCCCGGAGACCACGGCAGCACCTTCGGCGGCAATCCCCTGGGCTGCGCCGTAGCGCGCGCCGCGCTGCGGGTGCTGACGCAGGAGAAGCTGGTCGAACGTTCTGCTGAACTTGGCGCTTACTTTCTCGGGTTGCTGCAGACACTCCGTAGCTCCGATCTGAAGGAAGTCCGCGGCAAAGGACTGTGGATCGGGATTGAACTGCACAGCCCCGCGCGTCCGTACTGCGAAGCCCTGAAGGAAGAGGGAATCCTGTGCAAAGAAACCCACGACCGGGTGATCCGGATCGCGCCGCCTCTGGTCATCCAGCGTGAGGAGATTGAATGGGCCTTCGAGCGCATCCGGAAGGTGATTGAGAAGCCCATCGTCAAATCCGTTGTTGAAACCAGTTAAGGTCACGCATTCCTACGCGTGAAGTCTTGCTGCGGCTACTAACGCCTGTCCTAGGCTCAAACCACCATCTCCCGATGGCACTTCTTTCTGCGTGAACACCTCAAATCCGGCTTCGGACAGGCGTGCTTCGAGCCGTTCCGACAGGTAGATATTGTGAAAGGTCCCGCCACTCAGGCACACGCGGTTGAGGGTGGTCTTATTTCGTAGCAGCGTTGCCAGCTCGACGAACCCCTCCACCAACCCGTTGTGAAAACGCCGGCTGATCGCCGCCACCGGAAGGTTTCGGCCGAGATCATGCAGCAGCGATTCAAACAGCGGCCGAGTGCCGATGATCCAGGGGTCGCCCTCCGTCAAGAGTTTCATCGGATAGCCACTCTCTTCCTTTGACGATGCCATCGCCATCTCCAATTCGATCGCAGCCTGGGCCTCGTAATTGACCTGTTGACGGATTCCGATTAACGCGGCCACGGCATCGAACAGGCGCCCGCAACTGGACGTGAGAGGTGAATTCACGCCTTGTTCCATCATGCGCAGCAGCAGGTCCACCTTCGGCCGATTGAGTTGGCGCACGAACGGAATGTCCAGCTTCAGAAACTCACGCCCGAAATGATGTGCCAGGTAGCTTACCGCCATCCGCCATGGCTCACGGATCGCGGCAGCGCCACCGGGCAGAAGCACATACTCAAGATGAGCGGCCCGTTCGAAGTCCTCATACCCGGCGATGAGCACTTCACCGCCCCAAATATGTCCATCAGTGCCGTAGCCAGTCCCATCCAGAGCGAATCCGATCACACGACCTTCGAGGTGATTCTCCGCCATGCAACTGGCAACGTGCGCGTGGTGGTGTTGCACGCCAACCAACGCCGCTCCACTTTGTTGCAGCGCCCATTTGGCGGAGAAGTAGTCGGGGTGAAGGTCGTAGGCAATGATCTCCGGCCGGATTTCGAGAATGCGCTCAAGATGCTGGATGGCTTCGTGGAAGAAACTATAGCTTTCGACATTCTCCAAATCTCCGACGTGCTGGCTCAAGAAAGCGTGCTTTCCTTTGGTGAGGCAGATAGTGTTCTTGAGTTCGCCGCCGACGGCCAGCACCGAAGGCTGATCGTCCTTCAAGAAAACCGGCACCGGAACAAAACCGCGGGAACGCCGCAACTGCCGTGTGACGCCGCCCGCAACTCGCACCACGGAATCATCCGAGCGCAGCAGGATGTCACGGTTATGCACGAGGAAGTAGTCGGCGAGACCGTTCAAGCGATGGATTGCTTCGCGATTGTCAATCGCAATCGGCTCCTCGCTCAGGTTGCCGCTGGTCATCACCAAAGCCTTGAACCCTCCCTCCGCGAGCAGCAGGTAATGAAGCGGTGTGTACGGCAGAAAAATTCCCAGGTAGCGATTGAACGGCGCAACCTCGTCCGGAATCACGTTGGGCGTCTTTTTCGGGAGCAGAGCTTTCGGAAGCAGAACGATGGGCCGCTGTATCGACTGCAGAACCGTCTGCGCCGCACCGTCCAATTCGCAGACTTCCTGGGCGGCCTGCAAATCCGGAACCATCACGGCGAACGGCTTCTCAACCCGGCGCTTCCGCTGGCGCAGCAGAGCTACCGCCGCGGGGTTCGTTGCATCGACCGCCAAGTGAAAACCGCCTAGACCTTTCACCGCCACGACCAGTCCGGCATGCAGCCCGGAGGCCGCTTCGACGATGGGATCGCGGCATTCGATCCGCCGTCCAGATTTATCCCAGAGTTCCACCCGAGGTCCACACTCCCAGCAGGCGTTGGGCTGGGCGTGAAAGCGGCGGTCCAGCGGGTTCTCGTATTCCGCAAGACATGCCGGGCACATGGGAAACATCGCCATCGACGTGCTCGGCCGGTCGTAAGGAATATCGCGAATGATCGTGAAGCGCGGCCCGCAGTTGGTGCAATTAATAAACGGATAGCGATAACGCCGGTCATTCCGGTCGAACATTTCACGCAGACAGTCCGGACATATCGCAACGTCCGGCGAAATGAGTGTGCGAACTTCTTCTCCCTCGTGGCTATGAACAATGCAGAAGTCCTGATCGCCATTGCACGGCACGTCATGGACAGCGAAGCTCGTGATCCGCGCCAGGGGCGGCGCTTCGGCGGGCAAGTGCTCAACGAAATCCTGAACGGTTTCTGCTGGCCCCTGTACCTCGATGGTGACTCCGGCGGTTGTATTGCGAATCGTGCCCCTAAGGCGCCTGCCGGTAGCGAGACGATAGACGTACGGCCGGAACCCAACTCCCTGCACAATGCCTGAAACGTCGATCTGGCGCCGAACCTCCATACATCATCAGCTCGCAGTCTTCTGCACCAGCGGTTTGTGTGCCTTGCGTCGCTGCTCCAGCCACGTCATCCATTCGTGCAAACCGTTGCCGGTTAGGCAAGACACCTTCACAATCTCCATCCCCGGATGCACCTTGCGAGCATTTTCCGCCGCTGCGTCGATGTCAAACGGGACGTAGGGGAGCAGATCGATCTTATTCAGCACGAGCAAATCGGACTTGAAAAATATCGAAGGATATTTCAGCGGCTTGTCTTCGCCTTCGGTAACGCTCAACACCACGACCTTGGCCGCTTCACCCAGATCATAACTGGCGGGACAAACCAGGTTGCCCACATTTTCGATCAGCAGAAGATCGAGGTCTTCAAGACGCCAGTCGGCCAAGTGCCGCTCGATCATGCGAGCATCCAGGTGGCAAGTGCCGCCGGTCGTGATTTGTCTTACCGGGAAGTGAAATCGCTTCAGCCGGTTGGCATCGTTTTCCGTCTGAATATCGCCCGTCAAGACGGCCACGCGATCATGCCGTGGCAAGGTTTCGAGAGTGCGCTCCAGAAGACTGGTTTTGCCCGAACCGGGAGAGCTGATGAGGTTCACACACAAAATACCGTGCTCCAAAAAACGGGCACGCAACTCAGCCGCGATGCGGTCGTTCTCACTGAGTACTTTTCGCTCCAACGGTACTCGGTCCATATTCTTCCACCTCCAGATAAGCCAACTCCAACTCATCTCCACTGATGCACGTGGTTTCCAGGCTCGCGCATTGCCCGCAGCGAGAATCGTAGTCGCGCACAACGAACTCATGTCCGCAGACCTGACAACGATGGCGGCGGGGACAGACCTCGATCCCCAGCTCAAGCGACTCCAGATCGGTCTCGAGAATGATTGCTTCAAAGCAGAAGCGCAATGCGTCCTGATCGATGGCTGCCATTTCGCCAATCCGGACGCCGACTTTGCACGGATACATTCCCGGATGGCGGCCCATCTCGGTTCTGACCGCTTCCAGCACCGAATTCGCGATTCCCATCTCGTGCATAATTTCTCGTAGAGACGCGGCTTGCCGCGTCTCCCGCCGCGTCCAAAGGAGACGGGGCAAGCCCCGTCTCTACAGGAGCGATACAAACTTGCACCACGATCTGTTAGCAGATGCGCGGCAATTGATCGCCCGCCAGCATGTCCACGATGCGCGTCGTACCCAGCGGCGTTCGCATGGTGACCAGCCCCGGGTTCTCTTTCTTCACTGTGCCAATAATCTGCGCGTCCGCTCCCAGTGGATGACGTCTCATCGCCAGCAGCACTGCCGGAGCTGCCTCGGGCGCCACGATTGCGATCAGCTTGCCCTCGTTGGCGACATACAAAGGATCGAGCCCAAGCAACTCGCACGCACCCCGAACCTCTTCGTGGATGGGAAGGGAACTTTCCTCCAGTTCGATCCCCACCTGCGAACGCTCCGCGATTTCGTTCAGCGTGCTGGAGACGCCGCCTCGCGTCGGGTCGCGCATGCAGCGAATGTCGCGAGTTACGCCAAGCATCTCGCTCACCAGCGTGTGCAAGGCAGCACTGTCGCTTTGGATCTGAGTCTCGAACTCCAGCCCCTCGCGCTGCGCCAGAATCGCGATGCCGTGATCGCCGATCGAACCGCTCAGGAGCACCTTGTCCCCGGGCTGGGCACGATCGGCGGAAAGGTCGACTCCTTCTGGCACCAGTCCAATTCCTGTCGTGTTGATGAACAGCCCGTCGCCCTTACCTTTCTCGACGACTTTGGTATCGCCAGTAACAACCTGCACGCCCGCTTCCGCTGCCGCCTGGCGCAGCGAATTCACCACGCGCCGGAGTTCGTCCATCGAGAAGCCCTCTTCGATGATGAAGGCGGCGCTCAAAAACAGCGGCGTTGCGCCGCCCATCGCCAAATCGTTCACCGTGCCGTGAACGGCGAGGGAGCCGATGTCGCCGCCGGGAAAGAACAGTGGCTTCACTACGAAGGAATCGGTGGTGATGGCCAGACGCTGGCCGTTCACGTTCACGATTGCCTGGTCATCCAGACGCGCCAGCACTGGATTCTGGAACGCAGGCAGGAAGATGTCGCTAATCAACTCGGCGCTCAACTTGCCGCCGCCGCCGTGCCCCAGCAGAATTCTGTCTTTGGCCGCGAGCGGCGCCGGGCAGGTGAGTTCGAAGTTTATTCCGACGGGGGTTTTCGTTGACACGCGCTCTCCTAACTCGCGACCGCATGGCGCCGATAGTGATAGTACGCCGCGCATGCCCCTTCACTAGAGACCATCGGCGCTCCCAGTGGATTTTCCGGCGTACATCGCATGCCAAACACGGGACAATCCGTCGGCTTCTTCAATCCCTGCAAAACCTGGGCGCTGATGCACTCGGCGGGTTCGTCTACCGTAAGATCGCCCAAATCAAACACCCGGCCCGCGTCAAATGCGGCGTATTCCTCGCGCAAACGCAAACCGCTCTGCGGGATCATCCCAATGCCGCGCCACTTCTGGTCTGCGATCTCAAACACCTCGGCCACGATCTGCTGTGCCGGCAGGTTCCCCTGGTAGCTCACCGATCTCACATACTGGTTTTCCAGCCGCGCCTCTCCCGCCTCGAGTTGCCGCACCAGCATGAGCACTGCTTCCAAAATATCCACCGGCTCGAATCCGCCGACCACAATTGGCACTCGAAAATCGCGCACCAGACCCTCATACTCCGTACACCCCATCACGGTGCAGACATGCCCAGGCGCAATGAAACCCTGCACCCGGTTGGTGCTCGAAACCATGAGGGCGCGGATCGCCGGCGGGACCAGCACGTGCGAAACCAGCATGGAAAAGTTGGTGAGCCCCTCGCGCCGGGCTTGCCGTGCGGCCATCGCATTCGCCGGAGCCGTGGTCTCGAAACCAATCGCCAGAAACACGACTTTACGATCAGGATTCAAGCGGGCGATCTTCACCGCCTCAGTAGGGGAGTACGCGATGCGAACGTCCGCGCCCTGCGCCTTGGCCCGAAACAGATCCGAACGGGACCCAGGCACCCGCAGCATGTCTCCATAGGAAACCAGGATGACGTCCGGCTGCAGCGCTAACGCGATCGCTTTGTCCACGGTTTCAAGCGGCGTGACGCAGACTGGACATCCCGGGCCATGCACGAGCTCGATCCCGCGCGGCAGCAGTTCGTCAATGCCGTAGCGCATGATGGTGTGGGTTTGGCCGCCGCAGATCTCCATCAGCACCCAGGGCCGGGTTGTACACTGGACGATCTCAGCCGCCAGGGCCCGTGCAATGCGATGGTCACGGTATTCGTCAAGATATTTCATGGCGCAAAACCCGCAGGCATGACTCTATCCAGAGATCAGCAGCCCATCGGTGATGAAGATCACACGTTGCTGTGAGTCTGAACCGGGACGTGAGCCACAACCGGGAGGGTGCGCCAGCGAAAACTTCAGCTTACAAGGGTTCGTCCAAGGGATAGTCCGCGAGATCTTTGGGTTGCGTGCGAGCGAAAATTACGGTTCCGCTGGCGGCAATTCCGCTTCCAGCGCTCCCATCTCTTGCAGAAGTTTGTATGTACGCTCGGCTTCGGACGAGTCCACTCGGCTAATGGCAAAGCCAACATGGACCATCACATAATCGCCCAGGCCAGCCTCGGGAACGAAGACCAGGGATACCTGGCGCACGATCCCGCCGAACTGCACGCGCGCCGCACGCATCTGACCCAGTTCTTGAATTTCGAGGATCTTCCCTGGTATGGCAAGGCACACGGCAACTCTCCCCACCGTAAGTACAACATTGGTCGTTACCGCGATCTGTGACGAGCGTCACACCTCAGAGTGAGCAGAAGTGACGAGAGAGTGACAGGGGAGTGACGAGCGGCGACCGCGCGCTAGCTCAAGCCGCCGGAGCATTGGCCGCGGAAGCGATTGACGTTGGAATCAGGCGCGTCCTGACCCGTTAGCGGCGGTCATTGTGGTGATCCGGCGACTGGAGTGCGTTTTGTGCCACTCAAGCAAGGCTACTCACGCTTGACGCGAAGGGAGCGCTTTTTTCGTCGACGTGGCCAATTGGCGCAAGACGTCGATAAATGCGGTTGTGGCGCAGGAAAGTGTTCGGTCACGGCGGTAGGCCAGTCCCAGTTCGCGAAAAAGTTCCACATCCTCCAGGTCAATCAGTTTAACTCTCCCGGACGCTACTTCATCGCGCGCGAACGACGCGCTGATCAAAGACACTCCGAGATCGGCTGCCACAAAGCTCTTGATCATGCCGATGCTGGGCAGTTCCATTCGCACTTGCAGCTCGTCGCGATGAGGGCGGAACAGCTTGTCGAGGAGTCTTCGCGTATGGCCAGTCTTTGGGAGCAGCAGCGGATGTTTGACGATGTCGCGGACGGCCGCCGTTTTATGCTTGGCCAGGGGATTGTTGGGGCTCACCATCAACATCAGCTTGTCGCGAAAGATAGGTTGGATTTCCAGGCTCGGAGACTGGATGGGTAAAGTCAGAATGCCCACTTCGATGGAGCCGTTCTCCAGTTTTTCCGTGATCTTGTAGCTGAAATTCCGGTAAATGTCGATCTGCACGGGCGGGTAGCGCCGGCAGTATTCCGCAAACACCTCCGGCAGAACGTACAGGCAGGTCGCCTCGTTGGCGCCGACGCGAAGCGTGCCGCGAGGCGTGCGGCTATGGTCCGCGACCGCCATCAACGATTCCTCGCGCAGCAATTTCAGCCGCTCGGCATAGTCATAGAGCACTTGTCCGGCCGGGGTCAGTTTTACGGTCTTGCCCGAGCGGTCGAGCAGCCGGTCGCCATACTCCTGCTCCAACTGGCGAATTTGGGCGCTCACCGCCGATTGGGAGCGGAAAACCTTCTCTCCGGCGCGCGAAAAGCTGCCCTGTTTGGCTACTTCCAGAAACGTGATGAGCTGATCGAAATCCATTGAGTTGGTGCCGGGATTATAACGGACTCCGCAGGTCTCGCGGGAAATTAGGCTGAATTCGCCCTGGAACGGCGAGATTCTGAAATTTGCATCCTTTGTATCGAAATTCTGAATTGTACTTTACGGCTCGCTTGGCAGTAAGTAAGAATGTACAGAGGTGTGTTCCTGAGCCGGAGTGCGCGACACCCCGCAGCCTTTGCGGGCAGAGTCCCAACTCAAGAACAACTGATGCGGAAGCGGCCCAGTATGCCGCAAACGATGCCATGTTGCAAACGATGTGATGACGTCGCGTCTGAAAAAAACGAATGGTCCTCCGCCCGCTCAGGGACTCTACCATCCTGCGCAGGAGCATGACGCCTGCGGGATCGGATTCGTGGCCAACGTTCGCGGCCGCAAAAGTCACGAAATCATAAGTAAGGGAATTCAGGTGCTGCTCAACCTGGCCCACCGCGGCGCCTGCGGATGCGATCCCGAGACCGGCGATGGCGCCGGCATTCTCCTCCAGATCCCGCACCAGTTCTTTGTGCGGGAGTGCGGCAAGTTGGGTTTCGAACTGCCCCTGCCCGGCGCTTATGGCGTGGGCATGACGTTTTTGCCAGTCGAGAAACATGAGCGGTTGCAATGCGAAGGAATTCTGGAGCGCATTGTGCGCGAGGAGGGTTTGACGGTATTGGGCTGGCGGGATACGCCGGTCAACGCTTCCGCCATTGGCCGCGTGGCGCGAGCCTCGCAGCCCTACATCCAGCAGATATTTGTCGGCTGTGGCGCGTTCGCCGACGAGGACGCCTTTGAGCGGAAGCTGTATGTCGTGCGCAAGCGCGCCGAGGGTGAGATCGCAGCGTCCGGCATCGAGGATGCGGAGATGTTCCACATTCCTTCGCTTTCCTGCCGCACCATCGTTTACAAAGGTCTGCTGCTCGCCCCGCAGATCACCAATTTCTATCGCGAGCTTTCCGATCCCGACGTGACCAGCGCGTTGTGTCTGGTGCACCAGCGCTTCTCTACCAACACCTTCCCGAGTTGGCAACGCGCGCATCCCTATCGCTACATCGCGCACAATGGCGAGATCAACACGCTCAAGGGCAACGTCAACTGGATGCACGCGCGCCAGTCGCTGCTGCAGTCTCCCTTGTTTGGCGACGATGTGAAGAAGCTCTATCCCATCATCGCGCCGGATGGCAGCGATTCCGCGAACTTCGACAACGCTGTGGAACTTCTGGTGCAGGCGGGGCGCAGCCTTCCTCACGCGATGGCCATGCTGATTCCGGAAGCGTGGGCCGGGAATTCCCACATGAAGCCGGAGAAGCGCGCATTTTACGAATATCACGCGTGCTTGATGGAACCGTGGGATGGGCCGGCGGCCATCGCCTTCACCGACGGGAGAGTCATCGGCGCAATCCTCGACCGCAACGGCTTGCGGCCTGGACGCTACGTGGTCACTCATGACGAGCACGTCATCATGGCCTCCGAAGCCGGAGTGCTCGACATAGAACCGGAACAGGTCAAGATGAAGGGCCGCCTGCAGCCGGGGAAGATGTTCCTGGTGGATACGGTCGAAGGCCGCATCGTCCCGGACAAGGAAATCAAGCATCGGCTAGCTTCGCGACAGCCGTACGCGCAGTGGCTCAAGGACAATCAGATCACGATCGATCAGTTGCCGAAGCCCTCGCGCATGCACCACCCGGATGCGGAAACCCTCCTTCGCAGGCAGCGTGCGTTTGGTTACAGCGATGAAGACCTGCGCATGATCCTCGGTCCGATGGCTTCGAAGGGCCAGGAGCCAATTGGCTCCATGGGGACGGATACGCCGCTCGCTTGTCTCTCGGACCGGCCGCAGTCGCTGTTCAACTACTTCAAGCAGCTCTTCGCGCAGGTCACCAATCCTCCCATTGACCCGATTCGCGAAGAGATCGTGATGTCGCTCATCAGCTACATCGGAAGCGAGCGCAACATTCTCTCGGAAGCGCCCGAGAACTGTCACATGCTGAAGCTGGCTCACCCGCTTCTGACCAACTTCGAACTGGAGAAACTGCGCCGCGTCTCGACCGGGGATCTGCTGGCCATCACGCTGCCTGCGCTGTTCCGTGCCAGCGAAGGAGAAGCGGGACTGAAGCGGGCGCTCGACGAGTTGTGCCAGCGCGCCTCGCTCGCGGGCAAAGCCGGCTACACGCTGCTGATTCTTTCCGATCGCGGCGTGAACAAGGATTACGCTCCCATCCCCAGTCTGCTGACGCTGGCCGCGGTGCACAACCTGCTGGTCCAGGAGGAGACGCGAACCCAGGTCGCTCTGATTACGGAATCGGGCGAACCTCGCGAGGTGATGCACTTTGCCCTGCTCAGTGGCTATGGGGCGAGCGCCATCAATCCGTATCTGGCATTGGAGAGCGTTGAAAGCCTGGCGCGGCGAGGCGAGTTGGCTGACGGAGTAACTCCCGAGCTTGCCGTGAAGCACTTCATCAAATCGGTGAATAAAGGCCTGCTAAAGACCTTCGCCAAGATGGGCATCTCGACGTTACAGAGTTATCAGGGAGCGCAGGTTTTCGAAGCCATCGGGCTGAACCGGAAACTCGTGGATTCCTATTTCGCAGGCACGGCATCGCGTTTAGAAGGCATTGGCCTCGGAGTGCTAGCCCGCGAAGCCCAGCTGAAGCACGAGCACGCATTCCGCCCCCTGACCGAGTCCGAGACTGAACTCGCGGTCGGAGGAATTTATCACCAGCGCGTCAACGGCGAGTATCACCTGCTGAACCCGCTGACCATCGGCAAACTACAGCAGGCGGTGCGGCAGGACAGTTTCCAGACCTTCCAGGAATACACCGACCTCATCGACAACCAAAGCAGCAACATGGCCACGTTGCGCAGTTTGATGAAGTTGAAGAAGAGCGCCAAGCCAGTTCCGATCGAAGAAGTAGAGCCAGTCCGTGAGCTTGTGAAGCGCTTCACCACGGGAGCGATGTCATTCGGCTCGATCAGCAAAGAAGCGCACGAGACTCTGGCCATCGCCATGAACCGCATCGGAGGGAAGTCCAATACCGGCGAAGGTGGCGAAGATGAAGAGCGCTTCAAGCGGGATGCGAACGGAGACCTGCGGCGGAGCGCGGTAAAGCAGGTCGCGTCGGCGCGCTTTGGAGTTACCGCGAACTATCTCGTCAATGCCGACGAGTTACAGATCAAGATGGCGCAGGGTGCAAAGCCCGGCGAAGGCGGGCAGCTTCCCGGGCACAAAGTGGATGAGGTAATTGCGCGGATAAGGCATTCCATCCCCGGCGTGGGTTTGATCTCGCCCCCGCCTCACCACGACATTTATTCCATCGAAGACCTTGCACAACTGATCTACGACCTGAAAAATGTGAATCCGCAAGCCCGCATCGCGGTGAAGTTAGTGGCGGAAGTCGGAGTGGGCACGGTGGCGGCGGGCGTTGCCAAGGCGCACGCGGATGTTGTCCTGATCAGCGGCGACAGCGGAGGTACGGGAGCTTCACCGCTAAGTTCCATTAAGCACGCCGGCATTCCCTGGGAGCTTGGGTTAGCGGAGACGCAGCAGGTGCTCTTGTTGAACGATCTGCGCAGCCGAATCCGCGTGCAGACTGACGGGAAGCTACAGACCGGACGCGATGTTGTGGTCGCGGCGCTGCTCGGCGCCGAAGAATTCGGTTTCGCCACCACGCCGCTGATTGCGATGGGTTGCGTAATGATGCGCAAGTGCCATCTCAACACCTGCTCCGTCGGCATCGCCACGCAAGATCCCGTGTTGCGCAAGCGATTTCAGGGACAGCCTGAGCACGTCATCAACTTCTTCTTCTTTCTGGCGGAGCAGGTGCGGCAGTACATGGCGGAACTAGGCTTCCGCAGCATGGACGAGATGATCGGACGCGTCGACATGCTCGACGTGCAGCCAGCCGTGAATCACTGGAAGGGACGAGGCCTGGATTTGTCGGCCATTCTCTATGACCCGCCCGTGCCGGCGCGCGTGGCACGGCGGTGCGTGCAGGCGCAGGACCATGGCTTAGAGCAGGCGCTGGATCATAAGCTTCTTGCCGAGTCGAATTATGCGATTGCAACCCTTGAGCCGGTTGAGATCAAACTGCGAGTGCGCAATGTCCACCGCTCCGTAGGAACCATGTTGAGCGGAGCGATTGCCCGCCGCTACGGATCCGCAGGCTTGCCCGACGATACCATCCGGATTCACCTCGACGGATCGGCGGGGCAGAGCCTGGGCGCGTTTCTGGCCAAAGGAGTCACCCTCACGCTCGAAGGCGAGGCCAACGATTACGTCGGCAAGGGTTTGTCCGGAGGACGATTGGTGGTGTATCCGCCGCGGCGGTCGAGTTTCGCCCCCGAAGACAATATTCTGATTGGCAACGTTGCCCTCTACGGCGCCACCAGCGGCGAAGCGTTTTTCAACGGAGTCGCTGGCGAGCGCTTTGCAGTTCGCAACTCCGGAGCGACCGCGGTGGTCGAGGGTGTCGGCGACCACGGCTGCGAATACATGACCAAGGGCTTGGTCCTGGTGCTCGGAGCCTGTGGCAGAAATTTTGCCGCAGGCATGAGTGGCGGCGTCGCCTACGTTTTTGACGAGCGCGGCGACTTCACCGAAAAGCGCTGCAATCTGGAATCGGTTGACCTTGAGCCAGTTCTCGAAGCGCAGGATGCCCAGCTCGCGGAAGCCCAACTCGTCGAAACGAAGCTGGTCAAAGATCTCGTCACGCGGCATCTGGAACTGACCGGCAGCCCGCGTGCAGCCTGGATTCTCGACAACTGGTCTGAGGCGCTATCCCGGTTCATCAAAGTCTTTCCCCACGAACACAAGCGAGTGCTCGGAGTGAGCCGCAGGCGCCAGCCGTATATCCCGAGTCCGCCGCTCGCCGTTCTGGCACCACCCGAGCAGGTGCAACATGGGTAAGGACACGGGATTCCTGGAATATGAGCGCGAGCTTGCCCCTCGACGTCCCGTTTCTCAGCGCGTCAACGACTGGTTCGAGATCTATCTCGATTTTCCAGAACAGAAGCTTCGAACCCAGGGCGCGCGCTGCATGGACTGTGGCGTGCCCTTTTGCCAGACGGGATGTCCCGTCAACAATCTGATTCCCGATTGGAACGATCTGGTTTATCACGGGCGCTGGAAAGAGGCGGTGCGGCAACTGCACGCCACCAACAACTTCCCGGAATTCACCGGCAGGATTTGTCCAGCGCCGTGCGAAGCGTCTTGCGTGTTGGGGATCAATCAGCCTCCAGTCACGATCAAGCAAATCGAGAAAAATATCGTGGAGCGCGGGTTTTCTGAAGGCTGGATTCGACCCGAGCCGCCAAAAGTCCGCACCGGGAAAAAAGTGGCGATCGTGGGCTCGGGCCCCGCAGGATTGGCTGCGGCCCAGCAGTTATGCCGCGCGGGACACTCGGTAGTGGTCTACGAAAAAGCCGACCGCATCGGCGGGTTGCTGCGCTATGGCATTCCGCAGTTCAAGTTAGAAAAGCACATCATCGATCGCCGCCTGGAACAGATGTCCGCTGAGGGGGTGAAATTCGTTACCGGTGCGGAGGTGGGCAAGAATGTCGCGGTCGAGGATCTGCGCAGCGAGTTCGATGCGATTGTGCTCGCCGGCGGAGCGGAGTGGCCGCGCGATCTGAACGTCTCGGGACGCGAGCTGAAAGGAATCCATTTCGCGATGGAGTTCCTGCCGCAGCAGAACCGGCGCAATCTGGGCGATATCATCGAGCCAGAAATAGAAATTTTGGCGACCGGCAAGCGCGTGGTCATTATCGGAGGCGGCGATACCGGCGCCGATTGCCTCGGAACCTGCCATCGGCAAAAGCCGCTTTCCGTGCACCAGTTCGAGATCATGCCGAAGCCTCCAGAGGAGCGCTCGCCCCTTACGCCCTGGCCACTCTGGCCGACGCAACTGCGCACCGAAGGCGCACACGAAGAAGGTGGCGTGCGCGACTGGAGCATGGCGACCACAAGATTCACCGGCTCCAACTCCGGTCAAGTTCAGCAACTGCACGCCGTGCGGGTCGGGCCGCCGCCAAGGTTCGAGCCGATTCCCGGCACTGAATTTACGATGGAAGCGGATCTCGTGCTGATCGCGATGGGCTTTGTGGGACCGGTTCGGAACGGAATGATCGAGCAGTTGGGAGTGAAACTCGATCCGCGCGGCAACGTGGCCACGGACCAGAACAACATGTCATCGGTGCCGGGAGTTTTCGCGGCAGGAGATATGCGGCGCGGCCAGTCGTTGGTTGTGTGGGCGATCGCCGAAGGCCGAAAGGCAGCCGCAAGCGTGGATGCCTACTTGCGAACGAAGGCGATGTCCTTGATGGCTCCATCGGTTTCCACGGAACAATCGGTCGCTTCATAAACACAACCACAACCGGGTGCCCCAGGTCTCGCGGTTTTCGAGACCTGGGAGCGGTCGCCACAATGCCCGCTATCGTCCCGCCCGCTCCAACTCCCGAGCCGCCGACTCAATTACCACGGCCTCGTCCTCCAATGCCTTGGCGACGCGCACGATCTCCTGCTCCGCTTCCGCGTACCTCTTCTGCTCGATCCCCTCGCGCACTCCCGGAACCGTTTTCACTCCATAGCCCGTGTAAACGCCCGGAGCGTACAACAAATGCTTGTACCACGGACGCCGCGGCAATCCGTCGGCATTGGTGAGCCGGCGCTCGCTCTCTATCAGCTCTCGATTCAGAGCGCCAAGCTTTGCTGCCACCGCGTCCTCTCCCAAACTCGCCTGCTTCTGCGATAGCGCCTGCTGGTAGTGCTTGGCGCTGCGAGTAAGAGAGTCCACGGCGTTCTGCATCGGCGCAAAGTTCAGGTGCGGCGGAACCTCTTCCCGCACCGGCGCAACCGTAGGACGTCTGGGATCAAACGTAGCCTTGAACATTCCTTCATCCAGTTCCTGATTGCGCTCGCGAATCTCCTCCTGTTTGTCGGCGAGCAACTTCTCCAGATTCTTCGTGTACATCCCGACCGTATCGGCGAAATTCACGAAGTCGAAGGGCAGCACTTCCGCGTCCGCCAGGCGCATCACCGACGTTCCCACGGTTTGCGCCAGGGCTCGGCCATACACGAAATCCGTGTCGGAGAAATGCGTGTACCAGAAAAAGTCGTCGTAAATGGAGTGATAGATCCCCTGTTCGTCCTCGCCGCCGTATCCCATGTCTAGGGTGGCGATCCCCAGGTGATCGAGAAACGCCGTGAAATCGGTGCCCGAGCCCAGCGCATCGATGCGCAAATCCGCTCGCTGCCGCAATTCCTTCCGATCGTCCGCGGACTTAGCTTCGGCGATCTTGCTCAACTGCGCCCGTTGCCACACTGTCATCTTGGTTTCCGGATCTTCGATGTCGCGCGCAACTCCATTGATGAACTGCTCCAGGCTGTGCGAGCCGTTCATATCCAGAACACCGCGGTCATTGGCGTCGGTGTTGATGTAAACGGCGGCATGTTCCCGCAACTCATCGGCATGAGCTTCCACCCATTCGGTCGAGCCGAGCAGCATGGGCTCTTCGCCATCCCACGCGGCATAGATGATCGTGCGCCGCGGCTTCCATCCCTGTTTCAGCAATAGACTCAGCGCACGCGCTTCTTCCAGCAGCGAAACCTGCGCGGAGATGGGATCCTCGGCTCCATTCACCCAAGCGTCATGATGGTTGCCGCGCACAATCCACTCGTCCGGAGCCACGCTGCCCGGAATTTTCGCGATCACGTCATAGACCGGCTTGATGTCCCAATTCGATGCGACCTTCAAATGAACCTGCGCCGGCCCCGGTCCCACGTGATACGGAATGGGAAGCGAGCCGCGCCAGCCGTCCGGCGCCATCGGCCCCGCCAGCGCGGCCAGCAACGGCTGCGCGTCGCCGTAAGAAATCGGGAGCACCGGAATTTTCGTGATGCTCTTTGCCTCGTTCAGCGGCAGGCGCTTGGCATCGGGGGTTGCGCCAATCCCGGGCGTCAGCGGATCCCCCGGACTCGCCGAAGCAAAATCCATGACGCTGCCGCGCTGCACTCCATCCGGAGGACGCATCGGCCCCAGCGGAAACACATTGTCGTGCGTGTAGCCGTCGTCCTGCGGTTCCGAGTAGATGAGGCAGCCAATGGCTCCGTGCTCGGCGGCAACTTTCGGTTTCACCCCGCGCCAACTGTGATAGTACTTGGCGATTACGATCGCGCCTTTCACCGAAATGCCGAGCCGGTCGAGCTTCTCGTAGTCCTCGGGCAAGCCGTAGTTCACGAACACCAGCGGCCCGGCGACATCGCCATCAATCGAGTAGGCGTTATACGTGGGCAACTGTTCCGCCTTCTGATTCGAAGTTGGATCCACCGCCAGCGCAGGCTCTTCAAGTTTGGCCGTGAACTTCGTAGGCGCAAGCATCTCCAGCACGCGCACCTTGGGCGTCGGAAACAGAACGTCGAACCTTTCGATGTGCGCGTCCAGTCCCCATTCCTTGAAGTGGGCAAGAATCCATTCGGCGTTGTCCTTATCGTAGGGTGAGCCCACATGATGCGGCCGCGCGCTCAGCCGCCTCATATATTCACGCAGGTTTGCAGGATCGGGGATGGCGCGGAACTTCGCTTCCCACTCGCGCTCGCTCTGACTGGCACGTGGCGAATACCCCACCAGCGCAGCCTGATTCGCGCCGACTTGGTCAGCGCCGAAAGACAAGGATGGAATCACCAAGGTAAAGATCAGCACCATCGCGGAGAACGGTCGCATGCAGCTCCTTTCTTGAGAAGGGTGCATTATAACCGCAAGCCGGTGGTGGGTCGGTTTCCCGTAAGCCGACCTCACGACCAAGTAGCAGTGAACGATAGCTTCCGGTTTGCCGACTATCCGCGTGCGCCGTGAAAAGGCGTTGGTCTCTAGCGGGTGCAAGTCCCGCCCGGGAACTGGTTCGCTCCGCCCGGTAGCAGTCGAAGCAGCGGCGGAGGCGACGAAGCCACTGAAGCCTTCGATGGAAAGGGTCGCTATGGCGACTTGGCGAGCGTGCAGGCCGTAACGTAAGTGAACGCTGAGCAGGCCCCGAAACCGGCAATGCAGGAGCCGACCTGTCATGGATTAAGGG
>Ga0187865_1000272_pt1 | contig 74394 bp, 71 predicted proteins | sample June2016WEW_11_1_2_FD_132989 | JGI IMG/M metagenome (GOLD analysis project Ga0187865, IMG submission 132989) | Peatland microbial communities from SPRUCE experiment site at the Marcell Experimental Forest, Minnesota, USA - June2016WEW_11_100 | ecosystem: Environmental > Terrestrial > Soil >... | reverse complement strand
GGCCGCCGGAGGGCAGCAGCAGTAACTTCAAGATGGGGTCCGAAAAGAAGAATCCTACTGCCGTGACCAAAAGGATTGCCGCCACAGAGATCAGAAGGCGAGTGCGGAGCTCCTCCAAGTGCTCCAGGAAAGTCATCCGCTTTTCAGCCACGGAAGCTCACCGTGTATCTCCAATACCCAGTTCTCGGGCGCGGCGGTCCGATCCTGGCAACGGGCAAAATCCGTTCTACGCCACTAGTTGCGCCCCACACTTGCTGCAGAAGCGAGCTCCGGGAGGATTGGTGTTACCACATTGAGTGCAATAGGGACCAGCGGGCGTCGAGGGCCCCACCGGACCGCTGGTGGGCGCCGAGGTGGAAGCGGCGCTTGTGAGGGTCGAGGTGGTGGGAGCGCTCGGATTCTGTTTCATTTCCTCGCGGAAAGATTCCGTCATCTCCTTGGTCCCGTTGCGGAATTCTCTGACAGCTCGGCCCATTCCATGTCCGATCTCAGGAAGCCGTGAGGGCCCAAAAACCAGCAGAGCCACGATAGCAATCACGATCAGGTGCCACGGCTGCAATCCAAATGGCATGGTACCCTCCCATAGTATCCTCAGCCGACAGCAATGCTATCCAAGAATGATTATACATCATGCCAGTTAGGGTCTCCCCTTGTTCTGGCCGAAAACCCCTTCGGCCCGACAATAGACCTCGATCGCACCGGGACTATTATCCGATCGTGGGTTTTAGTCGTCGGCCGGAAGCCTTTTCTACTTGTCTTCCCTCATCCACCGGTTTATCCGACACACGCACCCCGAATTGGCATCTCCGAAACTGGCTTCCCCCCATCTTCCCCGGCCATCTCTCTATTCTGTCCCCCTTGACTCTGCCCTCAACCTCGCTCGCACTAATTCCCAAACTCCTCGCTGAAAACACCCCCCTCCGTCAGCAACTCGTCACCACCCACCGTGAAGTTGGCAAGCGACGGGTTCACCCCAGCCGATCGCCTTTGGCTCGTTTTACCCCCCAGCATGGGCTGCAGTTGGGAGGAGGCCCTTCTGATCCTCAAGCTCGACATGCTCCTGCGCTGGCACTCTCAGGGCTTCCGGCTGCTCCGGCGCTTCATGTCCTGCGGCCGGGGCGGGCGCTCCAGGGTAGGCCGCCAAACCATCGCTCTGATCCAACAGATGGCCAGGGAGAACAGTTTGTGGTGAGCAGAATGCATCCAGCGAACTCATGAATCTCGGCATCCGGGTTGCCGAGGCCACAATTCAGAAGGACATCCGCCGCGCAGGGGCCCACCCCACTGGGCCAGAATTGGTCAACCTTCCTCAAGAATCACGCCGAGATCCCCTGGACTTGTGACTTCCTCCCGGTGATCGACCAGTTCTTTCGGCAGATTTACGCTTTCTTCATCATCGAACTCGGTTCGCGGCGAGTCCTTCATTTCGCCGGCTCCTCTCTCCCAACTAACGACTGGGTAGAAAAGTAACTTTCGGAGGCAACGCTTCATGACCTAGCCCCACGCTTCCTGATCGCCGGCCTGGACCGCACACACGGCAGCCATCTCGCTCGAGGTAAGCTTCATTGAGATCCCGAAGAGCCCAACCGCAATCCAATGGCCAACGCAGGCTGCGATCGATTCTTGGAGCGTGAAGAGAAGATGCCTTGATGACGTGGTGGTTGTCGGCGACAGGAAACTTCATCGGGTCATCAAGGAACACGTCGAATACTGCAATCGAGCACGGCCACACCAGGGGACTGGGCAGAGGACCCCTTGGGATCATAGCTCAGTCAGGTCGCCCATGGCGGGGAAAGCTCGTCACGGTTCCAGTGCTCGGTAGATTGCTCCACGAATATAGGCACGATGTGTCAGCCGGGAGCTTTCGGCAATCTCGGGCAGGGGTCTTCGGCCACAAGCCAGCGAGCGGAGGCTCACCAAGTCCACTCGCTTGATAGGACAACCTACCAAGCCGTGCTGCAGTCCCTTGATGCGTCCGAGGGTACCAAACGCAAGCTCCAGTATCTCTTCCATTCCCTCAACCCGATCAGCCTCACGCGGGACTTGGACCTGCGCCTGGAGGCCGTCTGGCCCTGGCCGTGGGTAGCAATTCTGGATGAGCGAACGAATGCCCTTCGGTGGCATTTTCCGGATGAGCGAAAACGGCCGAAGACATCCATTCGCCCTCCAGGAACATGAGCATGTCTAGCAGGGGCGCCGCAATCATTTTCCGTGTCTCATGGGCACATGTTGTGGGCGCGCCCTGGCCTAGTCCGCCAGGCTTGCCCCTGCCTTGGTCGGGCCGATTCTGGCTCCGTGTAGGGTTCCCCCGAAACTCGCACCTCGGGTTCTTGCCTAGTGAGCACCCAGAAAGTTGCCTCAGAGGAATGTGGGGCCACCGCACGGATCGCGACTGAGTGGCCTTTCTTTCTCTGGATTCGGTCGTAGAGTCGCAAGACATGCTTGCGCTTCCAGCTCGTCTTGGCATGACAGAGTGCGACAGAAGTAGCGGCTTCGATGAAGGTCCACCTCATGTAGTGGTTAGCCTCCAGGGGCACTCGACCGTAGTGGACCTTGCCGCCGCCCTGGCCTGGTCCGCCAGGACAGGCTGGCACTCACCTTGGAAGTGGTTCCGATGTAGCGGGCGAGTTGTTCGGGTGAGTGAAAGCGCTTGATTGATCCCATCTCTCATTCGATGACGGTCGCCAGGAAATTACCCACACCCGCAAGAGTCTTGAACAGCTGCATGCTGGCAGTGGTCTGAATCTGCTCGCACGTGCGACTTCCCAGGACCCGAATTAGGTCGTTGAAGTCGCCCACAAGCTCGAACTCCTACGCCAGGGAGCGGATGGCCTGCGGTGGCAGGGATTTGGGTCCTCCCTCGAGCCAAATGCGGCCTTTCTTCGAAAAGAGATCGTTGATCTCTTTGTCTTTAGGCGAGAGAGCGTACTTGGCCAGGGTGGCGTGGATCCGGTTCTTGAAGGCCGTTCGCATCCCTGACAGGGCTATCCGGGTTCGAGGGAGTTTCTGTTCATCTCTCACTGAGCCCGGTGGCACCCACACCACCGGTAGGGTCCCACTGCGGAGAAGGGTCGCCAAACCAGCCCCGTCTTGGTCGTCTGTCTTCCCAACGTAACCCATCATGATCTTGGCCTCGGCGGCATCAGTGAGTAGGGGTTCGCAATCGGCAGCTTCAATTTCGTCGGCAATCCAGTACCAGTTCCCAACCCTTTCGAGTGCTACCGGTGTCTCCTCTGGGAACTAGCAAAGGTATTCCTAAATGGCACCCCGCCAATCCTTTCACTCTGTTCCGGCCGTGAACGCCCCCCTGTTGGTCCTGAACCCCAAATAATCCGCATGCTGTCCGCCTGACGGCGGACAGGCTCCACCTCCTGAGGGAGTGATTGCCCTCACGACGCAATCTACCCAGTGGAGCATCGCTTTCATACGATCAATCCCATATAAGCGACCACTCTTTAGGAGGGGCAACGCGGATTCGCCGGTCACTCGTCACTTTTGCATTGGATCACTCCGCCGTATAATCCGACTACCAAATGAAAGCGAGAGGAGGCGCTCCATGGCTGGGGTCACATACGATCACGTAACCAAGCGGTTTGACAAGGTGCTCGCTGTAAATGATTTGTCTCTTCAGGTTGAGGACCGCGAGTTTCTGGTGCTGGTCGGTCCCTCAGGATGCGGGAAAACCACCGCCCTGCGCTGCCTGGCCGGTCTGGAGGAAATCGATGAGGGAACCCTCCGAATCGGAGACCGAGTGGTGAACGACATCCCCCCCAAAGACCGCAACATCGCGATGGTGTTCCAGTCCTACGCCCTGTATCCCCACATGTCGGTCTACGACAACATGGCCTTCGGCCTGAAGCTGAGGAAGGTCCCCAAAGCCGACATCAACCGCCGAGTCAAGGAAGCGGCCGAGATCCTCGGCCTGACAGACCTTCTCAACCGCAAGCCCAAGCAGTTGTCCGGCGGTCAGAGGCAACGGGTGGCCGTGGGGCGCGCCATCGTCCGCCAGCCGCTCGCCTTCCTCTTGGACGAGCCCCTTTCCAACCTGGATGCCAAGCTGCGCGTTGAGACGCGGGCGGCATTGTCGAAGCTGCACCAGCAGTTGCAGACGACTTTCATCTATGTGACCCACGACCAGGTGGAGGCCATGACCATGGCCACGCGCATCGCGGTGCTGCGGGACGGTATCCTCCTGCAGCTCGATACGCCTCAGAATGTCTACGAACGGCCCGACAACGTTTTTGTGGCCGGGTTCATTGGGTCTCCCGCCATGAATTTCTTCGACTGCAAGCTCCAACGCGCCGACGGAAAGATCCTCCTGGATTGCGGAGGGTTTGCGGTCCCGATGGCTGGGGAGGCACTTGCTCGCTTCGAAAAATACGTTGGCCGAAACCTAGTCTTTGGCATACGACCCGAGCACGTGCATGATCCGCAGTTCACCCCGCGAGATATCGTCGCGGCCCCAGTCGAGGCCCGGGTCGAGGTCACTGAACTCATGGGGAACGAGACGTACTTGCACTTGCTCGCCTCGGAGAAACCCTTCATTGCCCGAGTGGATCCTCGCACGAATGCCAAGATGGGGCAGAGCATTTCCCTGAGCTTGGATATGCGCCACGCCCACCTTTTCGACCGGGAGACCCAACTGGCGATTCGCTAGCCTCAAGATGGTCCGCGCGGATTAACTGACACACGTACACTCGTTGGCTTCTTGGCGCCGCCCCCGGCTGAATACCTGGGGCGGTGCCAAGCCTGGTCTGTGACAAGGAAAAGGCCCATGACGGACTTCCGGGCAATGCAACAGCTCGCGATCGAATCTTTCTTCAAGCCCTGTCCTGGCCAAAAACCCCGTTCGTCCGAAAATTGGCCCCAACTGGACGCTCTTATGATGGATTCTGAGCAATTCCGGGAACTCCTTGATCAGCCCAGATGAGCCCTCTTGCGGGGCAGGGCGACAACCACCAATATGACGATCGCCACGGGACCCCAGACAGCACCGTAGAGACGAATTACAGGTCCCATGACACCTGGCCACAAGATGAACAAAGTCAAGCCAATGACCACGAGAATGGCAAGATTCCTAATGAACCCAATCAGAAATGACATTGGCCTCCTCCGTGATCCGCCTTACCCCGCGACCTTGGGTGCATCGACGTGGAATTCTTGTTATTGCCCCCCTTCACGCTGGGACTTCAGGCATTCCGAGATGGACCCATTCGACCGGTCTTCAGGGCGCGCCGAGCTCGCCGCGCGATCTCAAGCAGCGCAACAACAGCGTAGACGGGGCGAAGTCGAAAAGGACGGAATTGGTCCGAATGCAAGGGAAGTGCACACGGGGCGGTAGCTCTGCCTACTCTGGAAACGACTCACGGGGAGACAGAGGGCTCGCCAATCCTCTGAATCTCCGGCGCTTCGGCGAGTCCCTTGACGTAAAGTCGACTGGTCAAGGGGTAGGGTACTATTCTGATGGGCCAATAGGAAAATGCAGGCGGTCGCTGCCATGGTACGCCGGCTGGTCCACCATTTTGAACTCCCGTCCCTGAAGGGAGACTCCTATCACTTGAGAGACAAGAAGTTCTTCGACGACCGACCCAAGTCCATCGCACAAGCGCCCTTGGGTTGACTACGCATGTGGCCCACTCTTCACCCGGTGAACATCATCTACTTTTCGACCGGAGCTGACACTGCGGCCTGCTCGTTCCTGGTTTCTATGTTGGGGCATACCCCTTTCCAACTCAAGATCCACTATCCCCGTGACACAGTCACATCGACCGTCTTGCCGGTACCTGCACTCTTGGATGACGTCAACGGCTACAGCGAGCTGTTGTCCTGGGATAAGGCAGAGCCGTCCAAGGCCAAAGGGTGGAAAGTTACTGGAGATCCGACAAGATCAGAGAGCGGGTGCACCTCAAGTGAAAGCGCAATCGAGACCGAAAATGTCAGACTTCGTCTTCGGGCCGACAACCAGCGGAAGAAGGAAAGACACGGCTTCAAGGGAAATGGAGGGGATTGGCAACCATCGTGTTCTCTGACGCAGTCAGAAATGCTGGCAGGCCGTCAGTAACCTATGTCCTGGCACGGTCAACACATCCCTGCATGACAGCGAATCCGAAAAGTGACTTGGCGGGTGCCCCAACACGAGAACGCACTAGCCACGAGGAGGGTCGCCCAGGAGGCAGGTCGCCTGCGCCGGAGAAGTCCTTAACCGGGCGACATTCATGTCGATAGGTCCAAACGTGCTTGCTCCGTGCCCCCCGCCTCTATACTATGAGGTATCAGTGGACCTGGATTCACTGCGCCTTATGGGTGGACACGCCTGGAGCGATTGGTTCCAACCAGGCCGGATCCGTAGCGATGAATGCCACTTTGGCGCCTGAGGCGGACTGCTGTGGCGCTGAGTGCCGGCTAGTTGGTTCCTGGGAAGAGTGCCCTTAAGTCCTTGGCGATCCGCTGCCCTAGTTCTCGGATCTGTCTCATGCTTGCAGAAGATGAGGACCATTTGCTTACCCAGTTCTGCGACCTCCCCCACAGGTACCATTTGCTTGTTCAGTGTCTGCCATCGGCGCTCTGTCTCGATCAAGCGCCGTTCGGCTTCCATGTTCTTCCTGAGCCCGTCAATAGAGTGATCCTAGTTCTCTCCTTCTTGGACGCAGCGAGTAGCAGCGCTAAGCCCGTCTTGCACAACTCGGAATCGGCGCTGTCTAATCCACGCTCGATCATTGCAACGTCCTTGAGGATGACCGAGGGATCCTCAACGCCCCCCGTTTTCTCAAGTTCATCTGGATCCTGTTGGATCCTTAGTTCAGTCAGGGCGATCTCGCACTTCAGGTCAATCGCCTTGGGGTTCCCTACTGCCCGACGATATGCAGCATGGAACCTGGCAGGTCCAGAGTATTTGCCGTGTTTCGCGGGCCGTCCGCCCGCCCCTCCATGTGACCGGCACACGGTCATCCCCTTCATCGGCATCCGGTCACATTGGCGGCCGTTTCTCCCACTCCAGGCACGGCACCGAGGCTGTCCCTCCCAGCGATGGCCGGCTTGGAAGACTCCCTCGGGCTCGAAATCCAACGGCCTAGGAACGCGAGGCGGTGGCACGAAGGCTTCGGTGGGCATCATGGGTTCAGTGGGCATCATGGGTATCCTCTCATACCATGATGATGCCTGAAGTGCCCAGAAATTGTCAGCACATTTGCACCTACTCGATGCCCCGGCAGAACTGCTATCCGGCCTGGCATGAAGTGCCTCTTCAGCACGAGGTTGTGGGTTGGAGCTCCACACGGCCCACCTGCCCGGAAGTCAGTTTCCAGATTGGGCTGGTTTCCAGGAGAACACTCTCAAGGAGATGCTCCATTCACCTGCCCGAGGACAGCGATAGGAGGTTCTCCGATTTCGCAACAGCAAATGCTTCGGCAGGTTGAGTCTGTCAACCTGGAACTGTCCCCGCTCCAAACCGCCCTCGAAGATTTCTACCTCCGCCGTCGGGCCATGCGATGGACACCGTCGACGCTCACTTACTACTGGTACAGCGCCGGCACGTTCGTCACCTGGCTCCAGCTCCGCAACTTCACGGATCCGAAAGAAGTGGCCGCTGCCCGGGTCCGGAAGGGGATCGGCCCGCAAGCCGATCGACTGAAAGACATGTCACTTCACGCCCGGGCGAGAGGCGGGCGGACTTTCGTGAGGTTCCTTCACGACAAGGGGTACATGCACGGAGCTCGTCAGGTTCGCCATGCCCCGCCTAGAGAGGCGGCGCCTGCGCTCTCTGGAGCCCTAGGCGGTCCGCCGGATTCTGGACGCCTCCGATGTCCGGAAGAGGGCGATCGTCTTGCTGTTCGTTGACAGTGGGATCCGCTGCTCGGAGCTCTGCATTCTGAACTGGGGGGACGTGAACCCAGAAACGGGGGAGCTCAGGGTGAGGGCCGGCAAGGGTCAGAAGGACCGCACGACGGGGATCGGAGCTCAGACCATGCGAGCTCTGCTCCGCTATCGCAGGACCATCAAGCCGTTGCCGACGGCTAAGACTCCGTTGATCCTGGGTCGCGGAGGGAAACGCCTGACCCCGTGCTGGCTATCGCATCTCGTGAAGCACCTGGGGGCTAAGGTGGGGTGTTTGCAACTCCTCACGCTCTACGGAGGACATTCGCTCTCATGTCGCTGAGGAGCGGCATGGACATCCTGAGCCTGCAGAGACTCATGGGTCACGCCGACATCGCCATGACGAACAACTACTGTCAGATGCTCGACGCAGATCTGCTCAATTCACACTCGGCACACGGGCTCGACTCGTGGCTCTGAGGAAGGTCACATGGACACGTCTATGCGCTGACACAGAAATAGACTCTTGAGCCCAGCCTTCCCCCTCCAGGGCAAATACCGTCACCCCTCGCGCGCCTGCTCGCTTGAGGGCCAGCGCTTCTCCCACCGCGGCTGGCCCACCGTGCCCGGACGGCCCGGTGTTGAACTTGAGGAACAGGGTCTTGCCCTCCATCTCAGCAAGCCAGGAAAGGCCGCCCCGCCGACGAAACTTGAGCAGACCTTCCCAGGTGAGCGCTCGCTCCTCCGCCCTGGGGACCGCATAGCGTTCATCTCCTGTCTGCTTGAGCTTGACGCATAGCGCTTGGTTGAAGACCGCCAGCGTCGCATAGATGAGAGGGATGGTGTGTCCGGCTACCAGGACGAACCGATCCCCAAAAAGCTTTTCCGGGTGGCGAATATCCCAGCGCATGACCCCGCTAAGCAGCGTGACCAGAAGCGCATGGACTTTCGAACGCGATCCCCCAGGGCGGCCGCTTTGGCGGTAATTAAGCATCAGGTCAACCAGCTGATCGACCAGGTCCTTGGTCTTCTCCCAGTTTGCAAAGTTCGGGACAAGCTCGCCATACGTGAGGGCAATCTGTTCTTATCGTGCTCGATCCATTTGGCTCTCCCTGATTGGCACTAGAAGTGCCCCGTCTCAACTCAAGCACTCAAATGCTCTGAACGACAGCTTGGAACAGCCAAAAGGCTTCCGGGGCCGGGGCCATGGACGACCCCTGACCGCTCTCGATGTTAGGCCAGCGCCCAGGCTTCTTGCCAGGCGCGTTTGGTCCCGGCGATGACCTGTTCGGGGGTCTCGTCAGGACTCTGGGGCTTTACCTCGAAGCCCACCCAGGGACGTTCTTTCTTGCCTTCCCTCAGATATCCAACCTTGAAGAGGGCCCGGATAAACTCAGCCAACTCAGGGACATCATTGCTGCCTCCGGGCCAGCCAAAGCGTGGGTGCAGGTCGCCATACCCGAGCACACCGGGGGTAACCACGCAGTTCCCAACGTGAATGTGCACCAGGTACTCCTTGAGCTGCATCAGGGCATCCTCGGACTTTTCCCCTAGGAGCGGCTGGTGGCTCAGGTCGTACATCAGGCCGAACTCAGGGTAATCGCCGCGGACCTGAGCAGCAAACTCGGCGGCCAGCGCGCTGGGCCCGATGAGAGCCTTCTTGTCGACGTCGCGGTCGAAGGTCTCACAGGTCAGCGCGATTCCCTTCTCAAGCCCGTAGGCACACAGCTCCTTGACCGACTTGACCAGGGCTTTCACCGCTGCGCCGCGATCCTTCTCCCCTGGGTCCTTCCCCGAAAGGAAGGCGATCCGCTTAGCACCCATCTCAGCCGCTTCGTTTATGCGTTTCTTGAACCCTATAACCGCTGCTTTGCGCTGGCCCTCGTCCAAGCTGTTGAGATTGAGCTTGCCCAATAGAACCGCTGGCTGGGCCCCATAGCCAACTTGGATGTGAGCTGCTGCGATTACACTCTTCGTGGCCTCGCGTTCTGCTGGGTCCTTGATCCAGGTGACTTCGATGCCGCCAAAGAAAGGATCCTCCGCGATCTTGCTCACGCTCTCGGCAATGGGAGCCTCTCCATTAATGCACTTTGGGTACGCCATGAAATGGACGATACTCATCGTGCAAAAGTTGTTCCAGTGTTTGTCCATAGGTCACTCCTCAAGGCGAGAATGGCTTCTGACTTTGGATCAACAAAATGCCCGAATTCGCCAATCTCAATCAGCGGCAGCCGAGCCATGCATTTGGCCTGAACAAATGAGGGGCCGATCAGCAATGGCCAGGATAAATTCAAGTCAGACACTCTTGTTGAATGTGCAGGAACTGATAATTGCCAAGGATCTCCCTTCGTCCGATTCTGCAATAGCTAAAGGATGGGGAATGCCCGAAGGGGTCCCAAACCAGCTAATTAGCCAGCGCAACTCCGCGACTTGCATCGGGCGCGTCCATCCGGCCCAATCTCCGGCCCGAACGTCGCGGTCAGGGACGCTCCCCCAACCACGCCCTTCACCTTGTCCCGGAACCCCATCTCCTTTAGCGGCTCGACTGCCCACCTCATCTTGCGCATGATTGACGAAAGCAACGCTAACATCCCGACCATTCCAGCGCTGCTGTACCGAACCACCTCAGTGAACTTCGTCGGTGCCCATCCGCTCCCTAGTCGATGACTCCGAACTCGGTACCCAGTGAATTCATCCCCATCCAGTTCTTGCCGGTGTCTGGCATGTCCCCCTAGACCTCACCGATCACAACCCTATTCCTCGTCTTTTTGCCCCCTTCCACAAGGCGCGGCCTTTGAGTGACCCCGATTCTTGTGGCGAAAGTCATGAGGGTCCGGGTGTGTGGACGACCTTCCACCTCCCTGGCCGATGGATATCGAGGAGGCCTCCGCTGACACAGGCGGCTCTCGTCCTTCCGAGGCCCCCTACCCCACGTGGGTCTCCGCTCGCTCGAGATGCCCAAAGGCTACGTTCTTTCCTGCGCCAGTCTTACCTAGGCGATTCTGCCCCGCTGTGTGTTGTTTAGTGGTGTGCCGTCCTACTCGGCGGCCCATTCCTCACAAGGTTCAAGGAGGAGGTTGAAGGTCCAAGTCCAACCCAGAGAAGGGCATTGCAGGCGTGCGACAAGAGTGCGAGCTGAACTTCGCGACCCCGACAAGGAAGGGGCTACGGCTGGTCAGGCCCTGATGGGGAGGCGACGGGGTGACCCGAGCCTGCCACCGCAATCATCTGGATGATGTCGCGACGAATAGCGCCCGCGGCGAGCTCAAACTCATTCACCAGCGTCTCAGGATGGCATGCTGTCACGACAACCAGCCAGTCCTTTCTACCGCAGCGGTTGCCACGAGCTTCGGCAGTTCCTGATTAAGCATCGACCAGCCTCGGACTATCATATTGGCACAAAGACTTGCCCTTCGAACCCTCTGGTCTCATCAACTATCCGGGCAGGACCCTCTTTGGGAGGAATCCCTTCATCCTCGTCTGTTCTTCGCGACGACTTCCTCGAGCACAGACTTCACATGACGCACGGCGCGCTCCGGACTGGAAAGAATCGGGGCCCGTACCGCTCCTTTCGGCAAGGCGTCAACCAGATGTGCCATGGACGCCTGGGCCAAGACGATAACATCCACTTTCGGGCTGAGGTCGACTAGCTTTTCCGTTACCAGTTGGTCGTGTCGTTGTGCTGCGCCGCTCGTGAGCGCTTCGAACGCACCCTCGCATAGCACCCGCGTCAGCTTGATCTTCGTGCCACTCTTTTCGGCCTCTCGTTCAATTAGACGGCAGGTGGGATCCAGAGTTGTCGAAAGAGTCGCCACAACCCCGATCCGCGGCCCGCTTCGGATAGCCTCTGCAACCATAGCCTCATCGATCTTGACAATCGGGACACGAATGAAAGCGCGCGCGATATCTACGGTCTCGCCCACCGAGGAGCAGGCGTTCAGGATCACGTCGGCCCCGCTAGCCTCCGCAAGGGCGAAGTACCCCAGCATCCGGCGCGTCACATCTGCCGTAACTCTGCCCGCGTCAAGAACATCCTGGAGGATGCTGTGTTCGACGATGTGGGTTCGTTTGACATCAGGCAGGTAACGGTCCAGTTGGCGGTTCAGAACATCCAGAAGGACAAAGCTGGTATGAACCACCGCAACATGGCTTCTCCGGTCCATTCGAGCTGTCTCCTCTATCAATTCGATCAGCTTCGCGGCCGCCTACTCGCGCAGAACCAGCTCGCAAGGGCCATCACTCTCCGGGGTCAGGACAAATGCGATGTCAAGTCCAGCTCGGGGGGCCGCTTCGCCCCACCAGGTTACGCAGTGATTGCAGGGCAGCGATATTCCTTGAATCCTATGTTCGCCGGCCTTCCCTTCCCGAAGAAGACGACCTCCTAAAGCGCAGTGACGTAGAGTGACCCTTACTTGCTGATCATCCTTCGTGTTCGTCACTTCTCTGCCGAGTCGCATGTCCTTTGGCGAACGCTTCTGGCGCCGCGACCCCACCTTGACCGGACTTCCACCGGTTGGCTCGCCCAGGCTTTGCTGCGCACACCAGCGCTTTCATTGATGTTGCCCCGAATGTAACCCGCGCTGGACCGTTACTGCAGCGCATCAGCTCCGCATTGATCCGCGCCAGATCCGCCAAGTTGCCAGGCACCCTGGGCCCAACCATATTGCCTGTCTTCCCGGTGGCTGACCCTCCCAAGCAATGCACCGGCCCCGAGGGGGGCCGGACAATCATGATTCCTGCCTCAAGCCAGGCATGCCTATCAATGGTCAGGACACCTTTCGAAGGCACGGATCATGATTACGCGCGATACTTCCTTTTCTTGAGAGCGGTTTCATAGACCGCTTGAACTCTTTCCGGTGCAATATCTGCCTGGATATTGTGCACTGGAACAAAAACCCACCCCCCTCCAGGCGCCATCACATCAAATGTCTGGCCAACATGATCCCTGATTTCATCTAGGGTTGCATTGGGGAGAACGTGTTGAGTATCAATCCCTCCACCCCAGAAGCAGATGTCTTTTCCGAATTCCCGCTTCAACCTTCCGAGGTCCATCTTTGCCGCACTTCGTTGAACGGGGCTGAGAATCTCAACACCTGCATCAATGAAGTCTGGGATGAGATCGTACACGGATCCGCAGCTGTGCAGGAAGGTCCTCGCTTTGGTCTTTGAATGGATGAAATCGAAAAGCTGTTTGTGGCGAGGCTTGATGAATCTCCGATACATCTCTGGGGAAATCCAAGGCCCTGTCTGTGTGCCCAAATCGTCGCCTTGGCATACTACTTGAACGAATTCGCCTACTTCACGCAGATACACGTCCCAGAATCCGATTGCCGATTCTAGGGTCTTGTCTAGCAGCGCTTCTGCATACCGAGTGTCGTCGTAAAGGTCCACCAGGAATTGCTCGTAGCCTCTTAGACTACAACACATCTCAAAAGGTCCCCAGGCGATATGTCCAACCACCAAGGCAAAGTCCGTATTCTCGTACAGCCATTGAGCCTGCGCCCTTATCCCTTCCACCCTGCCTCGAGCATAGGGGTCGGCGAAAGTTGCCTTGGGCAGGTCCGCTAGGGTACTTCGTGCCAAGGGATGTTCGACCATATCATAATAGTAGGAAGCCTTTCTCCAACGAATGCTGTACTCGTCGTAGAAGCTATCGTCTGGCATTTCTCTCGTCCTTGCCTTCCACGACGAAGACGGTTTGACCGGGCGAAAGTCGACTTGATACTCGTGCAGAAGGTCTTCCTGAGGAAACACAGAATCCATTTGACGGTTGATGACGTAGGGCGATGGATCAGGTCCTAGATTCAGGAATTCTCGAAGATTAATATAGGCAATCCGGCAAATTGTCGTATTCTCGGTTGATCCAAGATCAATCGGTACCATGTCCGGTTCCTGATGGTTCAGAGCAGTGATAACTCTTTGGCGTGGGTTCATTCCTTCTGACTCCATGATTGACTGCGATTCTAGGACCATTTGGGCTTTTGCTCAACCCTGTCATGGAACCGCAACGATTCGAAACCGACACTTCTCGCCGCCTCCATCGTAATCCCCATCCGCCAGCCCGTGGGAAGCAAGGCCATTCACGCCTTCCCTTTGGGATTGCGAGCCTCAGGTCGAGGATCATCGGGGGGATTTTGCGGCGGCGGGTAACCAATCCATCCAGCTGTCCTACACGGCCGCCACGACCAGAGACCCGTCCGCCTCAATTGTGAGGCGCTGCCCACGACCTGGATACCGGTCGGCGGTGAGAAGCGCGCGGCCGTTTTTTTCCTCACAATCTTGCACTGTCATCCCTCCCGACTGGCGATTCTTTCTCTCCCCTGGACCGATCGCCCAAGGCGACGATGCGTACGCGAGGGCACATGGTCGCCTCACACAGTGCACATACCCAAGTTCAATAAAGTAGAACTGAACTTGCCTACTGGGCTCCTTTCAGACGCAGGCGGCCAAGGGACACGTATTTGGTTTTGCCCTCGCGGTGGCAGGTCCGACGAATTGCAGAGACGGGTTTGTCGCAGCGCGACTAGTGCAACGTCTCGGCGCCAACCATCGGAAAGAGATAGTCCTCCGCCCCGTGTGACCCTGGCGCCCCGGTACTCGAATGCGGTGGGGCGATTGCTTCCCTGAAGCCGGGAGCGAGTCCAGAATTTTCAACATGGGACGAGGTCGCGAATTCTTGAGCCTGCAGGGCGCTGAGGAGGTCAAAAGGTGATGGCCTGACGACGGCAAAACTCGGTTCTTTGCGTTGTGAATTCTCTCTGAGAAAGCGTGCGGCCTGCGCGAATTCGATCCTTCCTTCGAAGGCCCGGCATTTGGACATTGAAATCGCATGCAGGCCCGAGACAGAGAAACCCATGCAGATACCGAGTGGTTTCTTGCCAAAGTCGGGACTGCCCGCCGCCTCGCTGCCACGATCGAATGCTTGGCAAAGTTGTGCTTTCTGACTTTTGCTTTTGACAATTGACAGCTTTTTGTTATACTATGGCAGGCAATGATCAGGGATACGCCAGGAGAACAAATGAGCCCATCCATAGCCGAAGAGGTTGCAAGTGTGGGCCGCAGGATGTTCGAGCGCCGTCTGACGGATATCGCTGGGGGTAACATCAGCGGCTTCGATGGGACGCAGATCTACATCACCCCCAGATACAGCGGCGCCGAGTGGCACTGGCAGCTCGAGCCCGGGGACATCCTTGTGGCCAGCCTGGACGACGAGCGGATCCTAAGTGACCCCAAGTTCTCCCGCGAGGCGAAGATCCACGTAGCCATCTATCGCGCCTTTCCCAAAGCTCGAGCGGTGATCCATGCGCATCCTTTTCACGTGCTCCCCTTCTGCGCTTGGAGTAAGCCCATCGATCCTGTCCTGGAGTCGACCCGAAAGTTCGGGCGAATCGAGGTGATTCCCCGGAGCCCCGCGCATAGCGCGCAGCTGGCTGAGAACGTGGTCGCGGGACTGAAGGGGAAAGAGGCGTTGATAGAAAAGCAAGCAGCGGCAGTCCTGATCCCCGAGCACGGCATCGTCGTTGCGGGCAAAGGATTGCGACCGGCCCTGGACGCTCTTGAGCGAATCGACTGGAACGCCTGGTGCATTCTGGCTCGCCAGTTCTTGACCTAACCTTGTTTGCCGCAGGGCCACGATGATCCTCACTGTCACGGCGAATTCGGCCCTCGACCGCGTCATCTTCATCGAGGAGTTCCGGCCCACTACCGTGATGCGACCGAGTCGCGTCTTGGAGTGCGCGGGCGGGAAGGGTCTGGATACCTCCGTTGCGCTTCAGGGTCTTGGCGTTCCCAACTTCGCCCTCGCCTTTGCCGCCGGTTCGACCGGTGAACGCTTGCGTGAGGTCATGAACCGGCGCGCAATGCAGTACGAACTGGTGTGGGGCCAGGGTGAGACGCGCATCGCCCACGTCATTGTCGAGAGCCTCTATCATCGGCACAGCCACATCACTATTCCCGGGTTTCGGCTGGCCGACGGGGCGTGGGAAAAGTTCCTGAGGATCTACCGCACGAACGCAGCCCGGGCCGAGTGGGTAGTCGTGGCGGGATCTCTCGCGGAGGGAGCGCCTGCTGAGGGTTATTACATTCTCACTACGATGGCCCGCCAGACGAGCGTGCCGATTCTTATCGATTGCCCAGGCGACCCGATCTTGCGCGCCCTTCCGGCCAAGCCCACGGTTGTCAAGATGAACTGGCGCGAGTTCGGCGAGACCTTTGACCTGCAATGCCCCTCCCTGCCGACACTTGCCCTGGAGGTTGCTCGGCTGAGACAGCAACATGACCTGACCTCCATGGTGATCACGCTTGGACCGGAAGGCGTCCTGGCCGTGACTGCGGAGGGATCATTTCTAGCCACGAGCCCCCTGCAAGTGGAGGTCAACGGCGCAGGCGCCGGGGACGGGGTCTCGGCCGCTCTGGCCTGGCGTCTTTCACTTGGCGACCCGTGGCCCCAGGCCCTTCGCTGGGCGGCAGCGACCGGCGCGGCCGTCGTTCTGACCGAGGGCACGGCCGAGTGCCATCTTGAGGATGTACAGCGCATCTATGCCAACACGACGGTTCGAGCGCTCTGAGGACGGCCGCTGTCGGTTCCCGTCCAGGGGAACAAGGACCTGGATTGCACCGAGGCATTGCATCAGCGGATTCTTTTTGCAGTGTGTCACGGCATCTTCTTTCCCTGACCCATAGGCGAGGCGGCAGCCTTGCCGAGCAGCCCGATTGCGGAGGACCCTCCATGCACTGGAAAAAGCTTCATGATCTTTCCCACACGATCCTTCCCGGAAAGGAGGAGTACCGCCTCGACCTGGATTCGCGCTTCACCGAGGCCTGGCCACAGTTTGCCCAGTACCAACGCCAACCCGGCCATTGGTACGTGATCTCGGAGATCTCGATGAACACACACGTGGGGACACACATCGAGTTTCCCAGCCATCACTTTGAGCAGGGTCTGGATGCGGCGAACTTCCCTCTGGAGCGCCTAGTCGGCGAGGCCGTGGTCGTTGACATTTCCTCCTGGGGAAACAACGAGGAGATCCCTCTTCAGGGGTTGAAAGAACGGGCGGAAGGCATCCTTCGGCCGGGGGACCGGGCCTATTTCTACACTGGCTTTGATCGTTACTACCGCACCCCTCAGCAGCATCACCGGCCGTGGTTTGCCACGGCCGGGATCCGCTGGCTGGCTGAGACGGCCAAGATCCAGGTGATGGGTGTGGACACCTCAGGGATCGAGGTGCGCAATCCCGACGGCAGCGCCTCAGTCGGCCAACCCAATCACGAGCTTCTCTTGGGGGCCGGCATTCCCCTCATTGAGTACATGGCCAACCTGGCCCCTCTCATCAACCACCGATTCCTGACCTTCATTCTGCCGGTCAAGGTCAGCGGGGCAGAGGCCTTCCCCGTCCGCGTGGTCGGCCTGGAGGTAGAGGACTGACGCCATGAGCGCTGCAACCGTGCCTGCCACGCCCCTCGAAGTGGAAAGCTTGAGCCGGGATCAGTTGCTAGATCTCCTGCGGCGAATGCTCCAAGTGCGCGAGTTTGAAGAGCGCCTCTACTATCTCTTTCTCACGCGCACCATGCCCGGCACAATGCATCAGGCAACCGGGCAGGAGGCGGTGGCCGTCGGAGTGATCAGCGCCCTGAGGCCCGAGGACTATGTCACCAGCACTCACCGTGGCCACGGACACTGCATTGCGAAGGGGGTCCCGCTGGACACGATGATGGCTGAAATGTTTGCCAAACGGACCGGCGTTTGCCGAGGGATGGGCGGATCGATGCACCTCTCCGACTACGGACGCGGAATGCTGGGAGCCTTTGGGATTGTGGGCGCCGGCATCCCCATCGCCACGGGGGCGGCGCTCTCTGCCGTCATCCGCGGGTCCGGACAGGTGGCGGTTTCCTTCTTTGGCGACGGCGCAATCAACGAGGGTGTCTTCCACGAATCTGCCAACATGGCGGCACTCTGGAAGCTGCCCGTGGTGTACATCTGTGAGAACAACCAGTACGCCATGTCGATGACCGTCGACCATTCCTCCGCAGTGCCCGAGCTCGCCCGGCGCGCCTGCGCCTATGGCATTCCTGGAGAGAGGGTGGATGGTAACAACGTGATCGCGGTGTTAGGCGCTGCCCAAAAGGCGGTCGACCGGGCACGTGCCGGGGAGGGGCCAACCCTCCTAGAGTGCCTCACGTACCGCATTCGTGGCCACGCGCGCTTCGAATCAGCCCACTACCGTTCCAAGGAGGAGCTCGAGCGCTGGAAGGAGCTGGACCCGATCTTGCGGCTGCGACACGCACTGATCGAGGCCCATGTCGCGAGCGAGCAAGAGCTGGATGAAGTGGCAGCCGAGGTCGGCAAAGAGATGGACTCAGCCATCCAGTTCGCCGAGGCGAGTGAGGAAGTTCAGCCCGAGGACTTCCGGGCGTTCGTCACAGACGAGGCGGCTCATGCGTAGCCTGTCGATGATGGAGGCTGTTCGCGAGGCCCTGGTGCAGGAGATGCGCCGTGACCCATCGGTCATTCTCCTTGGAGAGGACGTGGGCCTCTTCGGGGGAGCGTTCCACGTCACCCACGGTCTGCTTGAGGAGTTCGGGCCCAAGCGCGTCTGGGATACGCCCATTTCGGAGGCCGGCTTCACGGGCATGGCCGTGGGGGCCGCGCTGACCGGACTGCGCCCGGTGGTCGAGCTGCAGTACGCCGACTTCATCTTCTGTGCCATGGACCAGATCGTCAACGAGGCCTCCAAGGTGCGCCTCATGTCCGGAGGACAGGCTCGCGTGCCCATGGTGATCCGCGCGCCTCAGGGAGCAACAGGCCGCGGAGCGCAGCACTCCCAGAGCGTTGAGGCCTGGTTCATGCACGTACCGGGAATGAAGGTGGTCACGCCTTCCAATCCATACGACGCCAAGGGGCTCTTGGTGAGCGCCATTCGCGACAACAACCCGGTGCTTTTCCTGGAGCACAAGCTGCTTTACGGTTCGGCCTCCCCCGGCGGGGGCAAAGCGCTGAGCGATCCCAGCCTGAGGTCCATCGGGGTAGACGTCCCGGAGGAGGAGTACGGAATCCCATTGGGAAGCGCCGCGGTGCTTAGGCCCGGCACTCACCTGACGGCGGTGGCGACCATGCTGATGGTCCATCGCTGCCTGGCCGCGGCCGAAGAGCTGGCTGAATCCGGAATCGAGGTAGAGGTGATCGACCCCCGCACCCTGGTCCCCCTGGACGCGGAAACAATCCTTGCCTCCGTCCGAAAAACACACCACGCCCTGGTCGTATCCGAGGACGTCAGCCGAGGAGGCGTCGGGTCGGAGCTAGCTGCCCTGATTGCTCATGATGCTTTTGACTATCTTGATGCCCCCGTCGAGAAGGTTTGCGCGGAAAACTCGCCGATCCCGTTCGCCCCGCGAGCCGAGGCCCGAGTCATCCCCCAAAAGGGGGATATCTTGGCTTCGATGCGAGGCCTGCTTTCACCAACCTAGAGGAATCTGATGCCTGTTCAGGTGATCCTGCCCACGCTGGGCGAAGCAGTTTCCGAGGCAACCCTGGTCCGCTGGAACAAGAAAGTGGGCGACCCGGTCAAGCGCGGCGATGAGCTCGCCATGCTCGAGACGGCCAAGGCGGCCATGCCGCTCGAGTGCCCGGAAAACGGCATCGTCCTTTCCATCCGTGTCCAGGAAGGCACAACGGTCACATCCGGAGAGGTCCTGGCCGTAATTGGCCAGCCCGGCGAGGAGGAGATCCTGCCCTCGGAACCTCGACCGGCAGGGGGAGCGTCCGGGCGCCCGGCAGTTCCCGCAGCCGCGGCCCCCTCCGGTCCTCCGGGAGCCACGTCCCGCCGCGTTTCTCCTTCCGCGCGACGACTTGCCGAGGAGCGTGGCATCGATCTTGATCAGGTCGTGTCGCTCGCTCCCGGCGAACGGATTACGACGGAGGATGTGCAACGTTTTCTGCAAGCCCGGGAGGCTGCGAACTCCCCCGCAGGGCCCGCCCTCTTCCATCGCCACGAACTGAGCCCGCTTCGCAAGGCCGTTGCCGACCAGATGACCGCCAGCGCCCGCGAGATCCCTCATTTCTCTGTGACGCGCGAGGTGGATGCCAGGCCGTTGATGGCATTCAAAGAGCAGGCCCGCCAGGCCGCTGGCAAGTCGGGCGTGAAGGTCAGCTTGACTGCGCTTCTCGTGCATCTGACTGCGCAGGCCTTGACCAAGCATCCCCTGTTGAACGCCCGATTGGAGCGGGGAGAACTTCACGTGTTTGAAACGGTAAATATGTCCGTGGCCGTTTCCACGCCGCAGGGCTTGCTCTCCCCGGTGCTCTTTGGTGTGGAGAAGCTTCCACTCCTTGAGATTGCCCGCGGCCTTGAGGATCTGGTCGCGCGGGCACGGCAAGGCCGGCTCGACCTAAAGGAGATTACCGCGGGAACGTTCACGCTGAGCAACCTGGGGATGTTCGGGGTCAGCCAGTTCACCCCCCTGATCAACTCGCCCCAGGTGGCGATCCTGGCGGCAGGAGCAGCGCGCCCTTCATCCGTCGCCCAGCCCTCCGGAGGGACGATAGAAGCCCCGGCCATCACCCTGACCGTGGTGGCCGACCACCGCGTCCTGGACGGCCAAGAAGTGGCGCTGTTCCTGGCCACCCTGGCGGAGGCCATCGAGGTTGGTGAGGTCAGGCTCTAGAGCGGAGGAACAATGAAGACAACTGAGATCTGCAACACACCGGTCAGCGTCACGCTCGACATCCAGAGCGGGATTTTTGAGCCCTGTCCCGAGGTGACCCAGAGGCGGGTCAGCGACCTCCTGAAGATGTTTTCTGACCGCGAAGCGGCTCAGCGGATCATCTCCTCGGGCGACCGCCTGGTCTATGAGATCCGCTATCATCCCTTCCTGACCAGTCGCTCCGACATGGCCCTCGGGGTCACTCGCCTCCTCCCGGGCAAAGTCGGTGATGAGTACCACATGACCAAGGGGCACTTCCACGAGCGGGAGGACCAGCCGGAGATCTACTATTGCGTGAACGGAGAAGGCTATTTGCTGATGGAGACGGCCGAGGGCGACTTCCAGGCGGCGGCGTGGAAACCAGGAGTGATCACTCATATCCCTCCGCAGTACGCTCACCGGGTGGTCAACACCGGGAGCGGGCTCCTCGTTTTCGTCGCCTCCTACCACCTCAGCGCCGGTCATGACTACGATCTCGTTGAACGAAGAGGCTTTTCGCAGATTGTCGTGGAGCGCGATGGTCATCCGGCGCTCGTTGACAATCCCCGGCGGTAAAGCCAGTTCCTCTTCCCGAAGGAGGGTCGCGTGACTGAAACTTCCGCGAGGCACCCTTCAACTCAGAAACCAGGCCAAGATCAAAGCGAGAGCCCGTTCGTCCTGGCTGTGGACATCGGCGGGAGCAAGATCGCAATCGGCAAGATCAACACCCAGGGCCAGCTCCTTGGCCAGATGGAGATTCGTCGAGTGCCCTTTGACCAGGCCGGGGTAGCGGACCCAGAAGAAATCCTCCGCATCCTGAAGCCCTTCGCCGACGAGGCAAAGGCGACGCGAGGCTTTGTCCCCACGATTGGCCTGAGCGTATGCGGGAACATAGACATGATGTCCGGCGAGGCCGTCCTCGTCGCCAACTTGCACTGGCGCAATGTCCCCTTTGGGGCGATGGTCAGGAGCCACCTCGGGCTAGGGGTGAGTCCGGCGACCGACGTGCGTATGGCCGCCCTGGCTGAGGCGACCTGGGGTGCGGGCCGGGGCGCCAAGCATTTCGCCTGGGTGACCGTCGGGACCGGATATGGGGCCTATCTCTTCTTGGAGGGGAAACTCTACGGGGGCGCGCATGACTTCGCTGGGAACTTTGGCCACAACACCCTCGACGAGATCAATGGCTTCCCCTGCGGATGCGGCCGGCGTGGATGCGTGGAGACTTTCGTTTCCGGCCCCGCCATTGCCCGCGCCGGCCAGAAGGCGCTGGACGAGGGCCGCAGCCCCGCTCTGCGAGGGCTCGCCCCCAACGGCAAGGTCACCTGCGAAATGGTGTTCCAAGCGGAGGCCGCCGGTGACCCGGCTGCCCACGAGATCCTGGACAGCGTGATTCGCCTGATCGCGATCAGCATCGCCAGCTTAGTCAACACCCTCGACCTCGAGCTGGTCGTCCTGGGCGGAGGAGTAATGCGCTCGACCCCGAGCTTCCTGCAGCGCATCGAGGCCCGGACGCGCGACTACCTGATGACCGTGGAGGCCAGGCGTGACCTGCGCATTGCGGGTGAAACCTTCCCCAACTCGGCACTTTTCGGCGCGGCGGCCGGTGTTTTCTTGCAGCACGGCCTGCTGCCGTCATGACCTGAAGGTCTCTTTCGCGTGATCTCTAGGCGGGGTGGCCAAGATGCAAGGGAGCAGCAGGTTGACAACGACTCTCGTTCAAGTGGCAAGGCTCTATTATGAGGAGAACTGCTCACAACAGCAGATTGCCGACCAGATCGGGGTCTCGCGCTCCCTCATTGCTCTGTATCTCAAGATGGCGCGCCAGCAAGGGATCGTGCGCATCGAGGTGCGAGACCCGGCGGAGCGGTACGAGCCGCTGACTGTTCGCCTCGGCAAGGCAAGCCGACCCACGCGGATCTGCCCCGTGCCCGGGTCGCATACTTCGCCTGAACTGACCCGCCGTGCCGTGGGCAGCGCCGTGGCCCGCTTCCTGGATGACCAGCTCCACGACGGGGACGTGCTCGGCTTTGGTTGGGGCCGGGCGGTGATGGAGGTGGTGGGTCTGTTGGCCCCAAGCAAGCCCCGCCGGATCGAGGTGGTGCCTCTGATCGGGGAAAGCAGCTACACCGGCTCGTACACCGAGCTGAATGAGATTATCCTGCGGGCAGCGCGCTCGTTCTCCGGGGATGCATTCTTTCTTCTTGCCCCGATGCTTGTCGACTCGCGAAAGCTGCGCGATGCACTTCTGAGGGATAAGGGGGTTCGGGAGGTGGCGGACAGGTGGGATCGGCTGGAGGTCGCTTGCGTGGGAATCGGGGCCCTGCCCCCTGCCCCAGGCCAGATTGTCTACATCGGCGAAAAGAATGCCGCCCGATATCAGGAGCAAGGCGCCGTCGGCGATATCTGCGCCCGCTACTTCACCTCCCAGGGCGACTGCCTCGAGAGCAGCCCCTATGCCTGGCTGCTCGGGATCAGCCCAGAGCAGCTCCGAAAGGCAAAGTGCGTGGTTGCCGTGGCCACCGGCTTGCAAAAGCAGAGGGCGATTCTCGCTGTCTTGCGCACAGGTCTCCTCACCGATCTCTTCGTCGACGAGGAACTAGGCGATGCCATCCTGGCCGAGGCGGGATGAACCTGTGCTGGCCAAGTACCGAGCCCCCTTCAATAGACTTGGGTTCGACGGGCAATAAACTCTCCTGATGGACTTGGACAGGCCATCAACAGGAACTCCCTGAACAGGCTCGGATTGGGTTTTCGCCTACCACAGGTTCAGTCCGCCCTAACCACACTCAGAAGGCTACACGAAGGATTGCTCCCAGGTATCTTGCCACAACTCTGTGCTGATGTCGAACCGCCTTGCGACCATCTTGGCCATGGTGCGCTTCCTATTCCCCAATCAGCCAGCCAGAGGCTGTGTTGCGCTTACCCTGGTGTCTGGGCCACACCGCACTGGGAGCCCGTCCAGTCGAACTCGTTGCGCCCCCCCGAAGGTCCTTGTCGCAAGCGGCCAGCGTCACAGACATCTTCAAGGCACATTGCCAGGGGAGGGCGCACGCCGGGTGGACGGCAACGTGCTGGCAAACGTCCTACCCCGATGCCAGGATGACATCTGAGGCCCGCATCGGCTCTGCCCGTTGGACGGCCGTGAGTTCCGACTCTTGCCTCCGGAACGCTCCCAGGGCAGTCTCAGCGCTGCCCGCTATCAAACGGCCTCCAAACGGGCGATGGTGGCTGGGATCTCAAGCGTCATGATCGGCGCGATGCCGACCACGCGGGCCAAACGCACCAGCATTTCGACTTCTCGCGATCCCGCAACTTAAAGATAGCCCTTGCCGGAGTCGCTGCAGTCAAGATTGCTCTGCCTCGACAGACCGAGGCGAACGTCCGGCAAGCACAGCTTTCCAACCCCCCCTTGGCCCCTTGCCTGTGATCTGGCGGTTGCCGCTCTCTTGGCGGGTTGCTCAGCCCGCCCTGCTGGCGGTCGGGGGTTCCCTGCTTTTTTCTCCGGCTCCATGGCGTTGTCCCCGCAGGATCCGCCTCCCGGCCCCTCCGCCCCTGTTCTCCCGCTCATAGGCCATGAGACGCGAGCTTGGTCGATGTGCAGGCCACCGTACTCCTTGCCCCAGCGCTGGCAGGCTTGCTCACCAATGGCGAGCGAACTCCGCTCCCTGGCCAACCGACTGGCCCTTGCACAAGTGCCACTCGGCTTCCCGCAGGTTCTTGATGCTTCCTATCGAAGAAAACCGCAGCCTTCCCATGTTGCCCTGTCTCTCGTGCCGACACTTCTTCATCCAGAGAGTTAGTGACTCGCGATCTGAACCCAATCTCCGGGACCAGGTCATCCGTCATTTTGGAGATACAATATGCGCATCGGTGTTTCAAATTCGAAACAGCGATCTCGCGTTCAGTTTGGATTCCCTCCGACTCGTTTGCGCGGACCTCTGAGAACTCATGTCTTCCCATCAACCCTAACGCTTTCCCAAAGAAAAGAGTCGCTCCCATGTACAAGAATCCGATTAAGGACATGCTCCGGAACAGACAGCCAGTGTTAGGATGTCTTATCAACGGCCCATTCCCATCTCTGGTCGAGATAGCCGGGCTATGCGGCTTTCATTTCGTGTTCATTGACGCAGAACATGGCCCCCTCTCCGTCAGAGAATGCGAGGAGTTGGTTCGAGCCGCAGAGGTGCGCCATCTTGTCCCCTTTATCCGAACACCTGAGAATAGCCCCAAGACAATCCTCCGCTATCTGGATATCGGCGCTATGGGGATCATTATCCCCGAGATCAACAGCAAAGAGGAAGCGGAAGCGGCCGTTCGCGCCGCAAAGTTCCCGCCGATGGGCGTCCGGGGTCTGGCCTCCTCTCGGGCCGCAGATTATGGTCTTGGTAAACCAACCCCAGAATACATCCAGGATGCCAACCGCGAAATAATGGTAATTGCTTTGATCGAATCAAGAGAGGCAATAGACCATGCGGAGGAAATCCTGTCTGCGGAGGGAGTTGATGCTTTCTTTATTGGCACTTCGGATCTATCCACGTCGCTGGGTCTATTCGGTCAGGTCAATCACCCGATGGTCAAGGCGGCATTTGACAAGGTCTTGAACCTCGGTCTCAAGATGGGTAAGCCAATCGGCGTCGTTGCCCGAGACGGCGAGTCGCCCAAGAAACTGCTTGCGCAAGGCATTAGCATCACATTTGTCAACGCGTATTCCCTGATGAGAAGCGGAGCGCAGAAATTCATCGCCGATGGATTGAGCAAGTAAGAGCCTGCGAGCTGGTCGGCTATGATTGTTGTGAATACCGTCTTGGGTCAAATCCCCGCGCAACAACTAGGGATTACCCTTAGCCACGAACACTTGTTCACCAACCCCGGTCATCCCGAGCTGTACCAGGACAGTGTCCTCACGAACATGCACAAGATCATTCAGGAGGCGGCCCTATTTCGCGCTGCGGGGGGAGAGACGATTGTTGAAATGACCCCCCTCAATTTTGGCAGGAATGTGACGGCCTATCGCGAAATATCCAGGGCCACCGGAATCCAGGTGATTTGCGCCACCGGTTTCCATAAGGAAGAATTTATCCCCGCTTGGTTCCAAACAAAAAGCAATCGGGAAATCATCGATCTTCTAATGGCTGAAATCAACCGGGGTGTTGCCAACACCGGCATAAGACCCGGGGTGATCAAGATCGGAACGAGTTATAAGACCATCTCAAGCACAGAAAGAAGAGCGATTGAAATTGCCGCATTTGTGCAAAAGGAGACTTCTCTCCCGATCAGCTCACATTGCGATCAGGGGACCATGGCCATCGACCAGGCCGACTTGTTCGTAAGACTTGGAGTCCAACCCGAGAAAGTGGTTCTCGGTCATGTGGATATCCCCAACGACGCAGAATATCTGAAGAAGATTTGCTCCCTGGGATTCAACGTAGGGATCGATCATATCGGGCGAGACATGACCCTGAAGGACATCGTTAAGATTGGCTTGATCAAAGACGTGATCGCCAGCGGCTTTATCGACCATATCATGTTGTCGGGGGATATGGGGAAGAAGTCGTACTTGAAGTCTTTTGGAGGAAAACCCGGGCTAGGCTATGTCCTGCGGGAATTCAAGAATAACATGCTCCAGAACGGGGTCAAGGAGCAGGAATTTCAACACATTCTGGTAGACAATCCGCGAAGGGTGTTTGGCCTAGCCCTGAGTTGAGCAGGTTCTTCCAGGGCGAAAACAGCAATGAATTCAATAAGGCGCGGATTGCCGCGATGGATGGGCAGGGACGGCAGAGAGCCTGCCATGACGATTTTGGATGGAGCGAATCAGGAATGTTCTGAAGTCTGGTGTATCATGCCAAGGATCTCCTCTCGACGGCCTTTGGTTGGCGCCTGATCCTTGTCCAAAGGTGCTCCCCTTGCCGATTCCCTCCGCGATCCACGGGAATCGACGCGGCAAGGCGATGCTTCAACCTCTCTGAAGGGAGAATCGAAAGATCATGGCAAGAGTACTAGCAGCCTCCCTTTCCTTTTGCAAACTGTCTCTCCAAGAGGAACCCGGGGACAAACTGAGGGCGGCCGGGATACAAATCGACGTCAACAGCAAGGGTCAGCAATTCACCGAAACCGAACTATTGTCCTTGATCGAGGGGTATGACGGCATTATTGTAGGCGCGGATCCGATGACCGCGGCGGTCATAAACAAAGGAACGAATCTAAAGATCATCGCCAAAAATGGCGTCGGCTATGACAATATCGACCTCAAGGCGGCAACCGAGCGACATATCTATGTTACCTATACCCCCGGGGCTGTTGAGCGGACTGTCGCAGACAGCACCTTCGCTCTGATTTTGGTATTAGCCAGAAATATCCACAAAGGCGATGCCTCAATTCGCAGAGGACAATGGGAAAGGATCATCGGATCGGATGTCTGGCATAAGAAACTAGGCATTCTCGGTCTTGGCAGGATTGGCAAGAATGTCGTCCGGAGATCCAAAGGCTTTGAAATGGAGGTCTATGCCTGTGACCCAGCAGCCGATGCTGCCTTCTGTGAGCAGAACGGAGTCCATCTCGTAGATTTGGAAACTCTGTTCAAGACCTGCGATATTGTCACCCTTCACGCACCCTTGGACGAGACGACTCGACACATCGTCAATGACGGAACCCTGGCGCTCATGAAACCGGATGCCCTCTTGATCAATACCTCCCGAGGAGACCTCGTTGATGAACAAGCCTTATACCGCGCCCTGAAGGAGAAAAGGATTGCGGGCGCGGCAATTGATGTCTTTTCCAAGGAACCCCCCCCGAAGGATTTCCCCCTGCTCGAGTTGGCGAATGTCGTCCTAACCCCTCACATGGCGGGCTATTCTCGCGATGCCCTTCTCTTCTCTGGAGACATGATTGCGGAAAGCATCATCGCGGCATTCCGCGGGGAGGTCCCGCCCAACGTTGTAAACAAGGAACGGATCGGCCAATGAAATAAGTGTGGGCAGGAATGGCTCGGGCTCCGTCATAGCAAGCATAGCGAAGCCGCCAGGCAGCAAAGAAGCCTGTTCCCACGAGAGTAATTGGCAGACCCGAATCTGGTCTCAGCTAAACAACCCAACGCGCCTACAAGTTGGTCCAGATACAGAGAATGGAGCTTTGGGCGGCACTTGGGATCCCTCCCAATCGAGAGTAGACAGTCGCCCGCCCCGAAGAACAGTTCCGCCCTTTGCGCCTCGCGGACAATGCAATTCACGAGACGGATGAGGATAAGAACCGGGTTCCGCTTTCCCGACGAACCTTCATCCGACTCGTACCGGAATGCCCTCTGCCCGTTTTCTAAGAGTGGCCTAGGAATCGGGTGGGGCCGAAACATGGATGAGCCTCCCGGCGGACCCAATCCACAACGATAAGAACTTGGCGGAGATCATCCTCCAGGCCTGCGAGAATTGCATCGCACGGTAGGGTGTTCGCTTGGGAGGCCGATAACTCGGGCCAAATTGCCGACCCTGGAGACACTTCTCGTGGAACATGCTCCCATGAACGCCGCGGAAACACCTGGGGGACGAGATAATTGCCCGGTGTGAAACATGCAAGAAGATTCGCCAGCGTGTCGGAATGCGGCCAGTGTTGTTCTTGTCTCACATCGCCAGCATCTGCGGTGACCATTTCCAATACCAGCGCAGAAAGAGCGGAGAAAAGAGATCTTCCCAGATGGGCTTCGCCAAGGCAGGTCTGACCGTAGCACTGGGAGTCTCTCAAGTCTTGGAAGAACGAGGCCTTTCGGCTGGATTGGTTGCCGGGGACTCTCGCGAATTGCATCGCTTCAGCGACACGGGAGGGGGGGTAAGCTGTGTATTACAATGAACTGGCAAGATGCAGCTGATCAATTGATCGAAAAGGATCCACCTGCTGCTTATCGTCTTTTGAATTCAGTCCCATCCGAAGTGATTGACCAACTGATCGAAAAGATGCCGGATTTCCGACGTGGCGATCTTTGTGACTGGCTCGAAATCGATGAATTCGAAAGCTCCGGGCCGGTGCACCTCTTTCGCAGTGGCTGTCTGGGAGCTGCAACCAGGTTCTACGATTGGGCAGAGATCAGGGGACAACGAGCAGGATTGGGGGCATGAACGCGCGATAAACTTATGGCCGCCACAGTAAAAGTCGGTATTGTCGGGTGCGGCAATGTGTCCAACCAGTATCTCCACAATCTGAAGACCTTCGACATCCTGGAGGTCAAGTCCTTGACGGACGTGGATATGGGCAAGGCTGCTGCCCGGGCTTCTGAGTTCAATCTCCAAGCGGTCACCCTGGGTGAACTGCTTTCCGACCGCCAAATTCAGATTGTGGTGAACCTGACCGTCCCATCTGCCCACGCCGAGGTGTCTCTCCAGATAATCAACGCTGGCAAGAACACATATAGCGAAAAGCCGCTCGCCCTCACGCGAACAGATGGACGGCGGATTCTCGACGCCGCGCGGGAAAAAGGGGTTCTGGTCGGTTGTGCCCCAGACACTTTCCTTGGCGGCGGCCTGCAAACATGCCGCGAGGTGATCGACGCTGGTTGGATCGGTTCCCCCGTAGCTGCCACAGCCTTTTTCGCCACCCACGGGCCGGAAAGCTGGCACCCGAATCCCCAGTTCTTCTACAAACCTGGGGCAGGCCCCGTGTTTGATCTTGGTCCTTACATGCTGACCGCGCTTGTATCCCTGTTCGGCCCCGCCAGGAGGGTTACCAGCTCGGCACACATTTCTTTCCCTGAACGCCAGATCCTTTCCCAGCCATTTTACGGTTCCCAGATCAAAGTAGAAGTACCCACCCACGTGGCGGGTGTGATCGATTTTTCCTCCGGCGTGGTGGCTTCGGTCATCACCAGTTTCGACATTTGGCACTCAAGCCAGCCGAATATTGAGATCTTCGGCACCGAAGGAACCTTGATCATGCCGGGGCCGAATAAGTTCACCGGCCCTGTCCGTATCCGCCGGGCAGCGGAAGACCACTGGTCGGAAATTCCATTATCAGGCAATCCCCAAGCCGGGCGCGGCATCGGCATTGCCGACCTCGCTTGCGCGCTCATCCATAGTCGAAAACCCCGCGCCAGCGGTGACCTTGCCTATCATGTTCTGGATCTGATGCATGCCATCATCGAGGCCTCCGATTCTGGCCAGCACGTGATCGTTGAAAGTAGTTGCGAGCGCCCAGAACCCCTTCCGCATGGCCCGTGCCCCCAAGAGCCGGATTAAGAATCCACACCTTGACTCGCCAAGGCAAAGGGTCACCGCCAAGGAGTCCCTAGGCATAAGTCTGGGAGGTAGAGGAAGAATCGCTCCCCTTTTTAGCAACCCAACTTGGGCTAGCGAACCGCGCGACTGAATGGTGCGATTTCAGTCGCGGCAGGCAGGATGACCGTAAACGTCCAAGAACTAAAGAACGTCCTATGTGACCTTGAGGTCTTTCCGATACATCTTCTCAGTCCGCCGCGGCTCGAAGCTCAAGCCGGTGGCGAGGCGTGTAACGGGAACTCTCGCCTGCATGATCTCGAAGGGGCGCAAGAGCTTTCCAGCCCTGTTCGGGCTGATCGTGCCAACGCGAGTCCAATAGGCGCGCTTGAGATATGCATGGACAACCTGGACCATATGTTTCTAGGGTGCCCCCATCGGGCCGCAGAGCAGGCAACAATCGATACTCGGGCAAACGCTGGCTGAGCGAATGCTGGCTTCAGGAAGCCCACGCGGTCCGACCCGAGCGCCCCATTCGCCCGCGTCGGAGAAGACTTTATCTGGATTTGCGAGGGTCTGAAAACGAGCGCATCTGCGACTCCCAGCCACCGAGCCAGGATGCCGATTGGCCCGCGGAAAACCGACCTTGCGTCCGCTGGAAAAACGTTCTCAGCCGCATGTCACCTCGCGGAATGCCATTCGATCAAGCATTAATGCCGAGTGCGGAGAGAACGTCAAGAGGATTCACTTCGTGAGAGATGAATCCCATCGCAGTTTGTTTTAGAAGAGAATAAGCAGCTGACTTGATAATACACTTTCCTCATGAGTAGAAAAATCACGGCCGTCGATTTAGAAGAATTCCTCAATCTCAGCGCAAGAAGTCGCAGAACCACTCCTGCCGAACCACGTGCCATGCCTTGTCCCGGCCATGGCTCCCCAATTGGGTCTGGAGCCGATCTGGAAGAGATGGCAAAGAAGCGGGCGGTTACCAGGCAGCCAACGTACTCCTGGCGCTTTGTGAGAAACCGACCGCCCTGGTTGCCAGCCAGGATGAGATGGCAATGGCAGCGATGAATGCCATCAACCCAGCAGGATTGAGGGTACCCGGAGACGTTTCGGTTTTGGGCGTTGACCCCACTCTTTGGCATTCAATCTGTACACATTCCTCACGACTCTCCGTTAGCCGCTTGAAGGGATAGGGGAGCGGCTGTTGAAACACTTGTGGAGACGATGGAACCGAAGGATGCAAAGCTCCCTCGAGTTGACTTTTCCAACAGAGCTGGCAGCAAGAGAATCCACACGTGAACCGCCCAGAATGAAGACTTGAGGGTTCTTCTTGAGGGGACACGATTGGTGCGGCAGGGCCTGCCGTGTCCGTGATCCCATTGAAAAGATAGGACGGCATTCTCACAAAGCGGGTGCCCACTCCTGACCATGCGACTATTCCGCCACTTGTCCTTTGTTTGGATTGCCCTGGGCCACCTCGCGGTCGACATCTTGAGCGGCTTGGTACCTGTCCTGCTGGCTGTGCTCAGCACCCCCCTCGGGCTCACGAATGCTCTTATCGGGCTTGTGTCCGCAGTCTACTCACTGGCCGGAGCCCTTCCACAACCGGCCTTCGGCTGGCTGGCCGACCGCTTCGGAACGAAATGGACGACGGCGGCCGGCGTCCTTTGGATGGCTGTCCTCTTTACGCTCGTGCCATGGCTTCCCGGCCGGTGGGTGCTGGCCGTTCTAATCCTGGCTGGCTTCGGGTCAGCGGCCTTTCACCCGTCGGGGGCCAGCAAAGCGTCCGAAGATGGAAATCGGTTCCTGCCGGGGGGTGCCGCGACTGCCACAGCCCTGTTCTTCCTCTTTGGGCAGGCGGGAGGCGCGGTCGGGCCCGCGCTCGGAGGGTTGCTGGTCGATCATCTGGGCCTGATGGGGGTGCTTGCCCTCACATCCCTTGCGCTCTTAGTCGGCGTGGCTGTGGCCTCACCATCCGCTTCGAGGAGGGACCAAAGGCCCGAGCGACATCCCTTCCCCGACGCAGAAAAGGCATCCGCCCCTCGCGCTCGCAACCTGACGGCCTTCCTGCTCATCGTGTCATTGGCTACCCTAAGGTTTTGGGCGCAATCGTCCACCCAAACATTCACCCCATTGCTCTATAAAGACCTCGGGTACACGCCCACATCCTATGGCTCGATTGCCGCGATGTTCATGGTGGGAGTGGTTGCGGGAGGCGTGCTTGGCGGAGTGCTCGGTGACCGGTGGGGCAACCGGCGAACGGTAGTTCTCTCGTTTGCACTGGGAGTGATTCCGTTCTACCTCTTCCCCGCGGCGCGAGGGATCTCCCTCCTGGTCTTGATTGCCCTCGCAGGAGTATTCAATGGCGCTCCCAACAGCATCCTTGTGACAATGGCCCAGAGAGAACTCCCGGGCAGAGCCGGGCTGGCCTCGGGCATGACCTTGGGATTGATGTTCGCCTTGGGTGCGGTAGGTGTGTACTTCAGTGGACTGCTTGCGGACAAGATTGGTCTGGCGCCAGTCCTTCAAGCAAACGCCTTGCTGACCCTCGGAGCTCTTCTGGTGAGCGCCTTGGCCTACAGGCGGGAGGCGAGGCGGCTGATCTCGACCGTGATAAGAGCCCGGTTCCGCCATTCGACCTAGTGTTCCTTCTTGCAAGCATCTTGAACAATCCGTCGGGCGGCTGCGAGATACCCCTGGGCGCAAGCCTGGGGTCAGACATCCCGGGTGAAGGACATAAAGGAGAGGGCCGAAGGAGACTGCGCATGTGTCCCCCTTCGCTCATGATCAAGTCACCCTCTGAGCTGCACTGCCTCGACCGCTAGGTTCTGATCGAGGCTAGGCGACGGGGCTTCGCTAGTGGCCATAGAATGCGCCTTCTGCAGGAAGCGGAGCAGCGGTGATTGATGCTGGATTTCACGAGGCGGAAGCCATTTCGGGCACGTCGCACGGCCGCCACTATCCGCGCGGATTGCAAAGGCAGCACCTGCCATTGCCTTGCGGAGAGGAAAAACGGCGCTTCATGACCTGCAAGATCTGTCATCGCCCCATTGAATTTCGGAACGCGGAAAGCCCCGACTCGTGGAAGATTCCCGGGACGCCGGCGCGCTGCGGTGACAAAAGGGCCAAATGCATCCCTTGGCCGGCTCAAGTCATTATCCGATTGGGCAGTTTGCCTGAATACAGGTTGAAAACAGAATAGGTGGACGTCCGAGCAGTGGAATTCGTTTTCCGGGCGTGTGCGGGCTGCGAATTCGAGGCCTTTCCCCTATGCCGTTGCAACTCGGGAGAACGAAATGCGATCTTACACCTTCTGCCCTCGGTCGGCCTCCGGAGAAGAGCCATGTCCGCAGGATGGATTGCTAATCCAATGGGCCTAGCTGGGCTTGCGTCGACCCCCTCGATTTCTTGAATTCAAGCTTTTCGAAGAGCCGCGGTGTCTGCGCAGGAATCTATTGACGGCCCGCAGGTCGGGCAAAGCGGGTATTGCGCCGAGTCGCGTTGTGGTCAGGGCTCCAACAGCATTCGCAAACCGCAAAGCCTCTTCAAGAGCAGGAATATCTTGCCAGAGAGCGCTTTGTGCCAGGACACTTGCCAGCAGGCCTGCGGTAAACCCATCGCCCGCGCCAGTGGTGTCGATCGCTCTCACTCGGAGCCCCGCGATGCGGCCTTGGGACTGCTGGGTGAAGTATGTGCACCCATTCCTACCTTGAGTGACGACTACTAGGTTCAGGTTCGGGTGCCACAACTGGGCCACCCCTTCTCCCAGATCCTTCTTCCCCGACAAGAAAACGATCTCCTCAAAGTTCGCCTTAATGAGATGCGCCCTCCTCCATCCTGCCAGGATTCCGGCCCTGGCTTCTTCCTCCCCGGGCCAGAGCGGCAACCGCAGGTTGGGATCGTAGGAGACCAGAAGTCCTTGCTCTTCGGCCAAGTCCACTGCATGCAGAGTAGCGCTTCGACTCGGTTCAGATATCAGGCTGATCGAGCCGAAGTGAAGAATCCTACTGTGTACGATGGACTCTCGGTCCACCTCGGCCGGTTCAAAAAGCATGTCGGCGCTGGGATGGCGATAAAACATGAAATCACGCTCGCCCTCGACGTTCCGCGAGACAAATGCCAGCATTGTCCGCGCCGTGTCGGAATAGGAGAGCGGTGTCACATCGACGCCGTTGTCCCTCAACGTCTTCGCCAGGAATCTGCCAAAGTCGTCATTGCCTACCTTGCCCATGAAGATTGAATTAACTCCCAGTTTGGCCAGTGCAACAGCGACATTAGCCGGCGCACCTCCGGGAGCTTTCACGAAGGCCGGAGCTTCAATGAGCGAGACCCCCGCCCGGGTGGAAACAAAGTCAATAAGCAATTCACCCGTACACACGACGTCGGCCATGGACCAACTCCCCGATGCCAATCGAAATGGAAGCCTTGGGACCCGAATTGCTCGCTCGCCGAGTGGTTTGGGGATCCCCCCGCCCTATCCACGCGACGCCTTGGGCTGACCCTCCTCGACCCCAGAACACAAGCCGATCATGGTGCGATGTCTGCGGTCTGGTTAGAGAGAGTCTCAGCCGACCAGGAGCACGGCTTTTCCAGCATACTGGCGTTCCATCAGGCGCTGGCTGACCTGGACCACCTGCTCCCAGGGCGCCTCCACCTCGATATGCGGGCGCAGACGACCATCCTGGATCAGAGCCAAGAGACGGGCCAGCCCAATTGATGGCGGTTCGTTCTTCAGTTCGGTGAGCACATAGAGACCGGTCAGGTGGGCACTGGGTGTTTGGACTACGGCACGAAGATCCAGGGTAATCTCATGATGAGTCAAGGGGCCATAGGTGACGCAGATGCCGCCGGGCGCGAGCATGTTGACGACCGTGCTCAGCGTGTCGCCACCCACTCCATCGCAGATTAAACGATAGGGGCCAAAACCCGCTGCTCCAGCGGGATCGCCCACGATGATATTGCTGGCTCCCGCCTCCCGAACCATTTTCACATATTCTTGGTGTCGAGTGATACCTGCCACGACCGCTCCCGCGCGATAGGCCAATTGCACGGCAAAATCACCCACACCGCCCGAAGCGCCAGTCACCAGGACCCTCCGGCCAAGCAGATTGCCGGCCTTTTGGATCGAAAAGAGTGCTGTCAGCCCCGCGACAGGAAGAGTCGCAGCTTGGCTGAAAGGGACCGAATCAGGTATTTCCGCGATTGCGCTGGCGGGGATGGCGACCCGTTGGGCCCAGGCGCCTGTTGAAAGGAACCCGACAACCCGCACCCCGGCTTGGGGACCGGAGCCGTCGGCGGCCGGCTGCATCACCTCCCCAGCCAGGTCCCAACCTGGAACGTAACACTCCTGGGAGGCCATCGCCCGGCGCACCTCCCCGCGATTCAGCGAAATCGCCTTGACACGGACCAAGGCCTCGGATGGATACGGCGTCGGCTCAGCCAAATCCACAAGGGCAAAGTGCCCCTCGGCTTTCGGGTCGGTCACAATGGCTTTCATGTTTTTCACTGCCGCCTTTCCTCCAAGACCCCCAGCACAGGTCGGGGTCTGTCCTGATGCTTTCAAGGGGATCGAAAAGGTTTCCGTTTCGGTAGGGCTCGTCGTAAGGACCCAATTGCAAGAGTTGCCCAAGGAATCCACTCTGCAGCGGCCCGGCTTCCGGCCGCTGTGGCTTGCGGCCCATGGCTCAAACGTCCGAGGAGCTCTCGAGACAGTCGACTGGTCGCGCGGACATATCCCAAAAGGTGAAATGCAGCGGGTAGTCGAGCCCAAACGTCCGGACAGGGCAGCTCTTGACACCGGACCACCTGAAGCCTTCCCCCTCAATTTCGCTTCAGGTCATCTTTCCGGCTTGATCTCCTCGGGGCGGATGTTGTCTACCTGGCCGTAAAAGAAGATGATTTCTACCTGCCCGCCCGGGCCATATTCGAATACATGCCACTCGAAGGGCGGAATATGCAACGTCATGCCTAGCTCCAACGGGATGGCCTCGCCTAGTTTGTCCCTCTCCGGACCCTTTCGCAACCAAGCGGCCTTGGAGCTGAGAATGAAGCAGATCTCCTCGGCATGATTGTGGGGCTCCATGGGACCGTACTCCGCCGAATAGGTTGCAAAGCCCATGGTCATGCGGTCGCTGGGCGAATAGGACCCTTTCCCTACAACGTTCTGGATCATGCGCCCAGGCAGTACCTCCTTCTCGAGGTCTTTGCGTAGGATGATTTGCATGCTTGCCTCCGAAACCCGAAGGTTTCATAGATGGAGAGGCCCCGTCCTTGACTGAATCGCAGAGTCGGCTCTTCGCTTGGGATGCCTCCCCTCCACGTGCGGATCGTGGGGCCCTTGAGAATGCACCGCATGCCGAATCCGTCATTTCACTTCGTGCACTCGGAACATGCTACCTTCCTCCCGGCTTCCCGCTCCCCTCGGGCCGTCCGCCCCTCTCGACAGCCTGGCAATGCAACCATGCGCTCATTCTGGCGGAGCGCTCCAGCGAGTCTCGAAACCCCTTTCAGAGGCTTTCCTCCACTTCCGTCGGGGGCTCCACAAGGTGCAAGCGCTTCTCCTTGACTGCCTCCCGGATCCTTTTCCGGTTTGCCGCCGGGTCCGCTCTCCAGACCGCATTCAGGACGATCACGCAGGAGGCAGGCTGGAGTAGTCGACCTCGACCCAGCGGTTCTCCCGTGCACTTCGGATGATCGCATCCAGGATCAGCATGGAGCGGTGGCCCTCCCAGAAGGTGGGAAAATTGGGTTTATCCTGTCCCCAGCGCCTTCCGCTTCGCAGGCACGCATAGAATGCCTGGAAGAGATTCCGAAACCCGCTCACGTAACCCTCCGGGTGTCCCGCCGGATAGTGGCAGAACTCTCGGGCCGATGGATGGAACAGGGCGGGATCGCGAAGGATGGAGTGGCTTGGACCATCACGGTTTCCGATCCAAAGGCGCTCAGCGTCTTCATGGTTCCAGGCCAAACTGCAGCGCGAGCCGTTGACCTCCAGCAGGATGTGGTTCTTGCGGCCAGCGCTCACCTGCGAGACGGAGAAAGTGCCGATGGCGCCGCCGGAGAACTTGACTAGCACGGCGGCGTAGTCCTCCGTGGTGATCGGGACTTCATCGCACTCGGCGATATCCTGCCCAACATTGGCGAAGGCCTCGAGTGTGAGGCGGGGCTTCATGCGGGTCGGGTGGACCACCCCGAACTGGGCTGAAACACTCGCAATCCGCTGGCCCGTGACGAACTGAGCGATTTCGCACCAGTGGGAGCCGATATCTGCCGTTGCTCGAGAAGGCCCGCTGGTCTCCGGGTCCATACGCCAGTTGTAATCAGTCTGTGCGAACAACCAATCCTGAAGATAGGCACCCCAGACAATCCAAGGCTGGCCGATTTCGCCCCGTCCTACCATAGCCTGCATTTGTTGAATAACCGGGTACATTCGGTAAGTGAAGCAGACCTCATTGGGAATCTCGGCCTTTTCAATTCTATGCAGCAACTCGCGCGATCCCTCCGAGGTTGTTGCCAGGGGCTTTTCCGAGACAATCGGCTTGCCGGCCTCAATGACGGCCTGGTTGATCTCAAAATGAAGGTAGTTTGGCGTGCAGACATGGACGACCTGGATGTCCGGATCGTTCACCAAGTCTCTCCAATTCCCATAGTGCCTGGGAATCCACAAGGCTTCAGCCTTTCTTCTGGCCAGGTCTTCATCCTCGTCCGCCAAGCCCAGCACCTCAACCCCACCAAGGCGGCGAAGGGCCTCCACATGGAGGGGCCCGACAAACCCGGCGCCGATGACGCCCGCTTTGATCGTGTCCATGATCTTCCCTCCTCCACGCTGCAGAACCGTGGTCCGGTATCGCCGGCGCATCGTGGGCCAGTAAGCCGACCCTATTCCTCGAGCTGCTCGATAGCGACCTTCACGAACTGCAGGAAACGCGCGGCCGGGGCCCCATCCACAAGGCGATGGTCAAATGTGAGGCTCAATGTCATCATGGGTTGCGCGACCACCTGCCCTCCCCGCCAGGCGACCTTTTCCACGATCCGGCCGACTCCCAAGATCCCCGCCTCAGGCGGATTGAGGATGGGGGTGAACCCGTCAACATCGTACATTCCCAGGTTGGTAAGGGTGAAGGTGCTTCCGCCGAGGTCCTCGGGCTTGCTCTTGCCCTCCTGGGCTCGTTGGCGCAAAGCCGCCAGTTCCTCAGCAGTATCTTGGATTGATTTCTGGTCGGCGTTTCGCACAACAACCACAAGCAGACCTCGCTCCGTATCCACCGCCTGGCCAATGTGGATCTCCTGCGAAACATGAATCAGGCCATTGGCCTCCGTCGAGTTCATGTACAAGTGCTCACGCAACGCACGGGCCGTGATCGCGGTCAGGATAGCCGTCAGGCCAGGGGGTTGCCGTCCAAGGGACTCCGCCTCCCCCTTGAGCCTCTCCCGAAAAGCCAGCAGCCGGCCAACATCCACTTCGGCATGCAGGGTGACCTGGGCGGTCCCCAACACACTTCGCATCATCCGCTGCGCGACCAGCGCACGAACAGCGTCCATCGGCATGTCCTGGCCCCCGCCAGGCACAACGGCAGGCAGTCCTTTCGTTGCAAGCGCGTTCTCTACATCCTGCTGAGTAATGCGCCCGCCCTGTCCGGTGCCCTTGAGGGTCGAAAGATCCAGCCCATGGTCGTGGGCGATGCGCTTCGCTATTGGCGAGGCGGGCACGCCCCTCCCGGACCCGGCTTCCCCAGCGGGGGACTTCAAGCTCTGGCTCGCCAACCTCGCCGGTGATCCTTCCGTCTGCCGGACAGTACCCTCTGAGAGACGAATCTCGGCTGGCGCCTCCCCCTCCCCAACAATGATCCCGACAACGGTTGCGACCGGTACGGTGCGGCCAGCCGGGACAATGATCCTGTCCAGGATCCCCGAGGTCTGGGATTCTGCCTCCATGGTTATCTTGTCCGTCTCGACTACCATCAGGAGATCCCCACGTTCGACGCGATCGCCCTCTCTCTTGAGCCACTGGACCAGTTTGCCCTCGGTCATGTTAAGACCCAATTTCGGCATGAGGATTTCTGTGCTCATGGATACCTCGGCAACTTTTCGGATCCCTTGCCCTTTCCTGGCCCGACACATCCCGCCAGATCCAGAGGTTCGCTTCTCCGATCCAGCGGGGAAGCTCTCTCAATCCCGGCCTTTCTGACCCCCGCGCACGCCCTGCATACCGATCCAGAGGGGGCCCGGCACACAGGGCGGTGGATTCTTGTGGCCGGTTGCCCTAGGCAAGATCCCTGGGGGCTGCTCCCTGGGAAACAAAAAGATGACGGCGGGCCGCTTCTTCCATGACGCGTTCCGCCCGGACGATGCGCGGACCACCCGTCCGCAGCGTGAAGAAGGCCTGGTCATCGGGAAACAGGCCGATGTCTCGCTCTCCGTCCAGCGCCAAGAGCAACGGACGCTCGGGCACCACAGGCCAGGGACGATCTGGAGGAAGGAGAGTCAGCTCCGCGATGCGAACATGCGCCACGAGGCCGGGAGCAAGCGCGGTCAATACGTCCGTGACCGGGCCATCACCTCCAACCCTCGCCACCGCGCCGAACGCGTCTTCTTCCGAGATGATGTGCATGCTTGCAATAATGGCGGAAAGGCCGATGCTGCTGGGTGAAGCCCGGGTTACGACAATCTGGCGCAGCGTGTCGGGTTCCCATACCGCCCGGGTGCCCACATGGGAGCCCGCCACGGCCGCGACATCGACCAGGGCGTTGTTCACCACTTGTCCATTGACCGAGACCTCAATCCGCTTGGCGCGATAACACCACCCGTCTTCTTCTTTCCATCCCTGGCGGGCTACGATGCCAGCCGCCAGTCCCGCGATCGTTCCCTCGATGAACTGCGGCACCACGTTGTTCGTGCCCATGGATACGGCCAGGATTGGCACGTCTCCACTCCCCTTGGCGACCGCGCCCACCGTACCATCGCCTCCCAGGGTTAGGATGCAACCCGCCCCTAGTTCCCTGAGGATGGATGCCGCGCGGAGCGAGTCGCTCCTGTTGCCCGCGCAACTCATCTCCAAGAGGCGGACGGCTTTCACGACTTCTGGCTGAGTGCGCCCCAACTCGTGGATGGCCTGGCGACCCAATCCGAAACGGTCTGGCATGATCTGCACGTCCGCCACCTCGGCAGCATGGAGCCCGACCAGCATCCGCCGCAAGAGGCTGACTTTTTCGCGGTTTCCCGCCACCACAGCATGGGCGACAAGACGGCGAATGTCTTTCCCCGAGGAAGGGTTCGCAATGATGCCGACTAGGCTCAAGACCGAAGCTCCGCGATAAACAAGCCCTTCTGGATCCCTTTCGCCTCAAGAGCGGCCGAAGGAATGAGCCGCCCCCGCCCCATCTGGGTCAAGGCAGGATCAGGCAACCAGGGTCACCTTCTCGCACTCGCCAGAACGAAACACCTCAAAGGCGTCGGCCGCCTGATCCATCGGGAACCGATGGCTAATAATCTTTTCCACGGGCAGCCCATGCCGGACAATCGAGACCATCTCGTCAAACTCGGGCAGTGTGAAGTTCCGCGATCCATACAGGCTCAACTCCCGGCGGATGAGCTGTTCCCAGGGATTGATTGTCAGGTGGTCACTGACGCCGATCACCCCCAGCCTGCCACGCTTCCGCAAGGCAGACAATGCTTGGAGAGCCGCCTGCTCGTTGCCGACGCACTCATACGCGATATCCAGGCCTCGACCTGCAGTCCACTCCATGAGAGCCGCCACGACATCCTCTCGCCCCGGATTGAGGACAAGCTGGGCCCCCAGGTTTCTGGCGGTCTCGAGTCGGTGCTGGTTGAAGTCGATACTCGCGACCTGTGCTCCGAGATGCTTGGCCGTGAGCATCGCCGCCAGACCAATGGGGCCGGCGCCCCAAACGGCGACCTGGTCGCCCGGCAGTGGCCTGCCCTGCTTGACGCCCCGATAGGCGGTTCCGAAAACGTCCATCAGCAGGGAGCCCGCGTCAAACGAGATGTCCGCGGGAAGAAACATGCAGCAGGGTTCTGGGATAAGGGCATATTCGGCAAAGCCGCCATCGATGTCGAAGCCGACGACTTTCAATTCGGGACAGAAGTACAGGTCACCCCTCAGGCAGTACTCACACCTCCTGCAAGTGATATGGCAATTGATGCCCACCCGATCGCCGACCTTGAGGCGGAGCGCCTTGTCTGTGGCGGCAACCACCCCCGCGTTTTCGTGCCCGGGCACCACGGTTTGGCCCGAGCCCAGCAGGTTTTCCCGGTCTGTCCCGCAGATGCCGGCCACCTTGATCTGCACGAGGACATCCTGATCCTTGGGCTCCGGGATCGGCATCCGGTCAAGCGAGATTCGCCCGCGTCCCAGGAAGTGCACGCCCCACATTTCGCCGTTCATGTTTCCTCCAGGAAACTGTACAGCCCTTCGGTACTCCTACCAGGTCGGCGGGCGAAGAGCGACGATCGATGGGTCCGGACACGGCGGACAAACCAAGAACCTTCAATCGGCATGAACACCGTCGTGGGTTCACCGAGGCCGAGGCTGAGGCCCGTGACACCGGGCGCTTGCCGCGCAACCGCGGGTCGAATGGAGCCCATTGGCCAGCGTAGCCCTCTCGGATGCCCCGGGCTTAACCACTCCGGCCGATCCACGACAGAAAAAGCGGGGGACCAGAGCCTAACCGCTCTCTATATCTACCCCGCCATAAACTCCCCACCGGAGACTACCAATTGTTCCCCGGTGACATGGCTTGCCAGGTCCGAGGCTAGGAAGAGAGCCGCGTTGGCCTGATCGCTCGGGAGGGCCATCTTACCCAGCGGCGTCCTCTCCCGCAGCTGTCCTTCCAGGCCAGGGTCGCTGGCGAACAGATTGCGCAGCAACGCGGTGTCTGTCGCACCGGGCAGAATGGCGTTGACCCGGATCCGATACTCACCCAGTTCGAGCGCCAGGACTCGCATCAAGCCGATCTGGGCGGACTTGGAGGCGCAGTAGGCCGCCCCCTGACGATCGGGCTTCTTGCCCGAGGCGGATGAGATGATCACGATGCTGCCGCCTTGCCCCTGCTTGACCATCACCCGGGCGGCGGCTTGGGAGCATAGGAAGGTGCCCTTGACATTGACTTCGAAGACGGCGTCCCAATCGGCCTCTGGGAAATCGAGAACTGGGTGCGGCCGATGGACGCCGGCATTGTTAACCAGGATATCCAGCCGGCCATACTCCTGGACCGCACGACTCACGGTCTCCTCGGCCTGGGACCGGTCGGTCACATCGAGCTTCAAGGCCAGCGCAGGGCGGCCCGTATTCGCGGATATGACTCTGGCCGCTTCGCGGGCCTCTTCGAGCTGAATATCTGCCAGCACCACATGGGCCCCCTGTTCAGCAAAGGTGTCGGCAATGGCCAGCCCGATACCTTGCGCGGCCCCCGTCACAATCGCAACCTTGCCATCCAACAGCAGCATAGACGCTCCTCTCAAACGCGTCCGACCCACGCCGTAGGACCCCGTCTCCCCCCGGAGTCAAGTCCGGGGACCCGCAGACTCATTCCGGGACCCGCCCCAGAACGCGGTTGGCGGCGTCGAGAATATCCCCCTCCTGCGGTAGCACGAAACTCTCCAAGACGGGACTGAAGGGCACGGGCACGTCTTTGGCGGTCACCCTTACGACCGGGGCATCCAAGTAGTCCAAGGCCTTCTCGGCCACAACAGCCGCGACCTCCGCGCTGACACTACATTCACGCCAGGTCTCCTGCACCACTACCAAGTGACCGGTCTTCTTGACGGAGGTCAAGATAGCCTCTTCATCCATGGGGTCGATCGTGCGCAGATCGATCACCTCTGCGCTCACCCCCTTGCGAGCAAGCTTCTCGGCCGCCGAGAGACTCATGCCGACCATGAACCCATAGGTGACGATGGTAAGGTCCTCCCCCCGCCGCTTCACCTCGGCCTTGCCGAGCGGAAGGGTGTACTCTTCCTCGGGCACGTCCCCCTTGATTCCGTATAGTTTCTTGTGTTCAAAGAACAGCACCAGGTTGTTGTCGCGAATAGCGGTCTTGAGCAAGCCCTTGGCGTCGTAAGGGTTGGAGGGCATCACGACCTTGATCCCAGGCACAAAGGAGAACATCGCCTCAAAGCTGTTCGAGTGCACCGCTCCAGCCGACAGATAGCCTCCCACGGGCGCCCGGATCACCAGGGGCATTTCCAGGATGCCGCCGAACACATATCGCATTTTGGCCGCCTGGTTTATGATCATCTCGGTGGCCAGCGTGATCCAATCCGAGAATTGCAATTCGACCACGGGCCGGATTCCTGTTGCCGCCGCACCCACGCCCAGACCGACATAGCTCAGTTCCGAGACCGGCATGTCGATCACGCGTTCTCGGCCAAACTCCTCAAACAACCCCTTGGTCGCCGCATTGGCGCCCCCATATGGACCGATGTCGATCCCCCACAAAACCACGGAAGGGTCGCGACGCATTTCCTCTGCCAGAGCTTCAGCAATGGCTTGATTTAGGAATAGCTGCCTCATTTTTTGCTCCTGGGGGAACTGGCTTCCCTGAGCTGAACGTGGTTCCTCGGTTCGGGCGCGCCCGCCCTCTTCCCCTCCTGGAGGGAGTCACGCCCAAAGTCCCTCCAGCGCCGATTCCGGTGCCGGCAGCGGGCTTTGCCGCGCGAATTCCACCGCCTCGTCCAGGTCCTTGATGACCCGTCGCTCGAGGGCGTCCGCCTCTTCTGCGGATAGTGTCCGCTGTTCGATCAGCAAGTTCCGGTAGGGTGCTAACGGCTCCCGCTTCATCCAGGCCTCCACCTCTTCTCGGGGCCGGTAGTTGTCCACCTCGCCCTCGAAATGGGGGCGCCAGCGGTAGGTCTTGCATTCGAGCAACGTCGGCCCTTCCCCCGCCCTGGCCCGCGCCACGGCCGCCTTGGAGGCCTCATAGACTGCGATGACATCGTTGCCGTCGACCACCAGACCCGGCATGCCGTACCCGGTCGCTCGGTCAGCAATGTCTTCGACGACCCGAACGTCCGCCTGGCGCGTGCCCACGGCGTACAAGTTGTTCTCGCAAACGTAGACAATCGGCAGATCGAAGGCCCCCGCGATGTTCAGCGACTCGTGAAACATGCCTTCATTGGAGGCGCCGTCTCCGAAGAAACATATCGTGACCTGCCCGGATTTTCGATACTTGGCCGAGAGGGCGGCACCGGTCGCAATCGGTATGCCCGCCCCCACGATCCCGTTGGCCCCCAAAATACCGAGCTTGGGCCAGGCGATGTGCATCGAGCCCCCCTTTCCCTTGTTGTACCCCGTCGCCTTGCCGTAGAGCTCTGCCATCATGTACTTCATTTCCCCGCCCTTGGCCAGAATGTGACCGTGACCGCGGTGGGTGCTCGTAATGTAGTCATCGTCCCTCAGTGCGGCACACGCTCCGACAGCCACCGCTTCCTCGCCCAAGTACAAGTGGACGAACCCGGGTAACTCGCCTCGGGCAAAAAGGTCCTTGACGCGGCCTTCGAAGTGGCGAATTCTCAACATTCTTTCGTACATGAGCACCAGCGTTTCTTTCGGAATCTCCATGTCTCCCTCCACGGGCCGTCTGGGACTCTTGCTCAACTTCCCTCCCAACCTGACAGGGCAAATCCTCAGCGCGAAACCCTAATCGATACGCCGATCCGCGGGCAGGTTCCTAAGGCTTGAGGAGGGCCAGGGCTTCGGTCGCGGCCTTCCTTGCGTTCCCGGTTGGACTGAATTCCATCCCGACATAGCCCTCGTAGCCGGCTCGATTCAGCGCCTCAAACACCCGAGCGAAGTTGATCTCACCGCTCCCGGGCTCATGGCGGCCGGGCACATCCGCGACGTGGACGTGGCCGATGGCCTTCACGTTGGCGGTCAACGTTTCGATCAGGTTTCCTTCCATCACTTGCATATGGTAGATGTCAAAGAGCAAGCGCACACTGGGGCTGTTTACGCTCAGCACCAATTCCAGACCCGGCCGGGAATGGTTGAGCCAGTAGCCTGGATGATCCACGAGCGTGTTGAGGGGTTCCAGGTTCAGTGTGACCCCCGCTTTTTCCGCCAGCGGAGCGAGCATCTTGAGTCCTTCCAGAACGCTTTGGCGTTTCGCTTCTTCGGACAGGCCCGGGAACCGGTGCAGGACGCTACGGTCGGGACCCAGCTCATCCGTCAGCAAGAACAGGCTCCTTACGCCCATCGCGTTCGCGCGCGTGAGGGACTCCTGGATGCCTTGGAGGAAGCGGGGACGGTGTTCCGGGTTGATGAGCGTACCGCCGCGGTTCGACTGGAAGGCCGAGATCTCAATGCCGGCCCGGACGGCAGCATCCCGGATGGCCGGAAGCTCCTTGTCCTCCCAGGTCCAGAATTCGACCGCGTCGTAGCCCACATCCGCAGCGGCCCGAATGCGGTCAAGAAAGGGCATTTCGGTGAAGATCATCTCGATGCAGATTGAGGCTTTCATGGGAACTCCTCTTCTCCGGGATGGGCAGGGAGCCGACGGGACCGGGTCTTCTTCGTGGACGCCAAGTGCCAGAGGGCGGGGACACACTCAATGAACCACGCTCTCACCGGCGGTAGCGTTCATCCAGCGCTTTGATCTTTTCCACCTTCGCCTGCGACGGTCCAGAGGCAAATTCAGACTCCAACCAGATATCCAGCAGGGACCGGGCCAAGGCGGCCCCGATCACCAGAGCCCCCAGGGTAATCACCTGCGCGTCATTGCTCTTGCGAGCCCGTTCCGCGGAATAGGGATCATGGCAACACGCCGCTCGCACCCCGGGGACTTTATTGGCGGCAATCGCCATTCCGATCCCCGTTCCGCAGACCAGAAGCCCTCGGCTAAACTGCCCTGAGGCTATGGCTTCGGCGACCGCTTGCGCAATGTCGGGGTAGTCCACCGGCTTGTCGTCATGCACGCCGATGTCCGTAACCTCCAGACCTCGCTCTTCCAAGTGAGCCCGCAGCAGGTCTTTGAGGGAACGGCCTACGTGATCACTCCCGATAATGATTCTCATCCGAGCCTCTTAGGCCTTAAGAGAGAGCTCCTTCGCCCATCAATTCAGACGGGTTTTCCAGGAGCTGACGGAGTTGGTCTACGAACGCGGCTGCCAAGGCGCCATCAAAAGCCCGGTGATCAAACGAGCCAGCCAGAGTGAGCATTGGCCGAATGGCAACCTGCCCGTCGCGCGCCACCACCCGGTCGGTGACCCGGCCCACCGCGAGCAACATCGTCCCCGGCGGGTCAATGATGCCAATAAACGCGTCCACCCCTTGCATCCCCAGGTTGGAAAGCGTTACCGCGTGGGGCCCGAGATCGCTGGCATTCAGCCGACCAGCCCTGGCTCCCTCCACCAGAGCTTGCACGCGCGCGGCAACCTGCAACAGCGGTTTGGAGGCGACATCTCGCATTACCGGGGCGATCAGGCCGGCCGGTGTTGCGACGGCCAAGCCCACATCGGTGGAAGGATGTCTTGCCGGACGTCCCTCGTGCATCACCAGGTTATGAGAGGGAAGTCTGGCCAGCGTCAGACCGATCGCGCGCACTAACAGGACACTGTAGGTCGGGGGCGATTTCCAGCCGGGCAAACTGGCACAGGAGGCTCGCAGCCCCTCTATTCCGCTCATGTCGACTTCCGCCAGCAGATAGAAGTGAGGGATCGTGGCCTTCGCCTCAGCCATCCGACGCGCGACGACCTCGCGCAAGGTTTCGCTAGCCCTCACGGGAGCGGAATCTAGATCCTCCACGACGATGAGCCCACCCGGCCCGCTGCCCACGATCCCCTCGAGGGATATCCCCCGCTCCTGAGCCATGCGACGGACTTTGGGTGAGGCATAGGGACGATCGCGCGGCCCGGCTGGGGCGTTCGGTGGGTTCACGCCTTCCGCAGCGGCGCGGCCCTGGATCGGTTCCCGCGGTGCACCGACGGGTTGTGGAACGGTATCGCCGATAGCCTGAGGGCCTTGCGTCTCGGATTCGCCCTCACGCACCAGCCAGGCAACCACGGTCCCGATCGGCACCTGGACTCCCTCGGCCACAATGATTTTCTCCAATCGCCCGCTCTCAGCGGCTTCGATCGTCAACGTCGCCTTGGCTGTCTCAGCATCAAAAAGCGGCTCCCCGGCCCGGACCCGATCACCAGGTTGCTTATACCAGTGGGCAATGGTCACCGGCTCACCGATTTCACCCAGGTTTGGAACGATGATCTCAATCGCCATCGCACAGGCCCTCAATCGCGACCACCCGCACGGGACAGCTGTCCAGATCGCGTACTTTCCAAGGCTGCACGAGCAGCCACACCCGTTTGGAAGACAGAGCGCCCAGATTCGTCAGGTGTTCGAGCACCGGAATGCCATGCTCGAACAAGATCTGGTGATCAGGCTGGGTGTCAATGCCACGTACCTCGAAGCCTGAGGCGTCCGTGCCTAACAGGCCGATGCGCCGGTCCTCTGCCAGCCACCGCGTCGCCTCGGTCGTCAGATAGGGGCGGTCGTGGGCCTGGGGGGTTCGGTAGAACCGATCGCGTCCTGTCTTGATCAGCACCCGGTCGCCTACCTGGATGTCCCCCGCGGCTTGCATTTCGTCGAGGCGGATGGGTTCGTTTGTGCCCTTGCGGGAGAAGTCCACGATGATCGCGGGACCGATCAGGCGCTCCAGAGGCAGCTCCGCGATGTCGGCACCATCCTTCACATAATGGCGAGGGGCCTCCAGGTGGGTTCCGACATGACTCCAGAATACCACCTCGGTCATCACGTACCATTGCCCTTCCGCGCGGTGGTATGCGGGCAGCAACTCATCGAGCTGGAAAGTCTTGAGCTCCAGCTTGTATTCCTCCTGCCCGCTGAAGATCAGCTGGGACAGGTCAACAATGCGCCCCTTCTTCACCTTGTCGCTCCTTTCCTCTGTCCGGGCTGCATGAGCTGCAACACGGCATTGCAGATTTGTTCGGCGCTTGGCACCACGGCCGCCTCCAAGGGGGGCGAAAAGGGAACAGGAACGTCGGGGCCCGCCACCCGCTCGATGGGCGCGTTCAGGTAACCAACCCCTTCGGAGGCCACGCGCGCTGCCACTTCTGCCCCCCAACCGCCCGTTCGCGGACCCTCCTCGGCCACCACCAAGCGTCCTGTCTTTTCCACCGAGCGCAAAATGGTGGCCACGTCGAGGGGTACGAGGGTGCGAAGGTCGATCACCTCAGCCTCGATCCCGTCGGCAGCGAGTCCCTCGGCCGCCTCTAACGAACGGTGGACCATCAGAAGCGTCGCCACAATGCTCACATCTCCCCCCTCGCGCACCACGTGAGCCCGTCCCAGGTCGACCGTGTATGAGCCTTCCGGAACCTCTGTGTGCAGAAGGGGGCTCTCAGCCGTATCTCGGCCTTGGGTCCCGTACAACAGCTTGTGCTCAAAGAAAAGCACGGGGTTGTTATCCCGCAAGGAGGCGATGAGCAGGCCCTTGGCGTCGTAGGGTGTGGCCGGGAGGACAAGCTTGAGTCCCGGCACATGCAGGAAGTGTCCTTCCAGGCTCTGAGCGTGCTGAGCCGCCCGGCCCGAGGCGCCGGTAGGCACGCGAACGACGATGGGCACGGACACCTGGCCCCCTGACATGTAGCGCAGCTTGGCGGCCTCATTGACCAGCTGGTCCATGGCGCAGAAGATGAAATCACCATACTGGTACTCGATGACCGGCCGCATTCCAACCAGCGCCGCCCCAATGGCCGCCCCGGTAAAGCCCGTTTCGGCCAGCGGTGTGTTGCGCACTCGCTCCGGCCCGAATTCGTCCACCAGGCCAAGCGTTACCTGGAATCCACCGCCAATTTGCAGGTCCTCCCCCATGAGAAAGACGGAAGCATCCCGGCGCATCTCCTCGGAAAGCGCCTCCCGCAGGGCTTCCACCATGGTCAGCCGGCGCCCGCTCATAGTGCCTCTGCCCACACGTCGGCCAGCGCCGCCTCCTTGGAGGGCAATGGGCTGGCGATCGCAAACGCAACCGCTTGATCGATCTTCTGATTACAGGCCGCCTCGATCTCCTCCAGCTGGGTAGCGCTGGCCTGTCTGTGAGTCAGGAGCCAATTTCGGCAGCGCGGAATCGGGTCTTTCTGAAGCCAAGCCTCTTTCTCCCCAGGTGGACGGTAGGCAGCCGGATCCGAGCGGCTGTGGCCACCGAAGCGATAGGTCTTCGCCTCAATCAGGGTTGGCCCGGCCCCGGCGCGTGCGCGCGCCACAGCCCGAGCCGCCACCTCTCTCACCGCCAAGACGTCGTTGCCGTCCACCGTTTCGGAGGGCATGTCGTAGCTGCGCCCATGGTCCGCCAAGTTCGTCAGACGGCTCGCGTCGGTGATGCGAGTGGAAACCCCATACAGGTTGTTCTCGCAGACAAAGACGACCGGCAAGCCCCACACCGCCGCCAACGTCAGCCCCTCATGGAAGGCGCCAGTGCTGGTGGCTGCATCCCCAAACGTGCTCACGGTAACCCGGTCTTCGCCCCGCATCTTGAAGGCCAGCGCCGCACCGGCGGCGATGGGGATTCCAGCCCCTACTATAGCCAGGCCGGGCGCCAAGCCGACCCGCATGTCACAGACATGCATGGACCCGCCCTTGCCCCCGCAACATCCGGAGGCCTTGCCGAGGATCTCGGCCATCAGGCGCTCGGGGGCCACCCCTTTGGCCAGGATGTGGCCATGGGGCCGGTGAGTCACAAAGATAACGTCGTCCGGCCGAAGCTGGCTGCCCACCCCGGCCGCGACCGCCTCCTGGCCCTGATAGAGATGGATGGTGCCCGGTACCAGACCGCGCAGAAACAACCGGTAGAGCTCGTCCTCAAAGGTCCGTATCAGCACCATCATCTCGTAGAGCCGCAACGCATCCGCTGGGTCAGGTGCTCCCTGCTTCTCAGCCACGATGGCCATATCTCTCCTCGATGACTTTCAAACAGGCATTGCGCCCGTCGTGCCGCCCGTGAGCGTAGGCGGTGCCCAACCAAGCCCTCACGATTTCCTTGGCGAGTTCTTCGTCAACCACCCGGGATCCCAGCACCAGAACATTGGCATCATTGTGCTCTCGTGACTTTTGCGCCGTAAAAAGATCATGACAGAGGGCGGCCCTTGCTCCGGGAACCTTGTTGGCCGCGATGCTCATGCCTATCCCGGTGCCGCACATCAAGATGCCCAAGTTCGCACGTGCCTCGACCACGGCAGCCGCTACCTCGGCGCCGATCAAGGGGTAGTCATCGGCAGGATGCTCATCCGTGTGGGCACCCAGATCCTCGTACGCATAACCCATTTCATCGAGCAGCTCCTCGATGGCGAGCTTGAGCTTGTAGGCAGCGTGATCGCTTCCAATGGCGATTCTCATGGATGAGGCTCCTTGGACCTCACCAGGATGTCAGGCACAGGTACCGAACTCCCATGGTATTCGATTGGAAGTGTCGGCCACGTTGGGTCGACCGAATGGATGCGGGCCCCCTCCTCGTCAACCAAGAGGAGTTCCTCACTTTTTGTTCCTGCGACGGTCATATACCAAGCAAACGCCATGTTCGGCGTGACGACAGCCTGAGGGTCCTGACAGCGCTCCGGGTAGCTCACCTGGTAACCGGTTGGGCCTCCATGCACATGGTTCGTGCGCTCCTCGGGATACCCTACTGTCTCGAAAAGGCCAAGACACAGGTCAAGCAGCGAGGACAACTTGGCTCCCGGGCGAGTGGCTGTGACCATGGCCGCTTGCATGGTCGCCACGGCCCGGTAGCGACGACGGATGTCCGCGGGAGGCTCCTCGAAATAGACCATGCGGCTGTTGAGCACATGCAGCCCCGCCTTGGAGATTCCCGGCGCCAGCAATACGGCTTTCTGGATAGGTTTGTCGCTCGGTACCGGGTGGCGGTAACGGCGGATGCGCTCATCCGATCCCACAAACATGCAGTTGCCTTCGAAACCTCGTTCAAGATACGCCCCCCACATATGAGCGAACACCTTCCGTTCGGTCATGCCCGGCTCCACCCATTCGGCGAGCTCATGAAGAATTTCGCCGCTTTCCTTGGCGATGGCTCGGTAACGGTCCATCTCCTCAGGCGTATACGGCTCATGCAGTGCCACGACTCGAGCGCCAACATTCTCCACCCCGGCCAGCACGTCATCGGCTGCCACTTTGCCCTTCGCCAGCTCCAGGGCCACCTCGGCGAGCGGCTTGCCGAAGGTGGGCAGGAAAACCGGCTCGTACCCTTGTCCGGTCAGTTCTTCGTCCATGGTCCGGGGAAGATCCATGGTGTACCCGACGGCATACTTCTTCTGAGGAGTCACCACCAAGAAGACCGGGCTTGTCGGCACAACATGGGACACGACAGCCAGGCCTCCGCAGCTCAGCCAGGCGAAATTGTCGCGGCGGGTGATGATCAGGGAGTCGCGCCCGAGTTCCGACAGCGCTGTGCGGATGCGCCTCTCCTTCTCCTGTGCCTCATGGGGAATGGACATGAGCCTCCCATTTCTCCAGACAATTCCCGCGTTCCCGACTGATGCTCCCCTATTTGCCAGGACCGTCCACCAAGGCGGTGAGCTCAACCCCTGCAGCCTTGCCGTTTGCAACCCAAATCTTGATAGGAGCTCCCCGGTCCAGCCCGGGGGGTTTCACCATCGCGCTGCAACGGCTCTGACCGTGCCTGTTTTTCCCCCTGCTTGGTCGCAAAATGCAAGAGGAAGCGATGCAAGGTTTACCTTCCTGGACCGACCCGGTTCCGCAGAAAAGCCTCAACTTCCGCGCGGGTAGGCAGGGAGGCCATCGCGCCGGGCTTCTTGGTGGAAAGCGCGCCAATCAGATTGCCATAGCGGGTCGCCTCCTCCAACGGCTTGCCCTCCCCGAGGGCCACACCCAGCCCCGCCATGAAAGCGTCGCCCGCCCCAGTCGTATCCAGGGCTTCTATCGGCACGCCCTCCATGTGTTGCGCTCCGCCCGGTTGGACGATGAGGGCGCCCTGCGCGGAGAGGGTAATGATTACCGTCTGGACGCCTTTGCTCAGCAATGCTTCGCCCGCCGACTTGGCTCCTTCCAGCGTGTCGGCACGGATCCCGGTGAGCACTTTGGCTTCGTTCTGATTGGGCGTAAGCAGGTGAACCTTTCTGAGGATGCGATCGGGCAAAGGTCGGGCGGGGGCCGGGTTCAAGATACACATCGCCCTGGCCTCGCGAGCGATATCAATGGCCCTTTCTATGGCATCCAGGGGAATCTCCAGTTGCATCAGGAGCACATCGGCGGCTCTCAACTCGCTCGCGGCCGCCTCCACATCGCTTCGATCAATCCGCATGTTAACTCCCGAGACCACGACGATGATGTTCTCACCCCTCTTGTCTACCACGACCAACGCCACCCCAGACCCCGCCCCCGAGTCAACCCGCAGGTGATCACAGTTCACGCCATGGGATCGCAGCGTTTCCAGCATTTGCTTTCCGAAAAGGTCGTCACCGACCCGCCCCACCATGGTCACCTCCGCGCCCAAGAGGCGCGCTCCCACCGCCTGATTGGCCCCCTTTCCACCCATGCTCATCCAGTATCGCTGGCCGATCACGGTTTCCCCGGGTTCTGGCAGGTGCTCGGCCCAAGAGTAGATGTCCATATTACAGCTGCCGATGACGATCACCTTGGCTTCCGCCATCGTCTTACACCCTCCTATCAGCCCTGGGCCTCAAGCTCCGCCAAGGCACGTCTCGCCTCTTCCGCAGTAAGGCAACGGGCGTGATACTCCTGGCTGCCCTCCATGAACGAAACACCGTGACCTTTGATCGTGTGTGCCACGGCGAGAGAGGGCTGCTCCGGGCTCTTGCGCGACCGCTCCAGGAAGCCACAGATCTCGCCAAACTCATGGCCTCCGAACTCCTCCACACGCCAGCCAAAGGACCGCCACTTGTCGCCCAGGGGGGCTAGGCCCATCACCTCACTCACGCGGCCGTCGTATTGATAGCCGTTGTGATCGATGAAAACGACGAGATTCCCCAGACCAAAATGGGCGCCCGCGAGGGCCGCCTCCCATATCTGGCCTTCATCACATTCACCATCTCCGACCAGAGCATAGACGCGGGCCGGATTCCCTTTTCGCTTCAGCCCCAACGCCATCCCGACCGCTTGGGAAAGGCCGATACCGAGGGAACCGGATGTTGCCTCGACCCCCGGCGTCTTCACATGCGGGTGTCCCTGCAGGGGGCTTCCAAGCTGGCGCAGCGATAGCATCGTCTCCTCGGAGAAGAAGCCCGCTTCGTACAGCGCCGCATACAACCCCGGGGCTGCATGTCCCTTGGACAGCACAAAACGATCTCGCTCGGGCCAATCCGGGTGGTGGGGATCCACCCGCATCTCGGCAAAGTACAGTACGGCCAGGATCTCAACGGGAGAGAAGGATGGACCAGGGTGCCCGCTCCCCGCCGCGCTGGTCATCCGGATAATGTTCCGTCTCATGCGGCGCGCGTGCGCCGCAAGAGCCGTGTGCACCGGCGAAAGATCGGGATCCCCAGAGACCCTGGCCGGCGACATTCTCAATTGGCCTCGCGGCGGCGAGCGATGGCCTTCCGCACCGCTTGGGCGATGTCTTGCGATGTCAGGTGATACTTGGTGCGCAACTCATCCACTGGGCCGCTCTCGGCGAAGGTGTCTTGCACTGCAACCTGTTCCATGGGCGTGGGGCAGAGCCTTGCCAACGCCTCGGCCACGGCCCCCCCCAGCCCACCGTAACAGCTATGGTCCTCCGCCACGACAATCGCACCGGTCTCGAATGCGGCCTGAACAATCGCGGCCTCGTCCAGCGGCTTGATGGAAACCATGCTGATGACACGTGGATGGATCCCTTCGGAAGCCAAGCGATCGGCGGCTTCCAACCCCATGGCCACCATGCTCCCGATGGCCACGATCGTCGCATCGACGCCCGGACGGATTAGCAGGGACCCGCCGATGGATATCGGGGCGTCGGGCTCGGTCAAGACGGGAACGGCCGCGCGCTCGAGGCGGATATAGACCGGTCCCTGTAACTCCAGCGCAGCGCGCAACACCGGCCCGACCTGATTGGCATCGGTGGGGGCGAGGATGACCATCCCAGGGATCGGACGCATTAGCGCGATGTCTTCGGCGGCTTGGTGTGTCACGCCGTCGGCTCCGACGTTGATGCCGGCGTGAGTAGCCACAATCTTGACGTTAAGATGAGGGTAGGCTATGCTGTTCCGGACTTGCTCCCAAGCCTTACCCCCGACAAACATCGCATAGCCGACCACAACCGGAAGCCACCCGGTGGTCGAAAGGCCCGCGGCCATGCCCAGCGTGTTTTGTTCCGAGATGCCCGTGCCAACGAAACGATTGGGGAAGACCGCCTTGAACTTGTTGGCCCGTGTGGAGAGAGACACATCGGGCGAGAGCACCATCAGGTTCGGATACTCTTCGCCCAGCCGGACGAGCGCATTGCCCAGCGCCTCTCGCTGTTCCACGGCCTTTCGGCCGACCGTTGCCAGGCCCGTCATGCCCTCCTCTTCCTGGCCCCCATCGGGTGGAGCGGAACCGTGTGTCTGCGGCAAGACCTTCCGGACGGCCGACGAATGCGCAGCAAGCCCGGCCACCGGGGCAGAGCACGCCAGCCTCCCATGTCAGCTACGAGTGTTCTTCGGGCAGCTGAGGCGAGTCGTCGGCCTTGCCACGGCATTCAGATTGAGCCGCGTTCCTCGATTTCCAGTTGCATCAAGCCGGGCACTTCAACCACTCCATTATCGGTTTCGACGAAGTAGGTTGGCCAATGGTTGCCCTGGGAGGCAATCTCGAGTCCGGACTTGGTCAGCAAGGCTAGTTCGCCCACCTTGGTTCCGGTAATCGTGATGAACCACTCAAATGGCTGGTTGACTTGGACCACCTTGTCGGTGAGACAACGCGTTGCGTCGACAATGACATAGCCGGTGGGGCCGCCCTGGAAATGGTAGTGCCACTCCTCCGGGAACCCCAACTCCTTATACCAGGCCTTCTGCCATTCCAGGATATCCGCAAAGCGGACCCCCGCGTGAAGTTTCGCGAACAGACGGCCTTCGATCGTCGCCGCCGCCTCGCAGACCCGCCGAATTTCTACGGAGGGTTCGCCAAAGTGGACGCAGCGGGTGACATTCGAGTGCAACCCCCAGCGGCGGGCCACCGAGTGGAGAAGGGCATACTTTTGGATCGGTTTGTCTGTCGGCATGGGGTGTCGGTAGCGAAACACGCGCTCGTCACTGCCCAGGATCAGCACATCAACATCCAGGCCCCGACGCAGATGACCAATGCGCATGGCGGTCGCCGCCTCGTTCTCGCTCATGCCCGGCTTGAGGGAGCGGGCCGTCTCAGTAAGGATTTCGTCGGACTGCCGTCCCAGCCAGCGGCAGCGGCCGATCTCCAGGTCCGTCATCGGGTAGTGGAGGTCGACCAGGTCCGGCTCGCTGTACTCGGTTCCGGGCCAAGGGGTATCCGCCGCCGCAGACCCCGGACCGGCCAGGTCCTTGGCGCGCTCGCGGGGGTCGCCTTGATACCAGCGCATGGAGACCAGCTCATAGCCTTGGCCGGGGACCTGTTCCTCAAGGAGCCGCGCGGCATCCATACTATGAGCCACGATGTACTGACCGCGGCGCGTGATCACTGCGCTGCCGAAACCAAGCTCTGTGCACTCGACAACGCGGGAGTCGCCCCCTGCTGACAGCCAGGCGAAGTTGTCACGCCGGGAGAGGATCACACCCTCCCGCCCGCTCTGCTCGAGCCATGCTCGGGTCCGTTCACGCTTGAGGGCGGCGTCGGCCACTACGCGCGGATCGTTCCGGGGAGTGGCCAGGTCCTGTGCCTCGCTCGCACGGACCGTCACCGGCATGGGTCATCTCCCGGCCGGAACCGCGGGGGCCGCGAGGCCCGTCTTGGCAGCTGCCGGGGCACTGTAGCGCACTCTCTGGGCATCGATCAGCATGGCGATCAAAATAATCAGGCCGCGAATCGCGTCCGTCCAGAAGGGAGAGATGTTGACCAGGTTCAGCCCAGAGGCAACCGCCGAAAGCAGCAAGACCCCTCCAAAAGCTCCCACCATGGTTCCACGCCCCCCGCTCAGGCTGACGCCGCCCATCACGCATGCCGCCATCACTTCAAAGACATCTCCCTGGCCCAGGACGGGATCTACTGACGTTATGTGACCAGAAAGCATCCAACCCGCGAGGGCTGCCAGAAGAGCAGCGATCAGATACACCTGTCGAATGCGTTTCTCCGGGTTCACACCCGAGGCCCGCGCCGCTTCTCGGTTTCCCCCGATCGCGTACAGCTCCCGTCCAAACGGGGTGTACGCCAACACGATATGCGCGATGATAAACGCCACGATGACCACGATCACGGGCAATGGCACCGGCCCGAACGAGAGCGTGCCCAACCAGTTGTAGAGCGGCGGAGTCCCATAGATGGTGTTGGCGTAGGTGAACACCAACTGGATGCCGCGCAGGCCAATCAGCATGGCCAAGGTGACGACCCAGAAATTCATCTTCAGGCGCGTAATCAGGTTGCCAATGACCACCCCGATCAGAGCTCCGACGGCCAACAAGATAACCTCAGCCAGCAGGGGGTTAACGCCCCAGCCGCTCCCGTTGTCAGGGATACCCGACTTTGTGCAAAGCCAAGCGCCCACGGCGGCACACAAACCGAGGGTCGATTCGATGGAAAGGTCCATGCATTGAGGGATGAACACAAAAGTCTCACCGATAACCAGAAGGCCCAGCACCGAAGCATGAAACAGGATATTGAGGAAGTTTATCCCTGTGAGGTACATGGGATTCAGGACCGAGAACATGAGGATCACCACTACCAGCAGAATCCAGATCAAGTTGTTCAGGAGGGCTGGAATGTATCTGTTCAGATTCATGGGCCGGTTAACTCCCTTCCTCATCCTGGCAGATTCAGTGCTCGACGATATCAGTCTTCAGTCGGAACGGCAGCCGACCCGCTAGGAGCTGGCTTCTTGGCCGGACTGACTTCCGCGTAGCGCACCTTCTGGGCATCGATCAACATGGCGAGCAGGATGACCATCCCGCGGGCCGCATCGATCCAAAAGGTATTGACACGCGTGAGGCTGAGCCCCGAGTCAAGGGCGGAGAGAAGCAAGACGCCCCCAAAGGCCCCGATCACCGAACCTCGACCCCCAAAAATGCTGACACCTCCAATGATCGCCGCCGCGAAGACTTCCAGGATCATGTTTTGGCCCATACCCTCGGTGATCACACCTTGACGCCCGGCAAACATCCAACCGGCCAATGCGGCCAAGACCCCGCTGATCATGTACACATCGCGGATACGCTGCTCGGGGTTGAGGCCAGCGGCCAGGGCTGCGTCCTTGTTTCCGCCCACGGCAAAAAGCTTGCGGCCAAACGGGCGGTGCTGCAGCACAACGTACGCGATGAGGAAGGCTATTACCATGACAATCACGCAGATCGGAATGGGGCCGATACTGGCGCCCCCCAATGCTGTGAACTGGGGGGGAAGCCTAACCATCGTATTGCCCTCGGAAATGCCGAGGACGATGCCGCGCAGGATGATGAGCATGGCCAGCGTCACAATGAAGTTGTTCATCTTCAAGCGCGTGATCAGGGTGCCATTGAGCCAGCCAATTGCCAGACCCAAGGCCAGCGCCACAACAATTCCGATAAGGGGATTGAGCATCAGATTGCCGCCCCAGGTGGGTGGCCCCGCCGGGAGGATCACCCAGGCGCCAGCAAGGGCACAGATGGCCAGAGTCGACTCCATCGACAAGTCGAAATTGCCCGTGATGAGTGTGAAGGTCTGTCCGATCACCAGAATCCCCAGCACTGCCCCGTGGACGAAGATGTCGGTGATGTTCCTCACGCTCAGGAACCTGGGCGTCAGCGCCTCGAACAGGATCACCATTCCCAACAGGAGGATCCAGATGAGATTATTGAGCAATCCCGGTATGAATCTTCTCGGATTCATTGTGCGCTAAGCTCCCTTCGACGGCCAGCAGGATTCGCTCCGCATTGACGGTGGGATCGCCAGGGACGAACTCCCCGTCAAGTTTTCCCGCGAACATGACGACGATGCGGTCGCACACATCAAGCAATTCCTGGATTTCTTCCGAAACGAACAGCACGCCGACGCCTTGATGCGACATCTGGTCGACGATTCTCATAATCTCGATTTTCGCCGCCACATCGACACCCTGAGTGGGCTCGTCCAGCAGCAGGACCTTGGGCTCCGTTCCGGCCAACTTGGCAAACACTACCTTCTGTTGGTTTCCTCCGCTCAGGAACTCAACTGGTTGCCACATCGATGGGGTTACGATCCCCAAGAGCTCGATGAAACGCGTGACCACGCGCCGCTCCTCCCCCAATCTCAAGAGCCCAAAACGATTGACCAGCCGCCTCAATATGGGCAGGGAGATGTTCTCGGCCGTGGGGCGCATTCCAATAATGCCCAGCAGGAGGCGGTCACGAGGCAAGTAGCCGACCCTCCTGCGGAGTGCCTCGGCGGGATTCGAAGGCCAGTAGGGCTTTCCCTCCACCAAGACTGTCCCCTCCCCGAGTGGCTCCAGCCCAAAAAGACCCTTCAGCAGTTCACCCTTGCCGCAGCCCTCCAAGCCAGTGAGGCCGACAATCTCGCCCTCCTTGACAGCGAGGTTGATATTGTCGAATTTCCCGGGCCGGGTCAACCCACGGATCTCCAACACAGGCCGGGCGCCCTGCCGGCCCCTCTCGCGCTTGAACCGTTCTACCGTGACCCCCGTGATCAAATGGATAAGCTCCGCTTGGTCCAGGGAGGCCACTGGGCGGGTAGTCACGACCTCCCCATCGCGTAGCACGGACACAACACCACACAGTTGAAACACTTCCTCGATATAGTGCGAGATGTAGATGAAGGTCACACCCTCGTCGCGCTGGCGGCGCACGAAACCGAACAACATGTTTACTTCATCTTTGGGCAGAGGAGCCGTCGCCTCGTCCAAAATGATGATGCGAGCGTTAGCAAAAAGCGCGGCGGCGATCTCGATCACCTGTTTCTCCGCCACGCTGAGACCCTCCACCCTGCGCCGAACATCGATCTCAAGCCCCAGGCGCTGCAACTTCTTCTCCGCCTCCTCATACAACCCTCGCCAGTCAACGAAACCAGACCGGCTGGTGGGCCAACCGCCAATAAAGATGTTCTCGGCAACGCTAAGGGGGGGAGTCAGATTCGAACGCTGGTGCACGCAGGTGATCCCCGCCTGCCGGGCGCGTTGCGCCGTCATGGGGTGAATATGCTCACCGTCCACCCAGATTTCGCCCTGATCCGGTTGATAGATCCCGGTCAGGACATTCATCAAGGTGGTCTTGCCTGCCCCATTCTTACCCACCAGCCCATGCAGCTCGCCCGCATGCAAAGAAAAATCCACGTGGTCAAGCGCGAGCACGCCTGGAAAGGTCTTGACGATTCCTTTCATCTCGACCAGGTTCGAGTTCTTCGAATTCGCCGTCATCGGCGCCCTTCCTTTTTTCTTTGCCGGGGGGGAGGGGTCTGCCCCGTGCCGCATGCACGCGGGACAGACCCGACACTCATGCTTGGTACGAAAACTGCTCAGGCACTACATGCCCGAGTTGCCCCAGAGACCAGGATTCGTCGCGTTATCGATCGTAACCACCGTCGTGCTCAGCTCCAAATCCGGGGTCCCATCCGAGTTTATCGTGATCTGACCCGGGGACCACAAGGCTCCGGCCTGCGTCACTGTGCCTGGCTGCACAGTCTGTCCATTCAGCTCTTGCTGAATGTAGGTCACGACCAACCCGTCGTCGGGGATCGGCTGGGCGGAGTTCTCATCCATCCAGCCGGCTTTGATGGCCGCAACCCCCGCCGCGCTGCCGTCGACCGAGCATAGGAATACGTGGCCGGGCTGTCCGCGCTGGATGAGCTTGTTCGCGGCCTTGAGCTCTGCCAAAGTGCCCGAAATGTACACGGCATCCGAGGCCATGTAGATGCCATCCAGATCCGGGTTGGCTGCCAGCACATCGCGTACAATGCCGGCGCCGGTATCGGCATTCCAGTTGCCTACCTTCGTGATGATCGTGATGCCTGGGTTCTTGTCCAAGATGTCATGGAAACCCTGGCTGCGCAGCTGGGCCACGTTCTGGCCCATGTCGCCCGTGATCTCCAGGACTTTCCCCTTCGGCGTTCCATACCTCGCGGTCAGGAAGTTCAACATGGCCGTCCCGGCCTGCTGTCCACCGACCCGGTTGTTGGACTCGACGGTCATATTGATCGCGCAGCCCGTGGGCGCGCGGTCAATGGTGTAGAAGGGGATCCCCGCCGCCTTGGCTTTCGCCGCCGCAGTGCAAATAGCAGCACTATCGTTGGGCACCGCCACAATGGCGCTTACCCCTAGCGTTATGAAGTAGTCGATGTCGTTGAGCTGCTTCTGCGTGTCGCCGTTGGCATTGGTCGTGATGACCTGCCATCCCAGCGCCTGGGCATGCCTAACCAAGCTGTCTTGAATGCTAGGCTGGCCGCCCGTCAGAGAGGGGGCAGAATAGGCAATCGTTATCTTTGCCTTCGGTGCGGCTTGAGTGACCACAACCGTCGACTGGACGATCTGCGTCTGGACGACGGTCTGGGGAGTCGCCGTAGCCGCGGGTGCGCATGCCCCGAGGACTGCTGCGCCCACCAGCACTACCACCATCAGCGCAAAACGGGCTTTCATGTCAACTCCTCCTAATTGCTCCGGCTAATGCGAAATTGCTTGCGAGTCATCCAACTGGATTTCCCGTTCCCGATCAGAGATCTTCCGTCCCTTGTCCGCCTCCTCACCTCCTTTCAAGAACAATTCTCCGTCGTGCTCCAGCTCGGCCTCTCTCACTCATCCCCCTGCCCTAGAGGCGATGGCTGAGCTCTTTGAGCGTCGGATAGATCTCCTTGTAGAGCACGTACCGGTCATCGTAGCGCAACCGGCGAACCCTGTCCGGCTCAAAGAGGCTACCACCCTGCAGCACCCCTTCGGCCGTCTCAGCCGCGCTGGAGAAGCATCCGGCACCCTGGCCGGCTAGCAGGGCCGCGCCCAGGCAGGCGGCTTCCGTCACTCGAGGTGCCCGGACGGGAATCCCGGTAACGTCGGCCTTGACCTGCAACCAGAGGTCGGAGCGAGCCCCGCCCCCGATCGCTCGCAGCTCGCTGATCAGCACGCCTGCCGTTTTCAGCAGGTCAAGGTTGATTCGTAATTCAAAGGTTAATCCTTCAATGATCGCCTTGGCTAATTCGACCTTCGTCGTGCCAAAAGTCAGCCCCAAAATCGCTCCCTTGGAAAACGTGTCGAACCATGGAGTTCCGCTGCCAGAGAAGTGCGGTAGAACCATCACAGGCGACGGCTCCGCCGAGGCTTCCGCGAGGATCAAATCATAGGCGTCCGCCCCTCCAAGCTGAGCTTCTTCCTTCTCCTTCTGGCAAAGGATGTCGCGGAACCAACGCAGCAGAAGGCCTCCACTGTGATTCAGCGTCATCGCTAAGTACAGGCCAGGGACGACATGAGCGTAGCAGGAAATGTTCCCCTGGCGCAGGTTCTCGTCGAGCGCCGGGGACTCCATGGCCACTTCGACGACCTCGGCCGTTCCCGTGGATACCATCGCAAGGCCAGCACGAGTCAACCCTGCACCCAGGGCCCCACAAGCCTGATCATGCCCCCCCGTTACAATGAGAGGGGGGTCCTTCGTTCCGAGACTCTCGGCAACCTTGGGCAACATCCGGCCCACCCCGGTCGCTGAGGGTTGCACCATCGCCAGACGCTCCGTGCCCAGTTCCAAAGCGGCGAGGATCTCAGGCGACCAACGGTCTTCAGCCAGATCAAAAAGCTGGGTGCGCGAAGCCAAGCACCGGCTGATGACTGCCCTCCCTGTCATCTTTTGAACCAGGAAGTCTTCGTAGAGCAGGAAGCGATCCGCCCTCGACCAGAGATCCGGTCGCTCCTGCTTGATCCACAGGAGCTTGGGCAGCGTGTTGATGGTGTGCATGGGCATGCCGGTCCGCTCGTAGAGATGCTCTGCACCCAGCCTGCAGGCCAGCCACTTGTTCTGGTCCACATTGCGCATGTCCATGCCCAGAATGGCTGGGGACAATGCTCGTCCCGCCGAGTCGACGGGCATCACTGCCTCACCCTGGACGGAGAGACCTAGGGCATCAACCTTCTCTCTGGGCCCAACAAGACCAATCACTTCACGCAACGCAGCCTGTGCCAGCTCCCAGACCGCTTCCGGGTCTTGTTGAGCCCACCCCGGTTGCGGCATGTCAACCGAATACTCGCGAGTAGCACTCCCCAGCACCGAACCCTGCCCATCAAACAGGATCGCCTTGCAGCCGGTCGTTCCGATGTCCAAACCGATCAGGCGCATGGGAAGTGGGCCTCTATCCAGTTGCCGCCAGCGTGTTCCTCGCGGTTTCCACCCGCGCTTTCCCCGCAAACATCCGCTCGGGTCAATTCGCTTTGCGCGTCCGAGCTAACGGGATCGGCACGCCTCCCCAACTCGGAACAACTCTCTCCCCGCAACCTGCTAAACGCCGAATTCGGTTTTCCCAGTCCAGCCACGTAGGCGTCGGTCCTTGCCGCGTGCGTTGCGACCGCCGCCAGGCAATGCAATCCCCCTGCTCCTGGACTACTCTTCGAGGAAACCCGAAGAACGAGAGACAAGACTCGCGGCCTCGCATTCTCCAATAGCATTTGTGTTCGTGACGAAAGGGCACAGGGCTTGGCCAAGGAGTTGCATCAAACATGTGAGCTGGACACTGCACATCTGTTCATGGATGGTCAAGTGCTCAACTCGTTGTCATTGTATAGCAAGAAACCCACATGTCAATAGAACGTACCCCAAGATATGTGCCCATCGTCCAGCCCGTGGTCACCTAGATCTCATACATCAATCGGCAAGAAGAGCCGCGGCCCCCTATCCCTTTCAATTCCCCCATCTCTGATTTGTCGGGTGTTCGCGTGGCTTCTTATAGGCATTTCCCTATTCATTTCCCTTTGCTACTTGGACGAAACTCATCCCCTATCCAGCTTCCTTGAAAGCTTCAGTCTGGCAGTTGGGAGCCACCGGCTTCCATCCAACCGGTCATCCGCCTTCGCCGAGCCAGCGGGTTTCTTGACCAGTGGCACCGGTCCTAACTTGCGCTGGCCGCTGCCCCCCTCCAGTCACAAGCCCGCCCAACCCCCGCCTTTCAGCCAAAACGTGCCGGCCGGAATAGTCCTGCTTTTCCCTCCGAGACGTGCGACCACCGATCATTTGAATAGCAGGCCGGCAAAATGTTGGAACTGGATATCCAGTTTCTCAATTTGGGTGGCAAGCCAGCCACCCGCCCCTCACAGGTCGTGGGGGCAGATGTCGGAAATTACCTCAGCCCCCTCCTGCCGCACCACAATGATGTCCTCTGGCCGAATCCCCCCAACCCCTTCAATGTAGATCCCTGGCTCGATGGTCAACACCATGCCCGCCTCCAGCGGCTGGTTATTGGCCATGTGCAGAGGCGGACCTTCATGATAGGCCATCCCCACCCCGTGACCCAGTGAGTGGGGCCAGTACTCCGCGTATCCGCGCTTGGTCATGTAGTCGCGTGCCGCTCGATCCAACGCAGGGATCGGCGTGCCGGGCTTCGCAAGGTCAATGGCGGCTCTCTGCGCCCCCCACGCGACCTCATACATTTCCCGAACTTTGCTCGGTGCCTCCCCGACACAGAGATTGCGCGTCAGGTCCGACCAGTAACCATCAGCAAAGGCTCCCAACTCCATGATGACCACATCTCCGCTGGCGATGACCCGTGCGGAGGAATAGGCGTAGTGCGTCCATTGCTGGGCGCTGCGCGCCCCTGCGCACACACAGGCATAGCCGCGCGCCTGCGTCACCCCTTTGTAGCCTGTGCCCTGGCTGTGAATGGCCGATTCGATCACGGAGGCCAGCTCCACTTCTTTCATACCCGGCCTCAGAGCCTCGCGCGCCGCTGCAAAGCCCATCGCCGCCACTTCAATCGCCAGTTTGATTCTCTCGATCTCTTCTTCGCCCTTGACGGATCGGAGCCCCATAATGACCTGGCTCGCGTCCTTGAGATGGACCTTCGGGAGGGTGGCTCTCAGCATGTCCCAGGTAGGCTGGGAGGGGAATTTGACTTCACCCTGGAAAATGCCGACGTTGGCGACCTCCACGCGCTGCTCAACCCCGATTACCTTGTCTTCCAGGGCCAAGTGTTTGAACACGGATGGCAACACAGCCGCCATGGCCTCGTTCGGTCCCCGCAGCTCGCTCTTGCTCTCAAAGGGGAAGGTCACAACCTCCACATTGTTCGAGGGAGGAAAACGATCGAGCTCCCATTTCGCCTCTTGCTCTCCGACCAGGAGTACCGGGTTGCCACTTGCTGGAACGACGGCTGCTCCTACCTGGCCCTTGGGCCAGTAGCCAGTGAAGTACAACACGTGTTCCGAGAGACGGCAGAACAGCCCATCCAGGTCATTCTGCTTGAGCGCCCTCTGGATTCGAATCGTCCGGTCCCGTGAGATCTGCATGGTTCTCACTCCCTCCCTTCCCGTCCTGTGCCCTGGCGGCTGATACTCACCCCCATACCCCATCGGGTTGTCTACCCGCTGCCCACCTCACCCCTCCGATAGCGTGGAGGGTGCCTCAACCATGTGCTTGATGCCCTGTAAGAAGCGCGCCGCAGGCGCCCCGTCCACCAACCGGTGGTCGAAAGCCAAGCTCAGGGTCATACGCTGCTGAACGATGACCTGCTGCCCCAGGGCCGCCGGCCGCGGCCCAATCCGGCCAACGCCCAGGATAGCCATCTCCGGCGGGTTGATGATCGGCGTGAACGCATCGATCTCCCACATCCCCAAGTTGGTGAGGGTAAAGGTCCCGCCGGTCAAATCATCCGGCTGGATGCGGCCTGTGCGGGCCATTTCGGTCAAACGGAGAAATTCGGCTTGAATTTGGATCAGGTTCTTCTGGTCGGCTTCCCGGATCACCGGAACCAGCAAGCCGCGCTCGGTGTCGACCGCCACCCCTACATTGACTTCGGTCAAGAGGTGGATGGCGTCTCCTCGCTGGCTAGCATTCATGTATGGGAACGCGCGCAACGCTCGCGCCGCGATGAACACCATCAACTCAGTAAACCCCATCGGCCGGGGCTGGTCCCCGTGGTCGCCCCGGACCCGCTGGCGCCAAGCCACCAGCTCCGTTGCATCCACCTCGGCGATCAGGACCACTCGGGCGGTACCTTGGGAGCTCTGCAACATGCGCTCCGCGATGCGCGCCCGCACTCCCGCGATCGGCACTACCTGCCCGGGAGACAGACCGGGTCCGGCAGGCGGCGCTCCTGCCCCTCGCGAAGCCGATGGCAGCGATTGCGCGGCAGCCAAAATGTCCGCCTTTTGAATACGCCCTCGACCTCCAGACCCCTTGACCTTGCGAAAATCCACACCCAGTTCTTCGGCCAGAACCCGCGCGGCCGGGGAGATGATTAGATGGTCCTCGGATTGGCCTTCCTCCCGCGCAGCGACCGCCTGGGATTCCCCTTCGCGCTTCTGCTCTCCCCCTACGCTGGCCTCAGGCACAAAGCTTTCCTCGTCCCGGACAGGGATCTGAGCCGGAAGGGGCTCCCCCATCTTCGTCAGCGCGGCAATCACATAGGTGCAGGGCACCGTGTCCCCTGCCTTGGCAACGATGCGGGCCATTATTCCGCCGTCTGGCGCTTCAACTTCCTGGGTAGCCTTGTCGGTTTCGATTTCCACGATGGGCTGCCCTTTCTTGACTGGGTCGCCCTCTCTCACCAGCCAGTTCACGATAACGCCTTGAGTCATATTGACGCCGAGCTTGGGCATGAATACCCAGGTAGGCATGTCGTCCTCCAGAAGAAATCGCCCAGGAACTAATCAAGCGCCCGATGCACAGCGTCAACAATGTGCTGTGGGTCCGGTATGACGAGGTGCTCCAGCCCGCGGTTATAAGGAATGGGCACATCGAGCCCCGCCACCCGAATTGGCCGCCCCTCCAGATAGTCAAAGCCGCGTTCGACAAGTTCAGCCAGGATCTCGCCTCCGATTCCACAGGTCCGGCTAGACTCATGGACGACTACAAGGCGGCTGGTCTTCTTCAGCGAGGCCAGCATGGTATCCCAGTCCATGGGGACCAAGGTACGCGGATCAATCACCTCGCATTCGATGCCTTCTTCTGCCGACAAGCGCTCGGCGGCTGCCAGGGCGTGGTGCACCATCAGCGACACCGCCACAATGGTCAGATCCTTCCCCTGGCGCTTCACATCCGCCTGGCCGAAGGGGATGGTATAGTCGCCATCCGGCACCTCCCCCTCAATCGCGTAGCTGCGCTTATGCTCAAAGAAGATGACTGGGTTGTTCCCCCGGATCGAGGTCTTAAGCAGTCCCTTGACGTCGGATGCGGTGGAGGGCATCACTACTTTGAGTCCCGGAATGTGGCAGAACCACGACTCGAAGGATTGTGAATGTTGAGCCGCCACGCCGCCTCCAACCCCTACCGGAGCCCGGATGACTAGCGGCACATTCATCTTGCCTCCGAACATGTAGCGCGACTTGGCGATCTCATTGACAATCTGATCCATGGCCAGGGTGATCCAGTCGGAATAGAGGATTTCAACTACCGGGCGCATACCGGTGGCCGCCGCTCCCAAGGCCATCCCGGTGAATCCCTCCTCGGATAGGGGCGTGTCGATCACGCGACTATCGCCATATTTCTGCCACAAGCCCGAGGTCACACCGAAGGGATTGCCTCGGCGACCGACATCACACCCCAACAGGATGACACGATCATCCCGTTCGAGTTCCTCGCTCAGAGCCTCATTGATAGCCTGTTTGACCGTGATTCTCCTGGCCATGCTTTCACCTCCCTCTGCAAATTCAGTCCGCGTACAAGCCTTCGAACAATGTCGCCGCTGCGGGTTCGGTCCCCTTCATGCCAAATTCAATGGCGGCGCCGATCTTCGCGTGAGCCTCAGCTTCCGCCTCGCGGCACGCTTCCTCCGTCGCGACCCCGCTGCCGACGAGGTACTCTCTCATGCGCTTGACGGGATCCATGATCCGCCAGCGATTGGCTTCTTCGATGCTGCGGTACCGCTGGTCGTCCGCCACAAAATGGCCCACGTAGCGGAAGAACTTGGCCTCCACGATAGACGGGCCCTCCCCCGCGCGAGCCCTGGCGACCGCCTCCTTGACCGCACCATAAACCGCCAGGACATTGAAACCGTCGACCGTGACACCGGGGATTCCGTAGGCCGCCGCGCGATCCGCAATGTGCGGGACGTTGAAGGCCCGGTCATAGCTCAAGCTGATCGACCATTGGTTGTTCTCCACCATATAGACGAGCGGCAGTTTCCAGATCGAGGCCATGTTCAAGGTCTCATGCCAGATGCCCTGGTTGGTGCCGCCATCCCCGTGGAAGCAGACGGTGACGTCCTTGTCGCCACGCAACTTGGCGCGCCAAGCGCAGCCCGCCGCCATGCCCACATTGGCACCGACAATTCCGCAGGCGCCCAGCATCCCGCCTTCCACGAAGGCGATGTGCATTGAGCCCCCTTTGCCGTGACAGTAGCCTTCGTACTTCCCCATCAATTCCGCCATCATCAAATTGACGTCCGCACCTTTGGCGATGCAATGTCCATGGCCGCGGTGAGTGCTGGTGATGTAGTCCCCCGGCTCCAGCGCCGAGCAGGCGCCAACCGCAACCGCCTCGGCGCCTTCATACGAGTGTGCCAGGCCATAGACTAGGTTGCGTTTCCACAAATCGGGGATGGAAACTTCGAACTCCCGGATGAGGAGCATGGTCCGGTACATCTCAAACTGGCGTTCCGGGCTCAAGCCCGGAGGCGCTTCCAGCAGCGTCGCCTCGGGCAACAACTTCCGCATCTGCTCAAACTCTTTTTCGGCCATACCTCCGCCTTCCCTTTCCTTTGAATGCAAAGGGTGGATCTTTGGCGTCGACCCGGCGCTAAGCTACCCGAGTTGGCCGCCCCTGAAACAATTCAAACCGAATGTTGTCCGGTCCTAGGAAATAAATGGCGTAGCCGCCCTTGTTGACGCCCGCCGTCACTTCAGTGGGCGGGCCGACGAACTGGACCCCCTGGCCCGCGAGGGTCCTGTAGACGCTCAGCATATCCTCGACCTTAAAACAGAAGTGGCCGCTGCCGACATTGTTGGTAGCCATGTCAGCCGGTGGTCCCTTCGGGCTGCGAAATTCCCACAATTCCATCCGGTAGTCTGTGCCGGGGATGGCCAGCCAGGCGGCCTGCAGAAATGCATCGCCCAGGTTGCCCATATGGCGAGCGTAGTCACTCTCGCCCTCGGCCCGGTCGATCACCTCGAGTCCTATTTTCTCGGAGAGGAAGGCGAGCGCCTCCTTCAAGCGGCTGACCGCAAAACCGGTGTGAACCATCTTGGCCAATCGGCCGCTGCCACCGACCAAACCCGGCGGTTCGATCAGCTCAAGGAGCAGGCCATCCGGATCCAGGAGGAAGGTCCCCAGACCACCACGCCACGGCCCTTCTCCAATCCGGGCAGGTCGGGCCAGGAACTTCACCCCTTGGGCCGAGAGCCGCTGGTAGGCCGCCGACAGATTGTCGACCGCCCAGCCCAGGTGGGGAGTGCCCACACGGCCAAATTCAACGCCTGCCAGACCTCCCTTGGGATGCACATATTCAATGATCTCGAGCACAGAGGTGTCACCTTCAACCTGGGCGAAACCGATCTTCAGGCTGCAACCAGGGAATCCGGTCACCCCTGCCAGATACGCCTGGTCACTGACCTGACTCCGGATGTGCTCGATGCCTAGTGTCTCGCCATAGAACGCCAGGCTCCGGTTAAGATCGCTTATCGTAATTCCGGAATGGAACAAACCCGAGATCATAGCTCATGCTCCCTGTGCCTATCCGCTCGTGTCGGGAGAAAGGATGATGGTTTCGCCCGGCTTCATCACCGTTACCTTGGGGGCCGTGCCATCATGCCGATCGATACTTCGCATGATCTGAACGAACTGTTTGACATCCTCAACTTCCGGATCAACGTAGTGGCTGGTGACAACGTGTTTCAGGTTTAACCATTGGCTGGCGAGCGCCGCCTCGTAGGGGGTCAGCTCTCCCGACTGATACATGTAGTGGTGGGGGAGTTGAAGCCCCTCCGCGCCCGGCAGGGACACGTGCATCAGGCCAACCGTCGGTTTATAGAGTTCAGCAAATAGCTTCAAATCCATGGAAAGGGCGGTGTCCCCCGGATGGTAGATGCGCACGCCCGGCTCCGTCTCCACAATGTAGCCGATCGCCGGGCCGGAAAGCAATCGCCCGTCCTTCGTCTTCGAGAAGGACCAATGGTGGCTCTCAACCGGCCGAACCTGCACCCCCTGCACCTTCATCCACATTCCCCAGATAGTGACCCGCAACAGGTCGGGGTCAACGCCCCGGTCTATCATCAATTCCTTGACATCGGCTCCACAAACGACCGGGGCGTGGAACTTAGTGGCAATCTCGGCAGTGTCGCCGATATGGTCCCAGGCGCCATGCGTCGCCAGAATCAGATCCACCTTGCGGAGATCCTGCACCTTGATGGGGGAGTAGGGATTCTGGTTCAGAAAAGGGTCGATGAGGACATGAACGCCTTCCGGGCTAACGATCTCATATCCCGCCGAACTCAGGAATTTTAGACTGGTGCTCATATCGATTCTCCTCGTGGTGAGTTCAGAAACTGGCCACGGCTCCGCCGTCAACGTTCAGAATATGGCCGGTGACCATGGACGAGGCAGAAGAGGCCAGGAAAATCGCTGGACCGACAATCTCCCCAACCTCACCCATACGTCCCAGCGGTATGCGACGCACGAAATAGTCCTCGGTCTCGGGCTTCTGCTTGATCAGGTTCAGGACCAGGGGGGTCTTGAATTGGACAGGAGCAATGGCATTGACTCGGATGGCAAATCGCGCCCACTCGACGGCCAAACAGCGGGTCAAGGCAATGATGCCTCCCTTGCTGGCCGAATAGTTGGCGTTTCCTGTGGTCAGCCCGACTTGCCCAGCGATCGAGGCCATGTTCACAATGCTGCCGCCGTGGCCGCCCGAGATCATGGCTTTGCCCACCAGCTGATCAAACAGCCACACTCCGCGCAGATTGATGCCGATCACGCGGTCCCATTGCTGCATGGTCATGTCCTCGGCGGGGTTCCGATCGCCGATTCCGGCATTGGCAACCAGGATGTCGATTCTGCCCAACTTCTCAAGGGTCCGATCCACCGCCGCCCGCGCCTGATTCTCCTGGGACACGTCACATTTCACGGCAATAGACTGGCCCCCAGACGCAATGATGTCCTTGGCCACTGCCTCGGCTCCATCCAGGTTCAAGTCCACCACGGAAACCATGGCACCGTGTTGAGCCATGCCCTCGGCGATGGCTTGCCCCAGCCCCTGGCCCCCGCCGGTGACGAGGGCTACCTTGCCTTCCAAGCTGAATAGGTGCCTTGCCTCAATCATGGCATGTCTCCTTTACTCGAAATCCGAGTCCAGGACCCGGCCCGCTATCAGCGGACCCAGTCATCGTGCGGGGTGATCAGGATCTTGATCTCGCTTCGGTTGGTCAACAACTCGTTGAAGCCTTTTTCCATGGCATCCTCAAGCTTAATGCGTTTGGTAATCAGGCGTTCGCCGTTGACGCGGCCATCCATCAGATATTGAACGGCCCATTTGAAGTCCTCATCGTAGACGTGCGCAACGGAGCCGATGATCTCCTTCTCGCTCAACAATGCGTCGAGGGCGTCCACGGGAAAAGGTTCGTGCACTACGCTCACCAGCACCAGACGGCCGCCCCGCCTCACCATCTTGAGCCCAAGCACCATCGAGTTGACATTGCCGCCTGTCTCCAGGACGACGTCTGCTCCCCGTCCGCTGGTCAGATCCCAGTATTCCTCCTGCCAATGGGCCTGGCGTGTATCGAACACGTGCGTGGCGCCCAGCTCCTGAGAGAGCTGGGCGCGCTTTCCGCCGTGCGCGAGCATGAAGACCTCCGACGCTCCGGCGGCAAAGGCGACTTCCTGGCCGGCCAGTCCGATCATCCCCGCTCCTACTATCGCCACCGTCTCACCAGGGCGCAAGCGCCCCTTGCGCACGGCGCGCACCATGACCGCGACGGGTTCGGCTAGCGCAGCGACATCTTCTCGCCCTCCCTGGGGAAGAGGGAAAAGGTTGAAGGCCGGGACGTTGACGTAAGGGGCGAAGCCACCGTCATCCTGCTGCCCTATGGCCGCCATCTGCTTGCAGAGCGCGAAGTCGTGCCTTTGGCACCAATAACACTGGCCGCAGAAGCGAAGGATCTCAACCGCCACGGGCTCTCCCTCTTTGAGAGCTCTCACGCCCGGGCCGAGTCTCGCTACCCGTCCCGAGAACTCGTGCCCCAAGACAAGAGGGGCCATCCGCCCCGTGAGGGGATGCGGCTTTCCCACGGGGACAATGGTCGGACCACGCTGCCAGTCCTCTATGTCGGTTCCGCAGATCCCAGCCCAGGACACGGCAATCCGAACCTCTCCCTCCTTGGGCGGAGCGGGTTCGGGCCAGTCATCCTCCAAGCGAATATCCTTGTTGCCGTAGTAGACGAGAGCTTTCATGTCGGCAACCTCCTCTCAACGCGTGCGCAAACCGGGGTGAGAAGCAAGGAATTGGAATGGATCGGCGCGGACACTTGCGGGCACCTTTGGGAGGACAAGCTCCGCATCCAGTAGCACAGTGCGCGGCGGCTGGTCATCTCCCCTCAGACGTTGCATCATGAGCTCTACCGCTTGCCAAGCCATTCCTTCCAGGTCCTGGCTAACCAGGGGCAGCGGTGGCTCAATCAAGATGTCCCAAGGAGACACAAAAAATCCGCCGACGACAGCGATTTGTTCAGGGATTCGAATGCCGCGTTGCCTGAGGGACTTCACCACGCTGACCGTTTGCATTTGAGATGTACACAGGATGCCCTCCGGCCAGGGGGAGGTTTCAAGGTACTTCTCCAGCACGAGATTAACGTCCTCGCCGCTTGGGTCGGGGATCACCAAGATCATATCTTCGTCCACGGCGAGATTGTGCTCGCGCAAGGCCTGCCGGTAGCCTTCGACACGGTCCAAGTCCGAGGACGCCACCCGGCTGAAGCAAACGCAGAGGATCCGGCGGCACCCTTGCCCGATGAGAAGCTCGGTGGCTTGCCTCCCCGCTCTCACATTGTCGGTCATAACGGCGTCGGCCGGAACCCCGGGGATACAGCGGTCCAGAAACACAACCGGCATTCCCTGTTCCATGAGGCGCTGCAGAGGGCCACTGACCTGGGAGCCGGTCGGAGTGAACAACAAGCCATCGATAGATTGGCCTGCGAAGACGTCGAGGATCCGCTCCTCACGCTCGATATCCTCGTGGCTGCTGGCCAAGACCAGTGCGTAGTTGTGGCTGGCCAAGCAATCTTCCACCGCGTTGGTAAGATGGGCCAGTCCCGGGCTAATGAGCGTCGGGATCAACAGGCCTACGGTCCGGGTATTCCCCGTCTTCAGACTTCGAGCGACGGCATGGGGTCGATACCCAAGTTCGTCAATGGCGCGCACGACGCGGGTTCTTGCACTGTGAGACACGCGCCGGGGTCCGTTGTTCACCACGTACGAGACCGTTGCTACGGATACGCCTGCGAGCCTGGCCACATCGTCGCGCGTGGGTCGCTTGGTCATTCCAGTGCCTCGCCTGATCGCGGTCCCGGGCAATAGCCTGTGGGCCACTTCCAGCCGATATCCCTGGCGGACCCTGGCCTCGTCCCATGCATACTCAATGCAATCCGATCCTTGCCATGAGCAAGCAGGCTGCCGACATGCCATCACCCGGCGGATCTAGAGGCAATCTACTCGTGTAGAAAGACTAGCACCCCATTTGCGAGTTGTCAATGACTTTGATAAAGTACATGCCATGGATTTCGCCATGATGGTGGCCCCGAATCCGGACCCAAAAACCCCTCTTTGGACACAGAGCAGGATTTCAGGCGCAACCCCAAACCTTGTCCGTGCCAGGAAGCAGGAATCCGAGCTGTTCTTGGGTTCAACCTACCCTTGCCTTTTCGCAGTCTGTCAACATACCCTTGAGCCTGCATCGGGTTGGTTCCTTTGCCCCTTGTCCGGGGCTCTTCCTGGACGCTCTGCTCGGCCCCGAGTTCCCGTCTCATCCGAAGAGAACCTCCCTTGCCACCCCGAAAGAGGCCGAAGTGGAACTGCCAACAGCGGGAGCGGGAGAGAATGTTCTCTCGCAGGGTCGGCGGGCGGCAAGAGCTGTGCCGGCCCAAGCGCAAGAAAGGAGGGAGCCGCTCCTTCATAAGCTCAACGTCAAGACTGTCCAGGACCCGCGCAATGAGGTCTTCGGTCAAAGGCCAGGCACGAGGACGCCCCCTCAGGAGGAGAACCGACCGCTTGTTCGGAAGTGCGACCGGGTTGGCAGGCAGGCCGAACTGACAAGGAGTTGAGTGAACTGTCCCCACCTCGGGGTGAAGCCGTTGATGAAGTGCCCTTGTTCCACTGACAGGAGATGCTCCCGAGCCAGCTGACAACATTCCCGAATCACTCCTTTTTTCGTCCAGTCTTACCAAGGAGGGACACATGGCTGCTTCGAAACCGACCATCGGATTCATCGGGCTGGGCATCATGGGACAGCCCATGGCTCAACGATTGCTCGATGCGGGCTACACCCTGACCGTTCACGATGTTGACTCCGAACGTGCGAAGGCTCTAGTTGTCAAAGGGGCCCTGCGCGGTGCCTCGGCCAAGGACGTGAGCACTCGCACACAAGTGATCATCACCATGCTGCCCGATACGCCGGATGTAGACCAAGTAGTTTTCGGGCCGCAAGGGATCCTCGAAGGAATTCGGCCCGGAGCTACCCTCATCGACATGTCTTCCATCGCTCCGTCAATGTCCCGGCGGATTGCCGCGGCGGCTGAGCGAGCCGGTTTCGCCGCCCTGGATGCACCCGTAAGCGGCGGGGACGTCGGCGCCCAGCAGGGGACCCTTTCCATCATGGTCGGCGGGGACGAGAAGACTTTCGACCGGATGCTGCCCATCCTGCAGGTCATGGGCAAACGGATCATATTATGCGGAGGCCCGGGTGCCGGCCAAACCGTCAAGGTCTGCAACCAAATCCTTGTTGGCATCACCTTGGCGGGCGTGGCCGAAGCTCTGACCCTGGGTGCCAAAGCAGGGGTCGATCCCGCCAAGATCGTGGAGGTTCTCAGCGGCGGCTTGGCACGCTGCGGAGTGCTTGAGAACCGCGGCATGCGCATGCTGGAGGGCGACTTTGCCCCGGGGTTCCGCTGTCGCCTGCACTACAAAGACCTGCGCATCGCTATTGCGGCTGGGCAGGATTATGCCGTTCCTTTGCCAACTACCGCTCTGGTCCATGAGATGTTCAAGGAGATGGTTCTCTCCGAACGCGGTGATCTGGACCATTCTGGCCTCTTGACCCTGGTCGAGGACCGTGCGGGGATTAAGGTGCGAAGGCACAAGTAAGCCCACCCGTCGCTCCTCGATTCTCGGGCGGGCCTTCATCCGCGAGCTAACCCGACTTTCCCCATTCGCGTGGCAAACTGAACAATTTTGGCAGGTTCAACAAGAAAGCCTCGAGGAATATCGTGATCAGGATTGGTTTGGGCTGTGGTGCAGACCTTGATACTTGAAT
>Ga0187865_1000267_pt1 | contig 74888 bp, 59 predicted proteins | sample June2016WEW_11_1_2_FD_132989 | JGI IMG/M metagenome (GOLD analysis project Ga0187865, IMG submission 132989) | Peatland microbial communities from SPRUCE experiment site at the Marcell Experimental Forest, Minnesota, USA - June2016WEW_11_100 | ecosystem: Environmental > Terrestrial > Soil >... | reverse complement strand
TAAGATCAAAACCCCGGTTAACAGACTGTGTACCGGGCACCAACAAGGGCTGGATGACGAGACCAAAAACTTCGACTCTCCAGTCGAGGGAGAAGTTTTTCTCTTGACATCCCCTTTCATAGAGCGGTCAATGGATAGACCGCTCGGGGTCGCCGCCGGGCGTTGGGCGCTGCCCGTGTGATCGTGAATGCTTGACCAAGGCCAGTCCTCTGCGCGTTTGACAAGCCCCGCTCTCACCGGGTTGAGGTGAATGGATTCGACCTTTTCGCAATAGTCCCCTACGGTCCGCAGGGCGCGGTCGAAAAACCGCGGTTGCCAGAACAGGCCAGACTCCTTCCGCCGGGCATTGATGCGCAGAGTCGAGCCAACCTTGATCAATTCCATGAGGCGTGAGGTCACAAAGAAAAATCGGTCGGATAATACCAAGCGCCGCAAGCGAGACATGAAGGCGGATTATACGGCTGATTTCGCCCGTTCGAGCCGCAGAGTCTCAAAAGCAGAGACTCTGCGCTACCCGCTTATAGGTTGGGAAGTATCAGGCGGGAGATTTAGCCGTGAAAGTTGGGTTCACAGGACGGATACGAAGTATCATGGGGACCCCTTACCTGGGTCGACCGCTTTTACGGCGTAGTGTTCCAACAAGGCCTATCATGAAAGTGCCGAACAACACGAATGTACTGGGTTCAGGGGTTGGTGGTGGTGGTGGTGGTGGCGTAAAATCGAGAGGTGCGAAATAGGTTAACGCGCCTGCGTATCCGGAGTCAGCCTCGGAATGCAAGCCTGGCGAACAGAGGGTAGTACTAACGTCGATGAATCCCCCTGAAACTCCGGAACCTAGGCTGACTGTCTTGTAAAAGTCGTCTAACGAAAAGCTGTTTGGGTAGCCACATGTGCCGACGGGAGGACCATAGCCAAAGTCCAAGCCGGTGCTGCCTAACAGCGTACCGGAAGAATCAAACACAGAATAATCGGCATGTACAAAAGGACAATCCTCTCCACTCTTACAAGCCAAACCTGCACCCAGATAAGCATAAATATTGGTGAACAGGACGTCGGGACTGGAAAAAGAGTACTCGACGTTCATCGTTCCTGTTCCGATACCGGAAATGGAAAAGTTTGGTGTATAAAGTCCGAAAGCAGAAACCGGCAGTGCGCAACAAGAGGAACCGGTCAGAAAATTTGGGTCGCTGGCGCTGACCGAGACCAAGTCGAAATCGATGCTACCCGCGTGAGCCGGCGCTAAGGCAGCCATAACAATAGAGACCAATAACGCCCGTTTCAGACTGCTACCTCCAAAGCGTTTTTCCCTGCGTGCGTCTGCATTTGCGGCTGAGAAAAATACGGCCAACAGGGACACCCCCAACGAGGTGCGATTCATTTTGGTCATGGCTTCAGTCTCCTGAAAAACACGATTACCCTGCCCCCCCTGGTTTATCCGCACAAGTCCAGAGTGTAGGGGCGACGTTTGACGTTTCGGTCCTTCACTTTACATTGAGTCGCGCAGTATATCCTGCGAGGCCTCGGTAGGCCGTTCGCAGCGTGTACACTTCCGGACCTTCGAAAGCCTGCGCCTTTCGCCCAATGGAAGGCGCTCGCCGGCGTGGAGCAGGTCATGACCGCAGATTCTTCGGCAGTTTGGCACGGAATGCAATGGCCCGAATATGCCGATTTGTCGGCATACTGCGCCGACCCAAACGGCACTAAAGTGCCATCTGGCCCCGCCCCCCGTTTTCGAGACCACGGTTAGGTCTCAAATTGCGGGGGATAGAGTGGACATCCCGTTGAAGGGAGGTCAGAGTTCTGGGTTTGTCTTTGCGACAGTCCGCGAAGGAATCTAAAATGGCCGGAACACAACTTTCCCGTCATCTCGGTGACCCAGGCAGCTTTGGTGAGGGACTGAGAAGTTCTTTGGGTACCGGAACGCTTACTTAGGTCGGAGGAGTCCCCGTTGTTTCGGTGGGAAACGGTGCCCTCCCCTCCGGTATGCGAGGGGGGTAGGGTGTGGCCGACACGAGAACATGTCAGGGTCAGGAAAGTTCCAAGGGTGACTACCTACCGGTACGATTTGAAAAGCTGTGCGCGCGCTTTCCGAGCAGTGGTAAGCTTTGGGAATGCCGCTGAGCGAAGTCGAGCGCGAAATCACCAAAGTCGTTTTGGAGCGGTTCCTTACCCCCAGCGTCCGGCAACCGAGACCGAAAGCCCCTGAAGAATTGATGGGGTGACGAATTACTCACTCGTGAGACGAGGCCGCGATTCTCATGCTTGCTTCAAACCGTCCGTCACTTCGACAGCGCGTCACCGCACGGATACTCCGATACTCCATTGCTTTAAGCGGGTCACACTTTGGTGCTCTAATTCTGGGCATTCCCTCCACTGTTTATGGTTCAACTAGATGGATTCTGCATCGCCTGTGGACCTTGGAGGTCATTTCTGCTGTCGCATTCCTCCTCTACTCTCTGGGAGCGACTGCAATGTACGGAAACGATTTCGTAACCGCAACAATTTTGTGCTTTGCGGCTGTTGCCATCCTGGTAGCCAAGGTTTTCAGTGAAAAGAAAGTGGGCTCGCACTCAAAGAGCGACGTAATTCGAGGTCTTGTCATATTCCTGGGGGCACTTGCGTTTGGTACCTCAATTTTCTGGATTCGGCACCGACAAAGTCTGGTACCCATGACGGTTCTTTCAGCCAAGCAAGGCGTTATTCCTACGATTGAAATTGGAACATCTGGCGTCATTTTCACCAAGTCTAAGAAGGGGCGCTTTCCCTCAGAAAATGGCGTGTTCTTTGCGAAGGCGGGTAGTTATCCTCTGGACGCTTTGGAGCCGATACTAAGGGATTGTGATTTCGAAATCGAATCCATTGCGGGACAAATCAAAGTATCCATGACTATACGAAACGCAAATGGTGACGTGGTCGCTGAGATAATCCGCAACGAATGGAGCGTGGCGGCACCGCCAATATCTTGGGACAGAAACTATAATCCGGACTCTCTGGAAGTGCGGGACAATCGCGGAAACATCATTTTGCAGGTAACTACGATGCCGGGGAAGGTCAGAATGCAGGTTGTTTTTTACAGAAAGAATGGCAACAAGGCTTATCTGCTTCAGTCTTTCGTACGTTCAGACGCAATAATGAGTTTCAACGTAGTTCCTGGGCCGGGCGTGGATGACTTAAAGATAGTGCCGCCACTGTTCAAATATCCCAGCAAATCCCATCTTGGAGAGTTGGTGGTTGCTGAGGGCAGGTGAAACTCTCTTCGCAATCCGTCTGTTGACTGGCTGCTATGACCGGCAGAGCATGACTCTTGGAGACGCCAATGGCCTACTGCCGGAGGTGGTTTGAGAGAGGTGGCGAAACGCAACTAGCCCCTCTACAGCAGGCAGGGCGGTGTCTGCCCCTCGCCTCAACTGACTCACCTCGACACCGACAAAGCAATCTCAAGGGTGCCTTGCTTAAATGTGCCGTGTCATCGTCGAGCATTGCGCCGGTCGGAGTACGGCTCTCCATAAAATCCTCAGTGGTCACTTCAAAACCGGCCATGAGTGGCCGGGGTCAGAACCGGCCAATGGAGGCCGTCCGGGAGCTTCACAGGACTCAGAAAAGACTCAAAACGTGGTTGCTTTCAGGTTGCTTAGAATGGGCTCGAAAACCCGCCAATTACAGCGTAATTGCAAGGGGCGGTCTTTTGGCTTCGAGCATGTAGCGGAAACTGTAGCGGGTCCCTTTTATATGGCTTTAGTAATTCGCTGCCAAAATTCCAATCCTTGCCTACCCTTACAAAGCAACCTAAACCCTGCAGGCAGAGTGGCCATTCAAGAAAGAATGGCGGAGGGAGAGGGATTCGAACCCCCGAGCCCCTTTCGGGGCTAACGGTTTTCAAGACCGCCGGTTTCAACCGCTCACCCATCCCTCCGCACAAAATCCGGCAATTCTTGAGGGCGCGGGCGATCTCTTACGAGACTACCACAATTCCCAACTCTCCCGCCGCCAGTTCTCAGTCTTCAATTCGCAGTCAAGCATGCGCAGGATGGCCGCGGGGGTCGGCCCCGCATGATGTCTAGCCCTCTCACTTGGGGAGAGGGTGGACCGCGACCGGCGCTTTCACCAGCCGGGGCGGGACGGGTGAGGGGTCAGTTGCCGCCCCGGTGACCAAGTAACCCCTCACCCCCGGCGCTCGGGCCCCCCCCCTCGCTACGCTCGGCACCCTCTCCCCAAGGGAGAGGGCTGGTTATTCAACTTCTCTCCCTCTCACTTGTGCGCAATGCGTTATACTTCGCCGCACATCTTGCGAGGAGGTTCCTGATGCGTCGTTTCGTCCTGAGCGTTATGGCGTGCGCGCTGGTTGTCCTGTTCACCGCCCGGGCCCTTGAGCCTGTTCCTGCCGAGGCCCTGCCGGCGGGCGAGGCGGTCTCTGTCCTTTCCGCGCCAGCCGCGGCGGACTCCCCTGCCCCGCTCGACGGCTTCTCCGCGGAGGGGGCGCGCGCCGAGCGCGACTGGGAAGCCAAGTTCCGTGCCCTTCCCAGCCCGGCAAATCTACGCGACTACATGCAGCGGATTGCGGCCCGACCGCACCACGTGGGCTCACCTTACGACCGCGAGAACGCGCAATGGATCCTCTCTCTCTTCCAGCAATGGGGCTGGGATGCGCACATCGAGAACTTCGACGTCCTCATGCCGACGCCCCGGGAGCGCCTGGTGGAAATGGTTGCGCCCACCCGTTACAAGGCCACGCTCGAGGAGCCCACGGTCTCGCTCGATCCCACCTCCCAGCAGCACGCCGAACAGCTCCCCACTTACAACGCCTACTCGGCGGATGGCGACGTCACCGCGCCCCTGGTTTACGTCAACTACGGCATCCCGGCGGACTATGAGCAACTCGAGCGCCTGGGAGTTTCCGTCGAGGGCGCCATCGTGATCGCGCGCTACGGCGGTTCCTGGCGAGGGATCAAGCCCAAGGTGGCGGCGGAGCACGGCGCCCGCGGCTGCATCATCTATTCCGACCCGCATGAGGACGGCTATTTTGGGGGTGACGTCTTCCCGCAAGGCGCCTGGCGCCCGCGCGACGGCGTGCAACGCGGCAGCGTCATGGATATGGTGCTTTATCCCGGCGACCCGCTCACGCCCGGCGTGGGCGCTACGCCGGACGCCAAACGCCTGCCCATTACGGAAGCGCGGACGCTCACCAAGATCCCCGTCCTACCGATTTCTTACGGCGATGCGCAACCTCTGCTCGCCGCCTTAGGGGGACCCGTGGCGCCGGAAGCTTGGCGCGGCGCCCTCCCCATCACCTACCATATCGGTCCCGGCCCCGCCCAAGTCCATCTGCTGGTGAAGGCGAATTGGGACCTTAAGACCCTCTACGACGTCGTCGCCAGGATTCCCGGCTCGACTTCACCCGAGGAATGGATTGTGCGCGGCAATCACCACGACGCCTGGGTGAACGGCGCGGACGACCCGGTCTCGGCTCTGGTGGATGAAATGGAGGAGGCGCGGGCGCTGGGCGAACTCCGCCGGCAAGGCTGGAAGCCGCGCCGCACCATTATTTATTGCGTGTGGGACGGCGAAGAAGAGGGACTGTTGGGCTCGACCGAATGGGGTGAGGCGCATGCCGACGAGCTTCGCCAGCACGCCGCCGTGTACATCAATACGGACTCGAATAGCCGGGGTTATCTCTTCGCGGCCGGCTCGCCCACGCTGGAGAAGTTCCTGAACGGGGTGGCGCGCGATATCGAGGACCCGGAGAAAGGCCTTTCCGTCTGGAAGCGCCACCAGCTTCAACTGATTCGTGGCGGCTCCGAGGAGGAGCGCCGGGAGGCCCGCTCCCGCGCTGACTGGCGCCTGGAGGCGCTCGGCTCCGGCTCCGACTACTCGGTGTTCATCGATCACCTGGGCATCGCTTCGCTCAACCTCGGGTACGGCGGAGAGGACGGCGGGGGTATTTACCATTCAATTTACGACGACTTCTACTGGTATACCCACTTCAGTGATACCGATTTCAAATATGGGCGGGCCCTGGCCCAGACCGTCGGCACGGCGGTACTGCGCCTGGCTGACGCCGAACTGCTTCCCTTTGACTTCACCGGCCTCGCCGAAATCCTGCACCGCTACACCGACCAGTTGAAAAAGCTCCTCCAGGACAAGCAGCAGGAAATCCGCGAACGCAACCAGGAAATTGAGGAGGGCGTTTTCACCGCCACCACTGATCCCAAGGAGAAGTTTGTTCCGCCAGCCCGGGAAGACGTGCCCCCTTACCTGAACTTCGCGCCGCTCGACAACTCGACGGACGCACTCACGCGCAGCGCGGGGCGTTACCAGAAGGCGCTCGAGAAGGCCGCGGCCCGCGGCGCCGCAGCATTGGCCAGCGCCTCGCTCCGCGAGCTGAACCAGACCCTCATCCAGAGCGAGCGCAAACTGACCAGCCCCGACGGCCTTCCCGGCCGCCCCTGGTTCAAGCACGCCGTCGACGCACCGGGGTTCTACACCGGCTACGACGTGAAGACCCTCCCCGCGGTGCGCGAGGCCATCGAGCAGAAGAAGTGGAAAGAAGCTGACGCGGCCTTGGTGGACGTCGGCAGAATTCTCGACGCCGAGGCCGCCTGGATTGTCACTGCCGCCGAGCAACTGGAAAGAGCGGTCCAGTAACAGGCTGCGGAAAAACTCGTAGGCGCTGTCATTCTGAGCGAAGCGAAGAACCTCTGCAGTTGTAGAATCCGGCAAATGCAGAGGTCCTTCCTTCGTTTCACTCAGGACCGCCTGCGGCTCCTCAGGATGACAGCTTTGACGGTTTTTCCGCAGCCTGATTAAGGCCCGCGCGGCCGTTGATTTGATTTTACTGCCCTCGCCCCCTTGGGGGAGAGGGTGGACCGCAACCGGCGCTTTCTCCAGCCGGGGCGGGACGGGTGAGGGGGTCACCCGGGAACAAACTGAAGCGTAATTACCGGAAACCCCTTAAGTGAGCAGCATTGGGTGGTTGATCTTTGCCTCTTATCACGCCCACCGCCCCGTTCCCAGGGCGAAGCCCCGTGCTTTATTGACCGGCTGGTTTGGTGGGAGCCACTCGCTTGCCTTCCCATGCGCCTTTCTGATCGGTATCCTTTGACCAATCGCCACTAAGCTGGCCCTCCTTGAGCTTTCCGGTCACCCGATACGTGCCCTGGGGTATCTCGACGTGGATGTCGAGCACCTTCTTCTTGTAGGTGGCGGTGGTAATGGCGGCCTCGCCTTGGGCCGTCGCCGCCGTGCCCGTCACCACCTCCTTGTTCTGCTGAAGCGTGAGCGTGAACGGCACGTCACCCTGCGCGCTGCCGTGCGCCACGCACTCCCAGGTTCCGGCCACGGGGCCGGCCTTGGGCTTGCCTTCTTTGCCTAAGACCATGCCGCTCATAAGCAGTACCAGCAGGCAAACTACCATCGATGTGCAAATACGTTTCATGAAGGAACTCCTTTCGGATTCTGATTGTAGCTCAGGAAGACAGGAGAGAGCAGGGATTCATTGAGCCATCCGAGGGCGAAGCGGCAATTTGTAAAACCAGCGCATCGGAGTCATCAGTCGTCAGTTGTCAGTAGTCAGTGGTCAGTTGCCAGTTCCACACCTGTCTAAGTTGCTTTTATGGAGATACTACTGCCGACGCGAAGCATCAGGTTGGGTTGGTGGCTGTTCATGACCCCTCACCTGGCCCGCGCCGGCTGGTGAAAGCGCCGGTCGCAGTCCACCCTCTCCCCTCGGAGAGGGTGCCGAGCGCAGCGAGGAGGGGGCCCCGAGCGCCGGGGGTGAGGGGTCTTTCCCTTTACCCTGGAGCGACTGCGCAACGTTGCTTTCTGCGCTCGCGTTAGTACGCTGTTAAATGCGAGTTGGTATCAGTCCATACTTATCCTTCGCGGCACCACACGAATGGTTGGCCCGGGTTTGCCTGAGAACTGAAGACTGATTACTGAAAACTTCACTCGTACCTCAGCGCCACCATGGGATCGACCCTCGTTGCCCGGCGCGCGGGGATATAGCTCGCCACGAGGGCGACGGCGGTCAGAATCAGCGACACAGCGATAAACGTCGGGGGATCTGTGGGCTTGACGCCGTAGAGCAGGCTCGACAAGGACCGCGTCAACGCCAGCGCGCCGATGATGCCGATGCCCACACCGATCAACGTCAGCTTGACCCCTTGGCCAACCACCAGCCCGAGCACATCACCCTTCTGCGCGCCCAGCGCCCTGCGAATTCCCATTTCATTCGAGCGCTGACTTGCCCAGTAGGCCATAATGCCGTAAATGCCGACGGCAGCCAGCAGAAGTGCGGCGCCGGAAAAGATGGAAAGCAGCAACATGGCAAGGCGTCGCCCGACGAGCGACCCTTCCACGACTTCGTCCATGGTCCGGATCTGATACGCCGGCTGCTCCGGATCGACCGCCGCAACCTCTTTCTGCACGGCAACTGCGAGTTGGTGTGGATCCGAGGATGTCCGAATCGCCAGGCTCATACTGTGCGCGGCATTCTGCGCCTCGGGCCAATAAACCTCGACGCGCGATTGTGCCTCGAGGGTGCGATAGCGGACGTGCCGCACCACTCCGACCACCGTCGCCCAGGGTGCGGTCGGACTGACACCACCGCGATGCAGGCGCTTGCCGACCGCATCTTCCCTTGGCCAATACGTCCTCGCCAGGGTTTCGTCCACGACGGCGACCGGGGGAGATTGATCGGAATCGCGCTCGTCGATATAGCGCCCGCTGACCAGGGCGATGCCCATGGCTCGAAAGTACCCCGGTGTGACCGTGCGCCAGTCCGCCTCCGGGGTGGCCGCGTCAGGGGGCACCGCTTGGGTATCAATCGTGGTGGTCCCCGACGAACCGGAGCCACTGAGCGGCAGCAAACTTACCGCTCCGGTGGCCTGGACGCCCGGGAGTTTGGAGACCCGATCCAGCACGTCGCGGTAGAAGGCTCGAACCTGCTCCGGCTTCGAGTACTTCTCCTCCGGCAGCGAGAGGCTCATGGTCAGGACATGGTCGGGCCGGAAGCCGCCGTCCACTTCCTGCAAGCGGAGAAAACTTTTCACCAGCAGCCCGGCTCCGTTCAGGAGAACGAGAGAAAGCGCGATTTCAGCGACGATGAGCGCATGACGCAGCCGTTGTGAAACCGAGGCTGCCGTGGAAGTACGGCCTCCGCCCTTAAGCGATTCGTGCTTGACCTCGCCCGAGGTGTGCAGAGCCGGCGCAAGGCCGAAAAGGATGCCGGTACCCAGAGATATGAGCATCGTGAACACGAGCACCGTGCCGCTCAGACTGGCGGCAGCGACGCGTGGGAGAATGGAAGCGGTGAGTGCGATCAGAGCGCGGAGACCCCAATGGGCGATCAGAAGTCCTGCGACCCCGCCCAGCAGAGAGAGCAGAACGCTTTCGGTAAGCATCTGGCGGATGAGGCGGGGGCGGCTGGCGCCCATCGCCATGCGCACCGCCATCTCTCGCTCGCGCGCCGAGGCGCGAACCAGCAGCAGACTCGCAACATTGGCGCAGGCAATGAGCAGCACCAGCGCCACGGCGCCGGTCAAGATCCAGAGCGCCGTCTGGACGTCGCTCACCATCTCGTCGAGCAAGGGCGTGAGCGTGAAAGCAAATTGGAATTGCGCGTAAGGATAGTCCTTGTTCTGGTCCTCCACCGCTTTCGTGACTGCTTTCATGTCCTCACGCGCCTGCTGGAGCGAGAGCTCAGGCTTGATGCGCGCCAGTACTTCGAGGCCATGATTTCCTCTGTTTGCGGGTGTCAGGTCATTGGGCTTGAAGGCCAGCGGCGCCCAGATCTCCGCGTCGACTGGGTACTGGAAGCCGGCAGGCATCACGCCAACCACGGCATAGCTCGCGCCATTGATCTTCAGCCGGCTGCCCACGACTCCCGGCTCCCCGCCGAATCCTCGCCTCCAAAGACCGTAACTTAGGAGTACCACGTTTTCGTGCCCGGCTTCGCCCTCCTCCGGCAGGAAGGTACGGCCGAATGCAGCTTTTGCGCCCAGGATCGCGAAAAGGCTGGGAGAAACCACTGCGGCCTGTACCCGTTGGGGAGTCCCGCCGACACCAAGATTGGCGCTGGCGCCCGAAATCGCAGCAACCCCCGTGAAACTCTTGTTCAAAGACTCCAGGTCCTTGAACTCGGGAGCAGAGATCGAGTTCTGGTTGTTCGGCAGGCCGATTCCGGCAAAGTTGCCCCAGATTTTCACGAGATGATCGGGTTGACGATATGGAAGAGGTCGCAACAGTACAGCGTCCACCACACTAAAGATCGCCGTGTTGGCACCGATGCCGAGGCCGAGCGTCAGCACCGCTACGACGGTGAAGCCGGCGTTGCGCCTCAACTGCCGCAGACCGTAGCGGACATCCTGAAGGAAGTTCTCGAGATAATTCACCCGGCGCATGTCGCGGCACTCCTCTTTGATTTGCTCCATCCCGCCCAGCTCACGCAGGGCTGCGTAACGGGCGTCCTCCGGGGTCACCCCATGGGCGACCTTCCCCTCAATCAGTTTTTCCAAGTGGAAGCGGAGTTCATCGGTCAATTCCTTTTCGACACGGGTCTTCCGGAAGAGTGACCGAAGTCGAAGAGATATCTTGTAAAACCAGCGCATCATGGCGGTCCCACCTCACGGGGTTTCCAAGACAAGGCCAATGGCTGCGGAGAGCCTTTGCCAGTTGGTTCGCTCCTGCTCCAGGTACTTGCGGCCCGCCGGCGTCAGGGCATAGTATTTCGCGCGACGGTTGTGGTCCGACTCTCCCCACTTCGCCCTGATCCACCCGCTTTGCTCCAGGCGATGCAGAGCCGGGTAGAGAGATCCCTGGTTCACCTGGAGCACCTCTCCTGATACCTGCCGGATGCGCTGTGCTATGCCCCAGCCGTGCATGGGTTCAAGAGCGATCGTCTTGAGAATCAGGAGGTCCAACGTGCCCTGGACCAGATCGGTTGGTTTGCTCATTCGCACTCCCCTCAGTTATCGACAATCAGCTTCAATTTATACCTTCTCCTGTCAGTAATCAACAGGAATAATGGCGACCCACGGCAATCCTTTCCAGGGTTTCCTGGCCGGCCTGAAAAAACTAAGAAATGAACCAAGTTCAGCCGATGGATATATTGGGGAGGTTCTGCGGCAGGGGTGAGGCCAAGGCAGGGTCAAGGCCGAAGCCAGGGCTGGCTCATCGATCAGCAGGGGTTCCGTTGCAGAGGAGGGCTCGAGAGCATCCCCTGCGCACGGAAGCGGCGGGCATGGAACGAACTCCGTCGGGCAGTGCGTAGATATCATGAGCCTTCGGCTCGCCACGAAAGATGAAAATGCTCCGGGTGATTCCCCTCCTTGACAAGGAGGGGGCCAGGGGGTGGTTGACCGGCTCGATTTGTCCCGTACCCCACCACCCCCTACCCCCCTCCTCAGCCGAGGAGGGGAGCTATTTTCATGACAGCTCAAGGCACTCGCATGAGCGATTTTCCGGATGACCTTGACAGTCCTCTGGGGGTGTGTGCATCCCTTTCCTATCCCACCCCGCAGGGTTCTGATGTCTCCTGGCGGCAGATGCAGCCCGACTCCCACAAACGCGCCCGCCCCCGGCCGTTCTGCCTGGCGTTGAGCGTGGGGGCGGACACGCATATGGTTTGGACTGAACCCTCACCGGGGAACCTGTTGACTTCGGCCGAGGAGCGAATGCACGAGCACAAACGTGTGAAGAAGACTAAGGCCAAGTGGGCTTCCGAACGCAACGCACCCCCCATACGGAGGGAAGAACCCGCCTCAGCCAGAACGCTTCTCCCCGACCCTGGGGTCCCGAAGCCTGCCCCCACTGCGACGTCACAGCAGAGAAGAATCCCCCGCCGGGGAAAGACTTGGACGGTTCTGCTCGTCGAAGACGAGAAGACCCTACGAACTGTTCTGCACATGACTCTGGAACGAAACGGCTATGGCGTTCTTGAGGCTGGCGACGGCAAGGAAGCTCTCGAACTAGCCGAAACCCACAAGGGCGAAATCGATCTGCTGCTCACCGATGTCATGATGCCGGGGATGAACGGAACGGAATTGGTCGCGGCCCTGGCGGCAACCATCCCCAATCTTCCTGTCCTTTACATGTCGGGTTACAAGGAGAACACTCTACTTAGATTGCATATTGACTGTTCCGGTGCGCCCTTCCTGGAAAAGCCGTTTCGTCCGCAGGACCTGATCGCCAAGATCGAGGCGCTGCTTGCGGCTCCCCCTGTTGTGCCGGAGGAAGGTGAGCCCGCGGGGAGCATTGACATGCCGCCCAACCCAAACCGAACATCATGACCAGGAACCCAAGACCCGTCAGTTCGGGCCTGTGGCCCTGCACATGAGAAACGGCGCGCACCCCGGCATCCCAGAAAGCTCTGGCGGCTGGCAAGATGCCGGAGCTGCAGACCAGAATTAGCTGAATAGGTTGGGGCGGCCCTAGGCTTGATGAAAGGGCAAGAGCTTCCACATTCCCGACCGCTTGCAGGTGAGGCAGCCGCGCGGCACCCCGCCCTCTTCCAGGAGCGCCGCCAGCAACGTCTCGTCCAGCCGGACCGACTCACGCGCGGAGCAGGTCGGGCACTCGAGCTGAACTCGGACCGTGAATTGGTCTTCCGGTTGAAGCTCCGGAAGAAGCAAGCCCCAGAGATTCCGCCTGGGGTCCAGATTCTCAATACCCCAGTAGCTATACTCATGGGCAGAGACAGGTAGCTTGGACACCACGCGGAAGACCGCATCCTGGTGCGTGGTATGGCTGAGGACGCGGATCTCCTGGTCGGGCAGGAGCTGATGGTTCATTCGAATCTTCGCCCCATGCCGATTCACGACGATGGTTACGGTATCCTCAGTAAAATCGATCCCTCGATAATCGATCCCGAAAACTCGAATGGGGACCGACAGGGCAACCCGACAGCTACGCCGGGATCGAAACTGTGGCATAGGCAAGCCCTCCAAAATGGTCGGGCAAGGACCTCGGATAGGCAAATCTTACCTTGACGCGCACAGTTTTTCCAGCCGCCTTAAGGAACGTCACCGGCCATAGCCTCAGTTGGCTGCCATCCCCGGCCCCGACTGTTGTGCCTCGAGCAGGCTCAAGGCCTCGGAGATTTCGTCCAAGAGCGCGCGTGCACCCTGCTCGCCGGCACTTGCAGCTGCTACAATACCATAGGCGCAATTCAAACAGAGACAATAAGCACGACTCTCTGCAATTTCGCTGGGGCGGCAAACCGCGCACGGCCAATCGTCGCAGGAATGAACCAGCAGGCCCCCAGGTGTCATGGCGAAATCCACGTTGAACCCCCAGCCCCCTCGCCCTCCGTAAGAGCAAGTGGGCCGCCATTGTTGACTATCGGGTTTTTGGGCCCAAGCTTAAGGAGCCCAGCGCCACTTCGTCTCCTGGGACCAAGGAAAATGCTTATCGTGGGAACAGCCGGCATTGTGTCTGCGGCAACCGGCTGATCAAAACGCCCTTACGAAACCAGGCTCCTTGCTCCACAGTCCTGCCGGAGAAGGGACACGGGCGAGGCAGTAGTTCCTCCCGATCTTCCAACCGGTTGCTGAAAAACCGCCATAACGGTCATCTTGGGGAGCCGCAGGCAAATCAAGTTGGAACGGCGCTAGAAGGGGATCTCCACCGTGCGGTTCAGTGCCGTCACCTGGGCGGAATCGATTTGGTAAACCACCACGCGAAGTGCGTAGGTTCCCGCGCTGAGTTTCAACTGGCCTCGGATGTTCAGGCCGGCGCTCAGGAGGTGAGCGAGCGTCGCATCGCGCAGGCTCAGGTCAACGTTTCGCTGGGTGCCGGCGGCCAGATTGCCGTCGCGATCAAAAGCCGCGCAAACCATCTTCAAACTCACCAGATTGCGGTCGCCTTCCTTGCGGAAATGCATCGCGTGCGCATCGACGCGCGCCATGACCGATAGCCTAGCCTCCGCGTTGCTGAGCTTGAAGAACTGGGTTTGGAGGTCAACCGGGAATTCGCGATACTCCTCGCGCGAGAAGACGGCGTCTTCAATCTCCTGCCGGGCACGCTCTTCGGGATGGAGTGCTTCGTTCCGAGCGAAGTATCCGTTGCGAGCCTGCACGCTCAAACCCCGCGCGTTCGCCAACTCGACCTTCAGCTTGTGAAACTTGCCGTCGTACTTCAAATTCTGCGGCGAGAAGGCAAGCAGGTACGAGAACTCCGGCAGCGCGCCGGCCTTGCGGAATCCGCCGTCATAGTCATTGGTGTTGCGAACGAATACGCCACCGGTGTCGTGGGAGACCTGAGCCATTACATCCTGGTTCATTGACCTGCCCATCTCGCGGTACATAGTCTGGCTCGCGGACATGGCGGGGCCAGCGGACTCAAACGGCAGGACATTGTTCTCGGAGGCTTCACCCCCCGGGACATTCACCCACAGGCCACGGGAATCGAGCGCGTTGATAACCACGTGTTCGCGCAGGGCACGGTCGGTAAGCTCGTTGAGGTCGGAGTGCAGATCGAAAGTCAAGAACCCCTGGGAGAGCCAGAGAACACTGCGCTGTCCAGGGAGCGAGCCCATGCGCCGCACCAGATCCAAAAGGACGCGTAGAGACTGCCGGGCCTGGACCTGGTCATACTGCCAGGCAAGGCGGGCCGCATCCTGGGCCCGGGCTTGTGGATCAGCACAGCTCTTAGGGTCACCGCCACAGGCGCAGGCAATATACTCCAACCCGGCGATGTTGAGCATTATGGGATCGTGCTGCTCGTCAATCAGGTAAGCCTCGTAGGGCGTGAGCGGCGGGCAGTCGAGTTCGGGCGGGACGTTTCGCGGACGCGGCCGGAGGTTCGCGAGCGTTTTGCGCAGATTGGCGCGGTCGGCGGTGAAGTCGAGCACTCCCAGGCCGGAAGAGGTGAAGATGCCCGCACGGTCCGTCGGCTGCAGGGAGGACTCGATGAATTTCCCGGCCGCTTCGCGTATGCGCACCATGTCCTCGAACGACACCACGAGGTCGTCAAAATAGAAGGCCACGTAGCGCTGGGGCAGCGCCAGCACCGGCTCGGCCTCCGCTGGCTCGGCGGACTGGGCGGACTTGGCGGTTGCGGCAGCAGGGGTCGGCGGCTTTCCCGCTGGGGCAAGCTGGTTGTTCTCAACAGAGAAGGCGGTCACGCTCTGCGGCTTGCGGTTATCGAAGAGGCGAAAGTCGTCCTTGGTAAGCCCGCCCACGACGTTGCCGTTTGCGTCGCGTACGATCACGCGCACCAGGACTTCGTTGCGCTGCGCTCGCACGGTGAAGGTCGGCGCTGTCTCCTCGCTCTTCACCTCCGGCGGTTCCTGGTTCTGCGCCGCCGCAGCGACAGCGGGCCACACCACGACGAGGCCCACCCCGATCACCGAGGTCAGCAAAAGCCGCAGCAACTTCGACGTTGAAGACACCATGCTTCACCCCCACAGGCCGGATATCGGAGGCATACGCAGGATGACCATCAATTCGGTCTGACCTGGGGTCACCTCTCTTGATTCCCAGGCGAGTGCAAACATACACCTAACCGCCCCGCAATTCCATTGTCCGCCGGGTTTGTCACAAGCTACCGGGCATCTTGGCGGGGTATAAGGCCAAATTGTGCATCTGCAAGGGGCTGCTTCCGAAGGCTCCCGGGATTGTAGCCCCAAGCCCCGCACACATGGCACAAGACGCCATGTATGCGCCACCCACGACGAGCGCGGACTTCAAGGCCTTCGACAAGATCATGCGGCGCCGGCGCGGAAAACCACCCCGCGAAGGGGATGAAATGCCGGGATAGAAAATGGGCCGGCCCGGCGCGGAGCACGCAGCATAGATTGCAGGGCCTGGGTACTGGTGTGATTTGCGAGACACGGGCGCTCCCAGGTGCAGTCATTCCCGCGAAAACGGGAATCTACTCTGCAAGCTTTGGGAAATACGCGGCCGACGGACTGGATTCCCGCTCCCCGCCTTCGCGGGGACAAGCTTCGCGGGAATGACCAGTGTTTCGAAAGGGATCCCATTCCAAATGACACCAGCACCGGCGCGTGGGTGCAAGAATGTTCAAGATTTGTGTCCGGGCGGCCGATGAGTATGGATAGAGGAAAAGGACTATGGTTTACCACATCGAAACCAGCCGCGAGCCTGATGGCCGCTGGGTTGCGAAGGTACCAGCGCTGGAGGGGCTGCAAGTCTATGGACATTCCCAGGAGGAAACGCTGGCAGAAGCCAGAAAGCTGTCCGCGATGTTGCTTTACGAGGGCAACCAGAGGGATCAAAGGATTCTGGTTTTCTACCCTGGGCGCCTCCCGGATTCCGCTCGCATCGCGGCGCAGTCGTAAGACAGGTCGCGTAATCCACCGCAGAGGCGCGGAGACGCAGAGAAAAGGTCTTTTGTTTTTATATCTCTGCGCCTCCGCGCCTCTGCGGTGAGAAGGATTTCAGGGGATTGTTTCACAGCTTCTTTCGCCGTAGGCTAGCGCTGGCGTGACAATGTCTTCCACGGCCTGGGGGTCGCCGGCCGCGGGGCCGTACCACACGCTCCCGCCGAAGGTTGTGATGTAAATCCGATCGCGATCCTGGGGGTCGGGAATTACCCGGTGACCCCATTTGAAATTGTAGCCGCGGATGCGCTTCCAGGTTTCGCCGCGGTCGAGGGAGCGCCAGGCGGAAGACTCAAACCCACAGGCGTAGAGAACCTTTGGATCGCGGGGGTCAACCGTGATGTCGTAAACGTGTTGGTCCCGGGAAAGCACGATTCGCCAGGAATTACCGCCGTCGGTGGAAATAAAGATTCCGCCGTCCACTGCACCCTCTGGCGCGTTACGACCCCAAGCTGCCAGGTAAAGCCGATTCGGGTCCTCCGCATCAATGGCCAGACCGTTCGGGCCGTTCACACCTTTCGGCAAGGAGATTCGGTCCCAGTGCTCCGCCCCGTCGCGCGAACGGAAGAGCGCGCCATCCTGCGCGTTGCCGAAGCCGCCGTCTTCGCTGCGGCGCGCTACGACCACGTACAGCGTTCCATTCTTGTCGCGCGCCAGCCGCCAGGCGAAGGGCTCCGGTCCAGGCAGGCCCTGGTTGCGGAGCGCCCAGGTTCGGCCGCCGTCCACTGACTTGAAAACTCCTTTGCCCAAGCCGGTTACGTAAAGAACCCGGGCGTCCACCGGGCTGGTAGGATCCAGCAGGATGTGCGTAGCGGCAGTGGGAGGCATGCCCTGGTTTGAGGGCCGCCAGGTCTTACCGCCATCCTCGCTGAGGCATACTCCCCCGTCGTACCGCGCCGGAGAGGTGCGGCGCCACATCTTGGGACGCGGCAGGTCGTGCACGTAACTCATCACGCCCCACACCCGGCCCCTCACGGCCGGGTCAAAGGTGATCCAGTACGTAGTGTTCGTCCATCGGCGCGGCACACCCTCGGTCGCGCTCATCCAGCTCTGGCCGCCGTTTTCACTGCGAAACAAGCCGATGTCGGTATAAGCAATGAACACTCGGTGCGCATCGTAGGGGTCAAAGAAGACTCCGTAATCGGTGGTCACATCGAGGCCGGTGGTCAAGTAAGTCTGATCCGGCAGGCGGCGAGAGTAAACGGCATCCCAGGTACGCCCGCCATCGAGCGTTCGCATCGTGCGGCCGAGATCGGTGCGGTAACAGATATCGGGATCGTTTGGAGCCACTCCCATCGAGATGCCCGGTTCACCCCAATCCGTCCCAAAGCGCTCGGAGATCCACGCGTCGTGGACATTGGGGGCCGGCAGACTTCCTTCTTTCCAGACCAACTCCCAGGTGGCGCCGGCGTCACGGGTCTTGGCCACCCCGTGAAAGACTTGGCCGTCGCTGCGCAGGTCCTCAAAAGAAACGTAAGCAACTTCAGGATGCTGCAGGCAGGTTGCCACGCTGGTCAGCTCAGCCATCGCCGCGCCCGGTTCGGTATTCTGGAGCGGGGCGGCGTTCGCCGTGCTCCAGGTGGCGCCGCCGTCCAGGGAGACAAAGATGCCGCGTGCGGAGCCGCTTCGCCGCCCTCCCCCCGCCAGCAGGTAAACGATCAATTGCTCGGCGGAAGAGAACCCCGCCGACATATCGATGGACCGCCCCACGCCCGCCGGGGCTTGACCCTGCTTCCATTCGCCTGCCTTGCGGACAGTGACGGAATTCTCTCCCAGAACATAGAGAGTGCGGTCAGACGGCGGCGAATGCGGATCAACGAATATCTTCCGGCCGCCTCCGGGGAGAGCAGCCGCGCGTTGCCAGTGCGCGCCCCGGTCGTTCGAGATGTTGAACCCGACGCCCCCCGCCTCGCCTATCGTCGCGTAAAGCTTCTGGGAGTCGGTGGGGTCTACGGCCAGAGCCTCGACGTGGCCGGACGGTCCCTGGGCAGTAAGGACCCGGGGACTGGCGTGGTCATCCGGCATGATGAGCCGGGCGCCGGCGTCGGAAGGATAGATCAGACTCCAGGTACGACCCCGATCGGCGCTTCGCCACAGAACGTCCGCGCCAGCGTAAACCACCTGTGAATCGAGGGGATCGAAGGCAAAGAATCGCACCGGGCTGCGAAGATCAAACTGGCGCCAGGATTTGCCGCCATCCTCCGAAATGTAGGCGCCCGTCATATCACAAGCCACCAGCACCAGATTCGGATCGTGCGGGCTGACCGCGGGGAAAAACTGCGCGCCCCCGCCTCCCGGCCCCAGAATGCGCCACGCATCGAGACGCGGCGCGGCATAACCGGGCCCACTCTGCGCTCGGGGAATTGCAGCCCGGGAAAGGAACAGAGCAAGGAGGGCCAAGCAAAGAATCACCAGTTGCAGGAGGGGTCTTTTCATGTCAGCTCCACCAGAGGGCGAGTGCGAAAAATACAACGCTCCGCGCCCGCGCGGCGAACTCTGACCTGCCAGCCCGTCACGCAGAGCGTCGAACATTTTCTGTCGGGCGCTCCAGTCGGCCCCCAGCATACACTACAACCTGAACGCACGGAATCGCCATCCGGAATGGCCTGGACCACGTCAGGATCCGTCAGGTGCGGAATTTGCGACTGGATTCAGTGGGCCGGGAAGCGCGCTTGTGCCTCGCAGGGAAGGCGAACTCATCCTGAGAATGGTGAGAATTGGCATTTGACTGGGGGGTACAACCGGTGAGATTTGACTTGGAATCCCGCGCCAGGCCTAATCTGCCTAGGAACACCCCACCGTCGGGACGTAAACTCAACTACGTCCACCCCGATCCCGGCGTGAGTTTGCGGCGCGGAACAGAACGCAGACACAATCCGCCACAATCCCCAGGGGGATCAAGTCAGCTCAGTGCGGTCATTAGCCCCAAGAGAGCTTGGCTGCTCTTAGTGCTTGGCAAGCTTGTCGGCCATCGAAATCAACAGCCGGCGGTTCGTGCTCGACATGCTCTCAAAGCACTTCACCAGCCGCTTGACAGGCTTTCCCAGGCTCATCTGTTCAGGAACCTTGGGTGCGGCAGGTTTTCCCTCACCATGATAGAGCAACTGGTACGTTTCAATTTCCAGCGCTTTGGCAAACTTCTCCATGGTGGCCAGCGAGGGAGCTGTGTAGCCACCCTCGACGCGAGAGATGTACGAACGCAAGAGGCCCGATCGCCGCTCGATGTCACCTTGCGAAAGACCTTTGACTTCCCGTAATTGTCTTAATCGTTTTCCGACGTCCATGGCGTGATTAGAACAGAAACAAAACTCCATGTCAATAGTATTAACTTAATACCTTAACACCTTGCTAAACTCGATAAGATATCTTCTCACGGTTCTCCAAAAGGTAGCGCCCGCAATCCGATTCTCACATCTTGAAACATCACGGATAGATACCCCACCACTCGTGGTCCTCAACCTTCGTGGCGTTCCGCCTCCTCCGCCTTAGGGCTCTTGCCGGGGGGTTCCTCGCCGGCGGGCCCGCGGGAGGAAACCGGAGACTGCTTCCCTGCCCTCGCGGCCTCCACCGCCAGCCATTCCGCCAGGAACAGGCTCAACGTACACCCTGCCGCCTCCGTCGAGGCGGGAATCAGGACCCCGAGATCCGACTGCTCGGCCAGGTCCCGATCATTGCCGTCCGTGATGGAGAGCACCCGCGCGCCGATCCCGCGGACCTGTGCGGCGGAGCGATGGGCGAGCTGCTTGATCTTGGACCGCGAGCTCGAAAGAAACAATACCGCGGTATCACGCCGCACAAGGCCCGCCAGCTCACTCGAAAACTCCGAGGCTTCCATTCCTTCCGCCCGCAGGCCGGCCAGGGCGCGCACGCGCCGCGCCGCACGCCAGGCGGGAAAATGATAAAAACCTCCCCCCACAATCTGCAAATGGGGAAAACGCCTCAACTCCTCCGCCATCGCACGGACCGCGACCGGAAGTTGGGTATGCACCCAATCGATTTGGGCGGGAAGCTCCTCGAATTCCCTCGCCAGGGAATCCCATTGGGGTTCGGGACGCTTCAGGACGCGGGCTGCCTCGAGCGCCAGGAAATTGAGCGCGGCATGCAAGCAAAGGATCACGGCAGGGACATCTCCGTCGCCCTCGGCGCGGACGAGCAGAACCTGATCTGCCAACTTCGCCAGGGGGCTGTCAGGCGTGTTGGTCAGCAGCACTAGCGTGGATGCACGCCGGCGCACGACTCGCACCATCTCCTCGGCTTCCGCGCCCTCACCCGCGGCCGAAATCATCACGAGCACCGGCCTCGGCCGCAAAAGGGAGGGCGTGTAGTGCTGCAGAACCTCGGCAGGCCGCGCCACGACCGGCAAGCCCAGGAAAGCCTCGAGCGCATAGCCTGCCGCCCGGCCGAGGGCCGCGCAACTTCCCGTCCCGCAAACGTAAATGGGCCCATCGCCCCACCGGATCCGGCGTATGGCGGTCTCATACTCGCCGCGAGCCTTTTCCAGAGTCACGCGGAGCGCGCCTGGGATGGCCTGAATCTGCTGTCGATTTCCCATAAGTCTCCAGCCGGGATCAAATCCCGCCCCCTGCATAAGGAACCTGTGGGGGGTTCGCCACGGGTGCAGATCGGGGAAACTCTCTCTGCACAAAGCTGCGCGCAGACAGGTGCGCCCAGAAAAGTAAAGTTACGGACAAGGCAAAGGGTCCATACACCTCCCGAAAACGGAACAGCGGGAGGGTGAGGATGTAAAAGAACTTGCCCACCTCCGTCACCACACCCGCGACCAAGGCGGCCGGGAGTACGCGGAAAATCGGAACCGGCCCATTGGGCAGGACATAGTAAATCAGGAAATAGATTGAAACCGCAAGCGGGATAGAACCTATCTCCAGGACAGATTGCGAGATCCTCGCGACCATGCCCTGGGAGGGAATCCACCCCAGCGCGGAGGTAATCATCCACTGCAAGCCCCTGGCGGCGAAAACATAGGAGAGAGTGAGCCCGCCGGAAACCAACGCGAGAACAAAGGACACCGCCTGGTTCTTCAGGAAGGAACGATTACGATGGAACCCCCACACCTTGTTCAAAGCGATCTCGAGCGGCAGGAAAACCCCCGAGCTCGTAAAGAACAACATGAAGAACGACATCAATTGCAGCCGCGGGCGCCCCTGGACCAACACGCTCAAATTGCGAATCACCGACTCCGCCCCGGTGGGCAGGTGAATTCGCAGGGTTTGCAGAACAACCTGGTAAGCGCCTTCCCAATGCAGCCACCGCCGGCAGACGGCCAGCAAAATCAAAGTGAAAGGGAAGAAGGAGAGGTAGGCGTTGGCCGCAATCGAGAAGGCATAGGCGTGGACCTCCGTCGCGAAGATGTACCGCAGGCTGGGGAGAAGGAGGTTCGCCACGCGGCTGCGAGCCAGGCCGGCCCGCCCCGATTCTGCCAGTTTCGATGCCAGCTTTGGATTCCACATGCGAAAAGTCGTGGGGGCGGCCGCCGCAGCGACCCCTGCGCCCCAGCCTTGGATTGCGGTTACCAGGACGCCGGAAACACGCTCGGCCCCGCTGCTTCCGTCCAACCAGAAGGAGGCGCAGTATAGTTCATCACCCTCCGCCTTGCCAGCAATTTACTCAATAACCCTCCCAACATGTCACGCATCCCTGCGGGTGGTGGATCAGTTTGCTGTAGCGGCGCTCGGCGCCTGCCCCGCGCCCTGCGGGGAGCGCCGGAATCTATTGAATCAAAACCCGGCGGTCTTAGACCGACGCTACAAAAAGCCAAAGTGTACCACTGCCGCCCCACGCGCTCAGTTGACACTCTTCGCCATGCAGTGTTACAAAAGAAAGACCGCTGATGGTCAGCGCAGCACGCCGACACGGTGGGTGTAGCTCAGCTGGTAGAGCGCCAGACTGTGGATCTGGACGTCGCGGGTTCGAATCCCGTCACCCACCCCAGCCTTACAGGTTGCGCCCGGTGCGATGCGCTTCGAAATCCCCCTCGCGAAGAATAAGCGAAACCCGAAATTACGGCAGTGACAATAAGGTCCCCGTCACCGAAGCCCAGTTGACAGGTCAGCCTGAATTCGTCAAAGATAGAGGTATGAGTTTAGAGGCGGGGAACCACGCCGGCCCTCAGGCCCGGGGTGAGGCGTGCCGGTTAGTCATCCGGAAAGAAAAGGGCTTCTCCGAGATCCTACAATTCGTGGCAGGCGGATTGGAGATTGGTCAGCAAGTAGTCATCCTGGCAGGGCCCACCTGCCTCCAGGACATCGCTCGCAATCTTACCGAAAGCGGGCTGAAGACCGAGGCGATGTTGCACTGTGGCCGCCTCGTATTTCTCACCGCACCCAACTGCCTGGCCGACCTGTGCCGGCCCAGCGATCCTTTGCAGCGCAGCCCGCTGCGCCGTCAGGCCACGGTGATGCGCTGGATTACTGACTGGTCGTGGGCGTGCGGGAATGGCAGCGACGCGGGCACGATCCGCGATTATCAACGCCGCATTCACGAATTCATTCGGCCCTTCAATGCCATCTCCATGTGTACCGTCCACTGTGAAAAGGTGGAGCGGAGTAACCTGCTGGCCATGCTGGTGGATCACCGGCGGGTCGCGAAGACCCTGGAAGTCATTCGCCGCGCGGTGCCTGCCTAGCCCCAATGCTGTTCACTTAAGCTTTGTCGAGGAGACTGTTCCCTGTTCGACCCTGGGACCCCCTCACCCCCGGCCCCTCTCCCCCAAGGGGGCGAGGGGGGCAGTAACTTAAATTTACTGCCCTCGCCCCCTTGGGGGAGAGGGTGGACCGCAACCGGCGTTTTCTCCAGCCGGGGCGGGACGGGTGAGGGGGTCACCCAGGAACAAATTGCGAACAGAGTTCCGGAAACCCCTTAGGTGAAGAGCGCCGCGGCTAATTAATAATCTACAAGATATTTCACATTAGATTAATTGGAAGAGGATCCAGGGCTGGTCGGTGAGGAATTGGGATTCGCAGCTCCCGGAGAGAGGCCCGGACTTTGCAACATCGGTTGTTGCCCGAGCCCCGGCTGTCCGGTTGAGAAACCTGGCATTCCCACCTGCACTCCAAACATGCCCATGTCGATGCCGAGGAATTCCCACTCATCGTAGTGCTGCTGCTTGTTCCAGATGCGGATGGAGGCGCGATGGCTGGTGGGCGCGACTCCCACAATGAATGCCCCATGGATCTCGTTGCCGGTCCCGGAGAAAGTCGAAGAAGTCTGCGAGCTGGTTTGGGCCGTGGCGCCGGTTACACCCGATTGTCCCAGGGAGAAGGAATTAGTTCCGCCCATCCCACCGCCCATGCCTTGATTCGCCCCGAAGCCGCTGAGCGAACTCTGCGAGCCCGGGCTCGACCCCGCACCCAGGCCGCCCTGCTGCCCTGGCTGGTTCGGCCCCAGGGGCTGAACCTTCGAGTCCAGCAGCACGCCCGCCGCGTTGGCGTGGATGAATCGCCACTTCCCTTTCGGGTCCATGGGATCGCGATATTCCTGGCGCAGGAACCGCATCCGGTTGGTCTCGATCAATTCCCGAACACTGACGGGATAACGATTAAACTGGCGATGGAAAAGCGCCACGGCCCGGCCGTACTGCATTCCCCGGAAGACCGTCTCCGCTTCGCGCTCGCGTTGACCTTCCTGATAGACACTGGGGAGCGCCACCGTCAAGGCGACCAGCATCAGCGTGGCCACAATCAAGACGATGATCAACACCATGCCATCCGCACCGTGTACGCGCGCGCTACGGTGGGAACGGCAAATCCACGGTTTGGTGGGTAGTGGCATCTTCGACCGTCAGCGTCGTAGGGGTAATCTTCAAGATTTTGTACCTCGCCGCGACCACGTCGCCTTCGTGCACCACGTACACCTGATCGTCCAGGGTGGTCAAAGCGGCTTTGCCGCCTCCCGGCATTTCGTTGTACCCCATGGGCTTCAGAAGCACCGGCGGGGGAGGCGGCGGAGCCGCGGGCGGCGCGGCCTCCGGTTGGCCGGGAGTCACCGTAGGAGCGGGAGGCGCCACAAATTCGAAGGGATTTCGATCCAGGCCGGACAAGGGGCGGGCGTCCAATTCTTTCAGTGTCTCCAGGTTCACCACGGGGTTGTATCGGGCCAGATCGTCGGCGGCGCGGGGCGCAGTCTGCTCGGCGCGCGCACGCGCCGCGCGGGGAGCGGCGGGGTGCGGGTGGGAATCTGCCGCGTGCGTGCCCCGGAACTGCATCACCAAGTTCACCCCGAGGAGCAGCGACACTGCGCCCAGAACTCCACTTCCCCACTTTTCGATTCCGGCCGGTAATTTCATGGCGTCAAGTAAAGGTCCGCGACCAGTCGCAGGCTCAGCATCCCATTCTCGCCGGCAGCCCAATTGAATTCGCGGATCAGAATGAAATCGTTCGCGGTCTCCAGAGCATGCGCAAACTTCAGCAAGCCCGGGTAGGATCCCCCCGTATTGATTTCAAGCCCCAGCCGCTCCAAGGGATCGTTGTGGGCCGGGGGCCGATAAATCACGCTGGGAGGCTGCACGCCGGCGGCATCCGCCAGCTTGCGGACCAGGTGCGCGGCCGTGGAATAACCCCGCCGGCGGGGCGAGGTGCGATGGTCCCTGAAATCCCCCAGCCACTCTCCGGCTTGCGGCAGCGCCGCTTGAAATTTCTCCAGGCGGGCGACGCGAGCCTGCTGGTCACGAACCCTCTCTCGCGCTACGGAGTATTGTTGCTGTTCCGCGGCAATCATACTCCCCAGCGGCCGGTACGCCGCCAGGTAGAAGGCAACGTCCAGCGCCACGAGCCCCAGCCCGACCACCTCGATGATGCGTATCACGATTTGACGTCGGCTCTTCCGCACAAGTCCTCTCGGCCGTTCACTGCGCTCCCGGCAGGTAGCGCGCCGTGCACGCCACGCTCACCTGCCCCGGCTGCGCGCCCTCTTCCTGGAACCCCTGGTTGAGAATCGTCACGTCCTTGAAGTCTGGAGCATCTTCGAGGTCACCCAGGAGTGTTTCGACGGCTTCCTCGCTCTTGGCGGTGATGTTAAAACGCACCACCAAGTCTTCCCCCTTCGCGGTCAGCGACAGTCCGCTCAGGCGCGCATCTTCCGGCATAAGGTCTGCAAACTCCGCGACCAGTTCCGTTACTGAAAGCTGCCTCTGATCGATCAGCGAATTCACAAACCGGGCTTGCCGCAACAACTCTCCATGCTCCGGCTTTTCCAGTTCCTTGCGAATGGCCGCTTCCTGTCCGTGGAGCTGATCCTCACGCTGCTGGATTTCTGCCACCTGGCGCTGGACCGCGCGGTACTCACGGATTTCCCGGGCCGCGGAAACCCCCAGCCACACCAGCCCCACCAGGCCAACCACTGTGGCGGGGATGGCCCACGCCAGCGTGTGGCGGCCACGCGAGCCATCGGCGGTGGAAAGATTGAGAGTAATTCTCATCGTCGTTCGTTCAGGTTCGCCACCAAACCGGCGAAGGGAAGACCGAAATGCTGAAAGACTTCACGCTCCGCAGCAGGCATGGCCGTGGCCGGCGCCTGAGTCCCCGGCAGCGGGCGGAGTTCACGTCCCAGGGCTTTGGCCAGGGCGTCTTTCATTTCGGCTGTCTCCGGCGGACGCGCGCAGAACCAAACATTCTGAACCGACACGTTCAGGTGATCCTGGCAGGTGGCCAGGACGCGCCCGGCTTCGCGCGCGACTTCCTCGCCGCCCCCCGCCGCCCCGTCCTCCAGCGCCCGCGTCCGCCAATAGCGCACCCGGTTGAGCGCCACCACGATGGTCGTCAAGGACCCAGGGCAGCGATGCACCAGGAGCTGTCCGGCGCTGTCCTCCGGGAGCAAGGGCAGCAGGGCCACGCTGGCCGGAAGGACCAGCACTGGGCCGCCATTGATGCCTTCGAGCGCCGACTCGTACTCCGCCAGGACGGAGCCCCGCACCGCCAGGCCCAGGATTTCGACCAAGCCGGGCTGCTTCACGAGGACCTGATAACTGACGCGAGCCTCTTCCGGCGCAAAGGGCAGAAACTCCCGCAGGCGCCAACGCACCAGGGCCTCCGCCTCGCGGCGGTTTTCGGGAAGAGTTTCGAACTGCAACAATGCCACCCGCACCGACACATCGGGAATCAGCAGACCGAGCCTTTCGCTGCCATTGCCCACCAGCCCGGTGACCTCCGCGACAGTGCGCCGGAGCGCCGCCTCATTCGTCACATTGGGCTTGTGGGGCGAAGGCGCCAGCGCTCCTGCTTCCAGTTCCCGAACTCCCACGCGCGCGACTTGCCGCGCGGCAGGGTCCAGGAGGGCTCCGGCCACGAACCCCGGCTCAAACTCCAGCGCCAACACCGGTATCTGGAAATGCGCCGGCCGCGCATGTTCTTCCAGCCCCAATCGTTTTTTCCAGTCCTGCCAGTTCATGAGCTTAACTCGCGACTCGGGATTCGGGGTTCGGGGTTCGGGAATTCATAAACCCCTAGTCTCTAGGCCCAGCCCTCTCCCCAAGGGAGAGGGATAGAAATCAAAATTCCCTTCCCCCTAATCCCGAGTCCCTAACCCCGAATCCCGAGTCCCGAATCCCGGTTCTCATTCCACGAACGTCACCTTATTAATCTCCCGCAGCGTGGTGAGGCCCTGTTGGACTTTCTCCAGGGCCGATTCCCGCAGGGTTATCATCCCTTCCTGGTGCGCCGCGCGGCGAATTTCCGAGGAAGGCCGCTTCGCCAGGATCAGTTCCCGGATGTTATCAGAGAGAGCCAGCAACTCACCAATCGCCGTCCGTCCGCGATATCCCGTCTGGTTGCACTCCTGGCAACCCGGGCCCTCGTAGAACGTCACGTCTTTCCAGGTCACGGGGTTTAAGCCGGATTCTTCCAGCAACTCCAGGGGCTGCGCCCCCGCCGGGCGCTTGCAAGCCTCACAGATGGTTCGCACCAGCCGCTGCGCCAGGATGCAATTGAGCGCGGAAACGAAATTGTAGGGCTCCACGCCCATATTCAGGAACCGTCCGAGCACATCGACCACGTTGTTGGCGTGCACGGTGGTGAACACCAGGTGCCCGGTCAGCGCTGACTGGATGGCAATCTGCGCCGTCTCGTTGTCGCGGATTTCGCCCACCATGATTTTGTCGGGATCGTGCCGCAGGATGGAGCGGAGTCCGCGCGCGAAAGTCAGCCCGCGTTTCTCGTTCACGGGAATTTGGGTGATGCCGCGCAACTGATACTCGACGGGATCCTCGATGGTAATGATCTTGTCTTCGTCGCTCTTGATTTCGGAGAGCGCGGCGTACAGCGTGGTGGTCTTGCCGCTGCCCGTGGGGCCGGTGACCAGGACCATGCCGTAAGGCTCGCGGATGTACCGCCGCAGCCGCCGGACTTCCCGCTCCGCCAGTCCCAGCACATCCAGGCGCAAGGAGCGGAACTTCTCGTGCAACGATTCCTTGTCGAGGATGCGCAGCACGGCGTCTTCGCCGTGGATCGAGGGCATGATGGAAACGCGGAAATCGATGGGGCGGCCGCGATAGCGCACCCGGAAGCGGCCATCCTGGGGAACGCGGCGCTCGGCAATATCCAGCTCCGCCATGACCTTGATGCGGGTAATGAGGTTCGACTGGAACTCCCGCGCCAGCGGCGCCATGGCCTGCTGCAGGACGCCGTCAATGCGGTACTTCACCACCACGGAGTTATCGCGGCTTTCGATATGAATGTCGCTCGAGCGCCGCTCCAGGCCCGCAAAGATGATCGAATCCACCAGCCGGATCATGGGGCTGACGTCCCGCTCCTCCACCAGGTGCTCAAGCGAGAGCCCTTCGCCGGCGGCTTCTTCATCGCGAATCACGTCCAGGCGAAATTCCTCCGTGGCTTCGTCCAGGACGCGCTGGGAGGGCTCGGTCTTCTTCAGGAACTCGCGCACCTGGCTGGGCGCGGCCACGCGCACCACCAACTGCCGGTCCAGCTTGACTTCCAGTTCATCCAGGCGCGCCAGGTTGGTGGGGTCCGCCACCACAATCACCAAGCGCTGGTCGCGCCCTTCCAGGGGCAGAAACTCATAATGGAGCATCAACTCCAGGGGGATGGTGCGCAGCAGTTCGCCATCCGGATGCGAGTCCCGCAGGTCCACGAACTCGAACTGATAGCGCGCCGCCAACTGGCGCGCCGCTGCCACTTCATTCTGGTCGGTTGCCGTCTCTGCCACGCCCAACCTCCGGGGTTGTCACTGTACCTTGCCCGCCATGGAAAACAAGGGGAGATAAAACGCCACCAGGACAAACGCCACGGCAATCGCGATGGCGGCAATCATGATGGGATCAACCAGCGCCACCAGCGTCGTCAGGTCGATGCTCACGTCTTCCTCGAAGAATTCCGCCAGGGCTTCCAGCATGTTGGCCATGGCGCCGGTGGACTCGCCCACTTCCATCATATCAAGCGCGGTGGCCGGGAAGAAACCACTCAGGCGCAGGCTCGAGCTGAGCGCCCGCCCCCCTGACACTTCCGTCTGGGCTTGGGCAATGGCCCTCGCCAGCAGCGGGCTGGAGACAGATTCTCTGGCGGTCTCGAGCGCCGGGACGATGGGAATGCCCCCCTGCAGAAGCGTCGCCAGGGTGCGCGCGAACTCCGCCACCGAGAATTTCAGCAGGAGCTTGCCGACGAGCGGCAGGCGGAATTTCAGCCGCTCCCAGGCCAGCCGGGTCCGGCTGGACCGGAAAGCCATCCGCACCAGCAGAACCAGCGCCACCAGCCCCCCCAGGATCAAGGCGATGGACTTCTTGATGCCCATCGCAAAAGAAATCACAAAGACCGTCAGCGGGGGTAAGTCCGCCCCCAGGTCCGCATAGAGCTCCGCGAAGCGCGGCACGATGAAGCCGATTACAAAAACAATCAACCCCCCCAAAAACAACATCAGGAAAGCCGGGTAAAATAATGCCGAAACGAACTTCTTGCGGAAGGTCCGAGCCTGCTTCTGGTAAGCCAGGAACTGTGCCAGGACCCGGTCGAGACTCCCGCTCCGCTCGCCCGCACGGACCGCCGCGCAGTAAATCTTGGGGAAGCTGCCGGTGTATTCGAACGCTTCGGAAAGTAGCGCGCCAGCGCGCACCTTGTCCCGTACTTCCTCGATGGCACTCCGCAACACCTCACTTTGGGTCTGCTGCGCCAGCAGGTCAAAAGATTTCTGAAGCGGCAGCCCGGACTTGGAGAGCGTCAGGAACTGCTGGTTGAAAATCAGGAAATCGTCAGGGCGAACCTTTCCCCGGCGTGCCGGGCTGATCTGGAAACTCAGAATATCCTTGGGCCGTACCGAGAAAACCAAGTACCCCTGCGACTCGAGCCGCTGGCGGACCTCCGCCTCGGACCGCGCCTGCTCGGTCTGGGTCAATACCCGCCCCGCATCCGTCCCCACTTTGCAAACAAAATCAGGCATTTGAGTTGTCAGTCATCAGTTATCAGTTCAAAGTCGAAAGTTCAAAGTCTGAACTCTTGGCGTTCCGGTTCGAAGCCTGCAGGCCGTAATACCTCGCCGGCGGACGACCCGCTCAGAATGACACTCGGCGCGCTCACGCTGTCATTCTGAGTGAGCGCAGCGAACGAAGAACCCCCGCAGTTCACTTCGCTACTGACCCAGGCCAACTGCCGAGGTCCTTCGCTTCGCTCAGGATGACAGCGAAGGGCTCAGGATGACATCGGCGCGATGCTTTTTCAGCAGCCTGCTCGGGACATTCAACTGTCGACCTTCAACCTTCAACTTTCAACCTGCAACTGCCTTCCTCACCAACTGCTATAAGGCGTGTTATCCAGGGAGATGTCGTCAGACCCGCTGTGCACATCCACAATCCCTGCCGCCGCCTGGCCCGGGCTGATCGGCACATCCTCGGTATCCGTTCTCCAGGTCTCGTTCGAATTGGTGAAGGGGTCAACCGGAATTCCCCCCCGCAGGTAGCCCGCCTCCACCAGTTCATCAAGGGACGCCGGGGGGCGTTGCTTGTCGATGGTGAATTCATCAATCAGCTTGCGCAGCGTGAACAGGTCGTCGCGCAGCACGGCTTCGCGCGCATGGAGCACGGCGACGCGGAACGTGGGCATGGCGAACGATGCCAGAATCAGGATCAGCGTGATCACAACCATCAACTCCAGGAGGGTGAAGCCGCCGGGCCCCCACATCTCCGTGCCCTTCACGCCCTGCCGGCGCAATCCCGGGCTACCAGTCCGCATATTGCGTCCCATCCAGACCCGTTCCCTGGCTCTTTGAGTAAACGTCAAAAACGTTTTGCCCGCCCCAGCTCCGCGAGCCGGCGTCGTCCTGCATGGACCGAAAACCCCAATCCGCGCTCCCCGTCATGGGATCCAGGGGAACCTTGCGGAGAAACTTGTACTTCGCGCTGACGGCTCCTTTGATCGGCACTCCCTCGACCAGGGTTTTCAGGTCGGGTGGATAGCCGTAAGTATCCACTTTCACAGGAATCATGCCGCGGTCGGAAAAATCCTTGTAGCGGTCGAGCGCCTCGCGCATCTGGCGCAAATCGCGCCGGAGTTCGGTCTCGCGCGTACGCTGCACTTGCACGCGCGCCAGCGGCAACGCGATACTGACCAACAGCAAAAGGATCGTTATGGCCGCAATCAGCTCCACCAGCGTGAAACCCTGATCCGAAAGCTGAGAGCGCTCTTTCCAGCTCATCGATTCCTCATTGGGGAGGCTGGGCTGGCTCCGGGGGGAGCTCCGGCGGCTGTGGCACATCGGGTACGGGAGGTCGTCCGCCCCCGCCGGCTGGTCCCGCCGGAAGGCTCGTGCCCGCGGTCACGGCGGGTTCTGGAAGCCGGATAACCTGTGGGGTCAGCATGATCATAACCTCCTGGTCATTTACCTCCTTGTGCTGCTGTGAGAAGAAGTAGTGCAGGAACGGAATATCACCCAACCCCGGGATTCCCGTCACCGTGTTGGTTGTGGTGGTCTGGATCAAGCCGCCCAGAACGTTCACCTCCCCTTCCCGCAAGCGAATGTCGTTTTCGATGACTCGCTGGCTGAACGTCGGCTGGCTGAGACCCCCGACGGAGAGGGGGGCCCCCAAGGAGGAAATCTCAATCTTGGAGTGCAGCGCCACCTCCCCGGTGGCCAGCAACCGCGGCGTTAATTCCAGGTTCACACCGACGTCCTGGTACTGAAACTGCGTGCTGGCCAGCAAGCCGATTCCTCCGGTGCTGCTTGTCGTTCCACCCATGGAAGGAAGGAAGCTACCCGTGGCGATGGGAATACGTGTTCCGATTTTCACCTTGGCGGTCTGGCCGTCCGTAACCCGCACTTCCGGGCTCTGCAGAATGTGGGTCTTGGCGTCGTTCAAAACGGCCGAAGCGGTGGCGCTGGGCAGGACGAGGGCGTAGTCTTGATAACTCAGGCTGCCGAGGCTCACGATTGTAGAGGCAGTCGTGGAAGTGCTAGACGTGGGTGGAGAGAAGACTGCACCTGCCTGGAACCCCGGCGACACCGTGCCGGACGACGAGATCGTGGCCGGCGTCAACCCCAGGTCGCGAACGCGGTCACGGTCAGCCTCCACGACATTGATGTCAATCAGAATCTCTGCTTTGGCCCGGTCCAGTTCGTGGATGAGCTGTTCGGCCGCCGCCACCTTGGCGGGAGTATCGCGAATTACGATCGCGTTGGAGTCGGGATTGTCCATAATGTGCTGCAACATTAGCACTTGCTTGAGGGCCGTGGTGATGGCTGTACGGTCAGCGGGCGCCAGGGGATTGGCAAGGTAAATCGTCCTCAGCACTTCCTCGTCGTAGTCCCGGCGATTATTGGGACTATCGGGAATGACCAGAATGGTATTAGGAGTAATGGCCTTCCAGAAGGTCTTGGTCTGCAGGGTCAAGACCCTTAGCGCGTCCTCGATTTTGATGTTGGACAGGTCCAGGTTGAGCGGGCCACCTCGAAAGTCCTGGGTGAAGGCGACGTTCACACCGGCGAGTTGGCCCAGGGTCTCGAAAATCTTGCGGCTATCCGCGTTGATCCGAAAATGGCCAAGTGGTTCAGGTGGAAGGGCTTTGAGCTGAACCGCGGAGGGTTGAGTGGCCTCCTCGCGGGTCTTGAGGGCCTGCTGAATGGCGGTCTGGCGCCCCCGCTTGGCCTCCGCCTGCCGGGTCAGGAGCCGGGAAAGTTCCTGGCCCGCGGCTTCATTGCTGGGATCGATGCTGGCGGCCTTCTGGAATTCTCCTGCAGCGTCGTCGAGCCGTCCATCCTTTAGCAGCCGACGGCCATTCTTGAGATGGAATAGCGATGCCTGTTGGCGCGCCTCTTGCTCACGGATGATGTAGGATGGATTCGCAGGGTCAGTCTGGAGCGCCTTTCCATAGTTCACCAGCGCCGAGTCCCAATCCTTCCGGGCCTCCGCCTTACGCCCTTCCTTGAAGGCGACACTGCTGCCGCCACCACAGCTCAGGCTCAAGGCGAGTGCCGCCGATACCCCTAATAACTGGAGTTTTTTCCTGAGCATCCCTCTCTCCCGTGGCCGGACTTAGAACCAAACGCTCGGATTATCGGCCACCAACAAATATGACTGCAGGTCAAACCCGGTGAATCCAAAGGAGCTGAAAAGGTTTACGCCTGGCTCCCGGAAGCCGGAGCCGCCCAACGCACAAGCCTTACGGAAAGCGCCTAAGTCCGCCATCCTGGAGGGTGGAGAACTCAGAGTTCCACACACCTGCTTGGATGCAAACTCTGCGCCGGAGTCTGTCCGACCGGCAAGCGGGTTCTCCACACTTTCCGGAGGCGCCCGGACCGCCAGTACCATGGCGGGGTCAACACTCACGGCCCGGTATTGGTCCGCAAACACTTCTCCTTGCTTCACCAAGTACACTCGGGTGCCGTCGGCAACGATGGCCTCGATTTCCCCGCTCGCGTTCTCGATGTAGCCAAGGGCCTGAAACACGAAAGTGGCAGGTTCAGACGATGGCAGATCGCTTTCCCCTGACTGCACAAGCCTACGGTCTGGTGGTTTTACGGGCCGCCGGCGCGTCCTGCGATCTTCGCGTACCGGAGGAGGAAGGCTCGCCGGGACGGCAACGCCCTCGCGGGGTGCAGTTTCGGGCAGCCCCGGTATTCCCATCGTCTCAGGCGCCAGAAAAAGCTCGTCGGTGAGCGGCGGCGAGAGCCCGTCTCGAGATACCGTCGCCAAAAGTTCTGTTCCCAAGGGCGGCCACGGGAGAGGAGGCGGAAGTCCGTCGTGTGGCGATTCTTCCACAGCCTCGACTGCCTCCGGGGAGACTCGGACCGCCCGGTATCGCCCCGCGAAATAGTCCCCCTGCCGAACGACATAGATTTCGTCCCCCAAGGACAGAACCGCGTCGAGCTCTCCGCCAGCCTTCTCCACATACCCCAGGGGCACCATCAGAATTGGGGGCGAGGTCGAGACGTTGGCTGGCCCCCCGGACGCACCTGGGAAAATAGAAGCCAGGGGCGCGGTCGGCGGGATTCCAAACTGCGACATTCCGGCCGCGGGCTCAGCCCCAGTACGCTCGGGCGGTTGAAATGACACGGCACGAATAGCCGAACGGGGCGTTGGGATTGCCGCGGAAAGGCCCTGTGCACCAGCCAGTTCGGGGGGGCGTGAATCCGTGCTCACAGGCCCGTGGTTTGAAACCTGGGCCGCCAAAGCACCCTCCGGTTTGGCCGCGGGAGGAACCTCTACTGCAACCGTCGGCGCCTGAGGAACCAGCCGAACGCTCTCGCCATCCGCTACCACTAACTGCACCCGCCCGTCCGCCTTCTCCACGTAACCCAGCGGCTCGCGAAGCGCGGCAACGCTTGGATGTGCCCCGGGCAGTCCCTGGTTGGCAACCGTCGGCAAAGCGGCCGGGTGCGTCTGGACATCGGCCGTCGACATTGGGAATGATTTCTCTCCGACGCTCGCGCTCAACACGTTGGGATCACTGCCGTCAACCTTCTTGGGAGCCGCTTCGACCAGCATCTCATCGACGGCCTCGACCGATTCGGGAGAAATCCTCCGGACTCGGTACCGGTCAGCGATGAGCTCCCCTATATGAACGATGCACACCCGGTTATCTTGCGAAATAACTGCCTCAACTTGCCCATCTTTCTTCTCCACATAGCCGAGCGGCTTGAAGGTGGTAGCAGGGGGTGGCGCTTGGGAAATCTCCACCGGTGCAACTTCTTCCCGAACAGGCTTCGTGGTCGCAGACGCCGGTCGCGCCATCGGGCGCTCGACCACTGCTTTCCGTCTCCACGGATGGGAAGGTTCACTGGAAATCGTCGCCACGGTTTCGGAGGCCCTCGCCCGCTCCGGCAGTTGCGTATGGCGCGAAGGTTGGAGCCTGTAGGGTTGCCCGGCAATGTCTCGCCGTGACGGCTGGGATGGAAACTCGTGGAATTTGCGCCACAGACTGGGAATCGGAAGCAGGCACACTCCCACCGCGACCCCGCACGCAAAATTCACGAGTTGCCTGTTCATTCTCACCGGCGGCCTGCTGTTGCAGCTAAGTTCCTAACCCTATTCCTCACCACGCGGGACGGCTTTGGCGGGCTGCCGGAAGGGCGGGGCTTCACAGGTTGCGGAAAAACTCGTAGGCGCTGTCATTCTGAGCGAAGCGAAGAACTTCTGCATTTGTAGAATCAGGCAAATGCAGAGGTCCTTCGTCGGTCGCCGTGGCGACCTCCTCAGGATGACAGCATTGGCCGTTTTTCCGCAGCGTGTTCAGCCCCCGCCGAAATCACGGCTTCCGTCCTCTGTTCGTCCCGCACGCCTTACCGCTCAGCCTTTAGGTTCTGGTCATGCCCGGATATCATATCAGGGGTTACACAAAAATCAATGCGCGCCTGCGGCCTGTTTCCAAATGTGTACCTGGGCGCGGTGGTAGAATACCCCATCAATCATTCTGAAAGGAACCGCTATGGCCAAAGTGCTACGCTGCCGTGACCTGGGAATGGACTGCCCTAAAGAAGTGCGGGCCGAAACCGAAGAGGAACTGATGAAGCTCGCCGCCGAACACGCGGAGAAAGATCATGGCCTCTCGGCCGCCATGATCCCGCCCTCCATCCTGGCGATGGTCAAGGCCGCGATCAAGGATGAGTGACTTGCCGAAGCGATTGCGACGGCAAGACCCCTCACCCCCGGCGCTCGGGGCCCCCCGCCCGCGCCGGGGGTGAGGGGTCACGGATCGCCAGTCTGAGGTGAAACCCCTTGGCTACTGGCGCGACTCAAGCTAGAATCTCGAATCAATTATCGACTAGGAATCGATCCGCATGAGCACCTGGGTTCTCTCGGCAATCTGGCTGCAATTGAACGCGCTGGCTGAGGTCGGGCACAATCTTCGGCTTATTGCCAAGCAGGACGACATACTTCCGATAACCATCATTGTTCTGGGAACAGCCCTGGTGCTGGCCGTGTCGGCGCCGAGGCAGCGGGTTCATATCCGGGTAGCCCTGGTGATGTTCGTCACGGCGCTGGTCCTGATTTTCCTCTCCGGTGTCCCCCCGGTTCTCGGTTGGTCGTCGGGCGCGAAAGCGCTTCATGCCGCAGGACTCTTGTTGATCGGCTTCGCCGCGGTGAAGCTGGCGAGCATCATCGTATTCGACATCCTGCTGCGGTTCACGCCACTTTCTCCCCCCCAAGTGCTGCGCGACCTCCTCGTAGCGGGGGGATACATGGGAGTGGGCCTGTGGCAACTGTCGCGCAGCGGCGTCACCCTCTCCGGCATCGTGACCACCTCAGCGGTTATGACTGCGATAATCGTCTTCTCGCTGCAAGACAGCCTTGCCAACATCCTGGGCGGGCTGGTGCTGCAGATTGACGAGAGCTTCGCCGTGGGCGATTGGGTGAAGATCGAGCAGGCCGTGGGTCGAGTCAAAGAGATCACCTGGCGCCACATCGCCATTGAGACACGCAATTGGGATACCGTCATCATCCCCAACAGCCAGTTGATGAAGTCCCAGGTGGTCGTCATGGGGCAGCGCTCCGGGCAGCCCACCCAGCAGCGCCGCTGGATTTATTTCAACGTGGATTTCCGTGTGCCGCCGACCGAAGTCATTCGAGCAGTGACGGACGCCCTGGTGGCCGAACCTGTGGAAGGGTGCGCGCTGGAACCCTCGCCCAACTGCATCCTGATGGAATTCAAAGAGAGCTACTGCGTTTACGCGGCCCGCTACTGGCTGACGGATCTGGCCAAGGACGACCCCACCGACTCCTTGGTGCGCTGCCGCGTTTACTTCGCCCTCCAGCGCGCCAGCATCCCGCTCTCGCTTCCCGCTTTGACAGCCTTTGTCGAAAGCAAGGACCAGGAGCGCGCGAAACTTCACCACGAACGGGAAATCGCCGAACGCCTCAGCGCCTTGGACCTGGCTCGAGTGGAGCTCTTCCAATCGATGACCGATGAGGAACGGCGCAAGCTGGCCGAGCGGTTGAGCGTCGCCCCCTTTATGAAGGGGGAATTGATGACTCGCCAGGGCGCTGAGGCCCACTGGCTGTATATCCTCACGAGGGGGTCGGGTGAGGTGCTGGTCTCGACCGACGGCGGCCTACAGAAGCGAGTCTCGATCATCCGCGCCGGCGACTTCTTTGGCGAGATGTCACTGCTCACCGGCGAGCCTCGATCGGCTTCGCTGAAGGCGCTGGAAGATACCGAGTGCTATCGTTTGAACCGGCAAGCGTTTGACGATATCTTGAAGGGCCGCCCCGAAATCGCCCACTATCTTTCGGAACTGCTGGCCCGCCGCAAGGTGGAAATCGAAGCCGTCCGCCACGACCTGGATGCCGAGGCGAAAGCCCGCATGATACAGCACCAGCAACGGAGCATCTTCGCCAGCATTCACAAACTCTTCGGACTTACCCCCGCACCCCCGAAAACAGAGAAGTAGACTCCACCTTCCAGGCGGGGTTTCTCACCACGCGGGTGGCGCATACGTGCCGCTCTCTGCATGTATGCGGTCACAACATTCGATCTCTAAGGGCCGCATACATTCCATAATGCGGAACGTATGCGCCACCCGCGCAACTTCTCTGTCGCCCCGTCCTAACCATTGCCTGCCCTGGCTTCTCAACTGTCGCCGACATAGAATGCGATGTCGGCGCCACCCGCGGAATTGGAAGGGCGGGGCTTCCACAAGATTGTGGACGAGAAATGCGGGGGACGACGGGAGGACTATTCCTGGCAGCGATCGCAGAGGCCGCCGGCTTCCACGCGCACGATGCCGATGCGGAATTGGCGCTCGCGCTCGATCTGCCCCTTCAACTTCTCAAACAGCGAACTTTCAAACTCCTGAATGCGCCCGCATTTGGTGCAGGCCAGGTGGATGTGGTCGCGCGTGGTCTTGGCTTCGTAGTAGTGCTTGCCGCCCTCCAGGTGCATCAAATCCAATTCGTCCACCAAGCCCAGCTTCTTCAGCATCCCGAGGGTCCGATAAACCGTGACCTTGTTGAGAGTGGGATCCTGTTGCATGGCGCGCTGCCAGAGGCCCAACGCGTCCAGGTGGCCGTCGGCGCTTTGGATAATCTGCACCAGCAGCCGTCGCTGGTGCGTCATCCGCACTCCACGCGAAACCAGTTCCTGTTCGAGTGGACGACGGGACACGTTCGCGTCAACTTCCATACGCCCCTCGCTGCCCTGAGACCTCAGGCTTCTCCCCCTAGTTTGGCTTTGCGGTTCGAACCTGTCAATGAGTTTCAGGGGCGGGGCGGGGCGGCGATTTGCAGGCGTATGGCCATGGCGGGGTAGCCCTACACACAAGGCGAAAGCGGCGACTCTTCACTCAGACCGCCACCGCGTCTTCCACCTTGACCTGCGGGACCAAGTCCTGGGCTGCCGCGAAATCCGCCACCTTGGTGCCTTCCATCGCAACGGTTGCGGCGCTCGCGGCCACGGCCAAGCGGAAGGCTTGGCGGAAAGGCATGCCCTCAACCAGTGCGAAGGCGAGAACAGCCACCATCGTGTCACCCGCCCCGATGCTGCTTTGTACCTTGACGGCGGGGGGGCGGGCGATTAGGACCTCATCCTGCGTAGCCCCCAGGGCGCCCTCCGCGCCCAGGGAAATCACCACTTGCTGCGTCCCCATGGCAATCAAAGTGCGCGCCGCCTCGGCCAGCTCGTGGCTGGTTCGCAAGGGCTTCTGTAGAAGGCCTTCCACTTCGGCGCGGTTCGGCTTAATCAGACAGGGCCCGGCCGCAAGTCCGTGCCGGAGGGCCGCTCCCGCTGTATCCAGGATGCACTTTGCCCCGCAGTTCTTGGCAATCGTGATGAAGTCCCCAAACGTCTCAGGCGGGGCATCGAGGGGCAGGCTGCCGGAGAAGACCATCACTTCGCAGCGCGGCGCGTAGGCTTCAATCTTCCTCCGCATTTCCGCCAGGCGTTCCGGGGGCACGCTGAATCCGGGTTCATTGAGCTCGGTTTCGGTCCCCTTCACGGGATCGTGGATTTTCAGGTTTACGCGCGTCTCACCCGGGACCGTGATGAAATCCGCGGGAATACCGGCTGCCGAGAGAGCCTCGAGGATGAAGCGGCCGTTGCGGCCCGCCACCAGGCCCAAAGCGCAAACCGGCAAGCCGAAGCGCTTTATGGCCTGGGCTACATTCACTCCCTTGCCGCCGGCATCGGTTCGTGCCACTTCCCCACGATTGGTCTTCCCAACCTCAAAACCGGGGACGGTCAAGCTCTTGTCAATCGCCGGGTTGAGTGTAACCGTCGCAATCATAATCGCAGCAACAGATCAAAAGGCCCGGCGAGTGTCAAAACCGCGGGAAAAGGGTGCAGGCTCTCCACGTGCGCGCCGGCTGGCTTCACCTTGACAGCCACGTCCGCTTTTCTTCCTGCCCAGCATTCAGGGGCAGCATCACCGGATGTTCATAACCTAGAGCCTTGCCTCGACGGGGGCACCTGGTCAGTGAGCGTTTTGAGCGTTTTCTTCGTAGAGCTTTTGCCCGTCTTCAACTTGCTCTGGGGCGGCGTTTCGACCGTTTTGAGCGTTTTCTTCGTAGAGGTGTTGCCCGTCTTCAACTTGGTCTTGGTTGTCTGGTCCGCGAATGTCGGCGCGGTTAGAGAGAACGCGACAAGGGAGGCAAACAGCAGAGTGAGCAGTTTCTTCATAAGTAGTCCTCCTTGTTATGGTCTTCCGCGGTTTCAAGTGCACGAGACTGGCCAAGGCGCCTAACCTCGGCAGTCCCCTCCCGGTCGTTTGTTTTCAATAGGATCGATAAGATCCGATCTTGCGTCCAGGCATCCCGGTCGCAGTCCAGACAATTTGGTCTGCACCAATCCGCATGGCCGTGCACGAATTGGGAAAAGGAAAACGTGTAGCGGCGACTTTACGTCGCCATGCCGTCGCTCGAACCGTCGGGGTTGTGGCGATGTGAACGCCGCTACATCCGCAGGCGTTGACGACACCCTACCGAACGCTTATCATGCGACACGATGCAACCTCCGCCTTTGAACACCGAAATGGCCGCCGCAGAAACTGCGGTGCTGGCTGAGGGTCGCCAGAGTTCGCGGTTATGGCTGTACGGAATCTGGGCCGCGCTGGCCGCTGGGTTGATGGTGTACGCCCAAACCTTGGCCTTCACCGATGACGAAGGATTCCACCTGCTGGCGGCGCAACTCATCAAGGGGGGCATGCGCCCCTACCTGGATTTCTGCTTTCCCCAGACACCGCTCAATGCCTACTGGAACGCCTTCTGGATGCGGGGGTTCGGGGAAAGCTGGCGCACCGCGCACGCGCTGGCGTCGCTGGAGACTTCGGCGGCGCTAGTGCTGGCAGCGCACTTCGTGCTCACCCGCCTCCCCGAGCGCGCCTGGCGTGTAGGGGGAGCGATAGCCGCGAGCCTGATGATCGGGTGCAACACCAACTTGGTGGATTTTGGGCCGCTGGCCCAGGCCTACGGTATATGCCTGCTCACCTCGGTCTGCGCTTTTCGCCTGGCGGTGGCGGCGGTTGACCGCCCGCGAAGTTGGCTGGCCGCCGCGGCGGGAGCTTTCGCGGGCGCTGGGCTGGCCGCGTCGATGCTTGCGGCCCCGGTAGTACCCGTGTTGCTGCTTTGGGTCTGGTGGAGCAATCGCGCGGGAAACCGTTGGATCAAGGCGGCCGCCTGCGCGGCCGGAATGTCAGTCCCTTTGCTGCCCGTGCTCTGGCTGTTCGTGCACTCGCCGTGGGTGGTGTGGTTCAACGTGGCGCAATACCACCTACACTACCGGGTCGTCTACTGGCCCGATCCCCTCGGTCACGACGTGCAGACGCTGACCGCCTGGATAATCGATCCGCAAGCGCTCCTGCTGGGACTGCTGGCGGTCTCGGGCGTCGTCTATATCGCGACGCGAAGCAACTGGAACCGACAACGCCGCGCGGAATTCTACCTCTGCGGCTGGTTGGTCCTGGGGATCACGGCCGAATTGGCCTTTGGACACCCCACCTTCCCGCGCTACTTCTGCCTGTTGGTTCCGTTTCTGGGAATTCTCGCCGTTCCTGGTTTGTACGCCATCGGTTCACGCGTCCTCCAGCCCGAGCGGCCCTTCTGGCCGGTGCTGATCATCAGTGTCCTGGCCGCCGGGGCCTTGGCGCGGAACATCTGCGACACCAGCCTGGAGACGCACAATTGGCCGGAGTATGAACAGATGGCGCAGAAACTCGTGGAAGTCACGCCGCCCGGCAAGCCGATGTTCACCGAGGAGCTGTTTTATTTCTTGACCAAGCGCAGACCGCCGCGGGGATATGAATTCCAATACTCCCACAAGCTCAAGCTTCCGCCGGAGCGGCTGGCCGCACTGCATGTCTTGACAGAAGATGAGCTGAAACAACAATTGGCGGCGGGCGTCTTCGGGAGCGCGGCCACCTGCGACGATGACTTCATCGACGACTTCAACCTCGACAACACCTTCCAAAACAAAGTGAAGGTGCATGACTGCCCGGTGTACTGGGACTGGAAACCGGCAGCCCCGGCAGAAAAGTAGTCGAAGACACCTGACGCAAAAACTTGGCAGTCCCCCCGGCTGTCGAACCGGCTCCGTACAAAAAGCAAAGCCCCCGCCATTCCTGCGCGGGGGCTTTAACAAACAACCCTGGATTCAATCTTCCAGGCGGGACCGTTTGACCATGGGTTACTACTGAGCGGCCTTGGTTTCTTCCACGGTCTTCTTGGTCTTCCCAGCCTTGGCTTTCTTGGTCTTCTTGGTCTTCGTAGTGGTGGCAGGTGCAGCGTCATCAGCAAACACCGGCATCGCCAGCGAGAAGATCACCATCGACGCAAACAGAACTGTCAGAAGTTTCTTCATGGTAGGTCTAGACCTCCTAAGATTATTCGTTCGCTATCAGTAGAGCACGGATGGGGCCAAGCTTTCGAATTCCCAAGAGCCTTCATGAGAGTCTTTATTATCAATAGTTTGCGTGAAATTCCCGCGACTCAGCAACGTTCTCCAGCAGCACCAGGACAGAATTACCTACACCAAGTCGTGTAGCGGCATACGAACTGGAACAGGCCGGGGCATGCTGTCAAGTGGAGTGGCCAGCCAGCGACAATGGGGTTGGCTACCGCTGGGAAACCTCCTGCTCAAGCCAGCCCACCTTCCCGGGCGCCTTGGCGGACTCACGGTTTCGCTAGAGCAGGCTCGGTCAGGGTCGCGCCGCGCGCCGTGGCCAGCCGCTCATAAACACCCCGCGCGCGCCGGAACACCTCCAGCATCGCTTGGCGATCGGCCTCGCTGCGGAAGCCCGGGTAGTTCTGATAGAACTTCAACCCCTGATCCATCAGGCCTACGAAATACTTCGCGTCTTCCGGCACCAAGCCGCGACTCGACCCCCTCTGCACGTACACAGGGCTGGTCTCGGCGAAGCGAATCGCCGGGGCGGGTCTTTCGAAGGCGCGCGCCGCAAGCCATCCCGTGTCGTCCGGATCGAACTCAAACTCGCCACTGGCGCGGGTGGGATCGTTCGCCGGCGCGAGCGTCTTCAGGATCCGCCCCTTCCACACCACCTCGACGCGGTCGAGTTCGTGACTCGAACCCGCTTCCACATGCACCTGCAACTTTCCCGTGGTGGGGGAGGGCTTCCCCGGCTTCCCCTCGGGAATGACCACCAACCCGCCCGGTTCGCGGCCATTTACTGTGAGGAAAAGCATCGGCCCGTTGGTCGCAAAGCTGCGCCCGGCTTTGAGCGTGCGAAACCAGTCCGCGTAGCTGAACTTTCCCGTCAGGTGGGCGTAAACGCGATCGAAGCCTAGCGGCGAGGGTTTGACTCCCGAAGCCGAGCCACCTGAGACCGGCAGTTTGAACCCGCAATTCAACAGCCGGTAATAGGTTTCCATCGTCCAGAGCGCCATGCCCGCGGGCGTGTCGTACTCAGGCTTCTGCTTCGGGATCATCCCCCAGCCGGCGGTATCAGTCTCAACGCCATGGCGATTGAAGTGGTTGTGCACCAGACCCGCGAAGTCCACCTGCCCCAATGCCACCAGCGCCGCGCCGTCGCGCCAGGTGATTTTTTCCGCATCCACGTAACCGCCCAGGCGATGTGCGGCGGCGGTGAATTCCGTGTTGGGGGGATAAACCAGATATCCATGAAAAGCCACGGGTGCGCGCAGGCCCACCAGGTCCACCGCGCCCGGGCCGTCTTGCAGGCGTTCGATCTCGGTATCGAAAATTGAATAGGCGTGCGTCGCATCCACCTCGTGAATGGCCGGCGGCTTCCCGTCGTGGGATTCCGGCGCGCGCGAGTTGGGCGCATTTTCCCAAATCCACTCTGTCAAGGTCGTCGCCAGGTTCAGGTCGTTCGCCAGAAGCAGGGAGGAAATCTCCTGCCAGTCGCGGTGGTTATGCAGGTCGCCCGAGTACCACCCGCGCGCGTTCATGTTGATCCAGCGGCCCAGCTCAACCGTCTCCTCGCGCGCCTCCCCCGCGCTCATGGCGATCTCGCGGGTCACACCCTGATATTCCGGGCCGCGTTCGACCACCAGCGTGTAGGTCCGAGGCGGCAGTGCAATGCGAAACTCCCCCAAAGTCACAAAGTTGCGCTCGGGCAGCCGGATGTAGTTGATGGCTCCTGCGGGTGACCAGAATTGCCCCATCGGGTCGGTCAGGTAGCAACGCGCGGCCACGGGCTTGCCGGAGTCGTGGTCCACGACCGTCACGCGCAACTGGCCCCAGGCCTCCGCCTTGCCGCAATCGGACTCCTGCGCTCGAGCGGGAAGGCAGTAAGCCATGAGCAGAAGACAGAAAGCAGCCAGCGCCCGCCACCGCACCGCTTCCGAAAAGAGTCCGCTAACGTGAATTCGGTTCGTCATGAGGTGAGGCTCCTGTCGACATCAAACCCCCTGTTGTTCCTTGCGAGTCAGTCTTCCGGCTCGTCCGGCGTCCGGGCGGCCGATACGCCGGCGGAGGTGTCCTTCCACTGCAGATGGTCATGGCGCGGTGGCAACTGGTGCGCCTGCGCATACTGATTCCTGACCGCGATGACTTGTTCGGCCCAGTTCCCCAGCGGGTACAGCAATTCGCGATAGACCAGGTAGCTCATGTCCACGGTGCGGATAGGATGATGATCCTTCACATCGTCAACCTGGTCGAGGAATTTGCGCCCGTTGGCTTCCGGGACCCGCGGCAGCCAGGTCTTGTACCAGGTCGCCGTCGCGTCCGCGAGAACCTGGTTCCGGTACTGCCGGATATTCTCGGCAATACCGAGCGCCCGGTCGAGTGAGGCGACAGCCTTTTCCGCGTCCCCTCTACCCGCATAGCCCTGCGCGAAGGCGAGGGCTTCCGAGATTCGCGCCAGGTCACGGAGCATGAGCAGGTTCTGCCGGTAGAGGTGAGCCACCGACAGGAATACCTCAAGATTGTAATGATTGAACTCAATCTTACTGAGATTATTATTAAGCAGGTCAAGCAATTCATCATTCTGAGCGAGAAATCGCTCCACCCGCTCCGCCCGCTTCTGGTTCTCCAGGTTCCAGTCAAAGGGCAGGCGCAGCAACCCCGGCGAAGGCACCGGCAGGAGAGGCAAGTATTGGTCATCCAGGGGGCGGGGTGGACTGAAGACTCGATAGGAATTCCCGAACAGGGGTGTGCGCGCGCTCGAGGGGCCGGTCTCCCAGCTATCCTCCCAGAACTGCGCCTGCTGGCTCATCAATTGATACAAGCGGCCCATGCCCGTCGCCCCCGGGCCATAAAACAGGCGATAGAAGCTGCTCATCAACTCTTGTGAACTTGGCGACCCCTTGTGCCAGGCCGCGGCGGGCCCGCTGGCGTAACCCAGCCAGAAAGTCTCAGGGTGCAATCCGGCGTCGGCCCAACCGGCAATGAAGGTTCCCATCAAGTCCGCTTGGCTGGCCTCGGCAGAGTCGGGCCGCGTGGAGGAAAGGCTTTCCAGCGAGGTGAAGGAGATTTGATCCAGCATTTCCTCGACTCGCCCGGAGCCGGAAGGTCTGGGATGGAGGCGCTCGGAAGAAGGCAGAGGATAGTACTCCGGGAAGAGTTGCTCTTCCCCTTCGGTCGAGGTGTACACCATCTGCCGGATGCCGTGGGCATTGAAGACGGGGTCAAACTTCGGGCCGTAAACCTCCCCGTTGATCAGATAGTCGGGCAAGGAGCCGATGTCCTCCGGCGCCATCGGATACTCCCCCCAGAAAATTACCTGCCGCCCCCGTTCGTGCAAGTACCCCGCCGTCTTGGTCACAAACTCCGCCAGCAACTTCCCCACACTCCCCAACTCCTTCGCCCGCTCCCCCTCGTTGCATTGCCCGTTCTTCGCCAACCCCACGTAGTAGGGCTCGTCCGTCGACAGCACAAAATACCTGCTCCCCTGTGTCGCCTCGAGCAAGTCATCAAACATCCCGTAGAACAGCTTGTACGTCTCCGGGTTCGTCACACAAAACTCGTAGTTGCTCTCCGGGTATTCCCGCAACCCCGCGTATTCCGGGTGCTTCAGGATAAAGGAGACGTGCGCTGGCCCGTCCAGGTAGGGTATCAACTCCACGTGATACTTGCGTGCGCAGTCCGTCAACTCCTCGATCTCCGACGGCGTCAGCGCGTAGGGCTCCACGATCGGCTGCGCGTGTTTGTATTGAAAATGTCCTTCCAGCTTGATGGAAAACCCGTTGATCTTGTAAAACGCCGCTTGCCGCACCGCCGCCTTCAACACCTCCAGGCGCTCCAGGTGGTGCGCATCGTCCCAGTAAATCACTCGCAACTCCAGGTCCGGCCAATCGACAATCTCCCCTTCCGGCAACCACAACTTCCCTGCCTGCCCCTTCAGCAATTGCACCAGCGTCTCGACACCGTAGAACAGCCCCGTGGCCGTGTTCCCCGTGATGCTGATCTCCCCCGGAGCCAACTTCATCCGGTAGGCCTGCTCCGCCAGCGCCGCCTTCTGCCGGTCCGTCGCTTCCCCCACCCCGACCGCCTGGGGATCAATCGCCAGCTTCAGGCCGCCGCCCTTCCCCTTCCCTTCCGAGAAGGCAAAATGAAAGCGTTCGCGCAAACCTTCCTGCAAACTCTGGACGGCCACATCATCCGCCTTGACGCCCGGCCCCAAATCCAGCCGCCAGGGAGTGGCCACCTCGAAATCCTTTCCGCTCAGCGTCACCTGCTGCGGGGCGGGAATCACCGTATAGCCCCGCGCAAAGAGCGCCGACACCGTCGCGGCGCGAAGCACACTCCCCCAGCAGACCGACATCACGGCAAGAACAGATCCGCAGAGAAGCGTACGGCCGGTGCGTGTCCTCATGGAATTCTCCTCCCTGCTGTCATTCTGAGCGAAGCGAAGAATCTCTGCATTTATAGAATCAGGCGAATGCGGAGATCCTTCCTTCGTTTCACTCAGGACCGCCTGCGGTTCCTCAGGATGACAGTTTTGACGGTTTTGAGCAGCCTGTTAAGCGACACGACACTACCAAAACGCCAGGCGCCGAGGCCGCTCATTTTTTCGCCAGCTTCTTTTCGAGTTGGCGCGCCTGGGCGTTGAGCTCGTTCAACTGGCGCAGGTCATCATCAGCCTGGGATACGGTGTTTTGGATGCGGCCCAGGGCCTCGCTGCTGCAAGCGCTGGAACTCGCGTCGCGGCTGGAGTCCAACATGCCGCTCATGGCGCGGAATTGGCTGGTGACGTCGCGGTACCGGCGGCTGATCGACATCAAATAAGTGTCGCGGCGACGATCCAGATCTTGCAGGCTGGCAGCCACACGCTCGAATTCGGCGGCGCGGGCGGAACCCTCGCTCGCGCCGCTCCGCAGCTTGGTGTTGTCGGCTTCGAGCGCGCTGACGCGTTGGCGGGAAGCCTGTAATTCTGCTTCCGCCGAGTCGAGCTTCTGCTGCAGGGCTGTAAGCTGGCTCTCGAAATCCACTTGCCGTTTCTGGTAGCGTTCCTCCGCGCCCGCCTGCGCCTTCTCCCGTTCGTCGCGGGAATTCGTGAGCTGCGCCTGAAGCTGCGCGGCGCTGGCATGTGCTTCGCTCAACTCGTGGTTGAGCTGCTGGATGGTCGCCTCACGCCGGGCGAGTGTGGATCGGTCGTCGCTCGCTGGGGTGGGAACTTCCGCCAGGACAGGAGCCTGCTGCTGGTCGCGCTGGCGAAGGGCTTCCTGGAGCAGCCGGATCGACTGCAGGTTCGCATCCCGCTGTCCCCGCAGGCTGGCGAGTTGCCAATACTGGTGGAGAATCAGGCCCAGCGCACCCACCAGGGCCACGCCCAGGGTCAGCTCGAGGTCGGTTCGAAGACGTAACACCCGCATCAGCCTATCCTCCCTTCGGGTGGAAGTGCGTGCGCCAGGTAAGCCGCTGGGCTTCGTCATGGCACGGAGCACTCAAGTGAATCTGGCTGTTAAAGTGCAGTTTGGACGGGAACTCCAGGGTAACCCGCCAGCCACTCGACATTCGGGCAAACACCGCGGAAACCGCTTCGGGAATCTCCGCCACGGAGCGGCAGAGGCTCGCCTTGCCGCCGGTCGCATCGGCAAGAGTCTCCAGGCCATTTTGGTAGATGAGGTTGAGGCGTTCCTGCCGGGAGTTGAGATGCACCACGAACAGCGGCGCCTGCAGCGAGCTGATGTCGTTTACCAATTTGGAAATCTTCTCCTGCACCAGCGCCCCGGGAAAGCGGCGGCTGAGGTCATGGGGATCGCTCTGGTTGATGACCGGGTTGGTGTAGTCCTCGCGGTAGCTGTAGATGCCGCCGTCGGTGAGGTACAGGACCGAGACGCGCACCGGGGCTTTGCGGAGCAGGGCGTCCGCCAGCGCCAGAGCCGAGGGCACGGTTCCGAGCAATCCCGGCGTACCGATGTGAGGCAAGGACTGGATGGCCTGGATGAGCGGCTGGCGGTCCGCCCCGGGGTCGGCGAGTACATGCAGTCCGTCCTGGTCACGCAGCAGCCCCACCCACGCGTTGGGTGGCAACTTGGAGATTTCGGCAATCACGGCTTGCTGGGCGGCCTCGATAAGGGCCAGATCCCCGATGAGATCGAACACCACCAGGATGATCTGATCACTGCCCGGGCCTAACTGCGCCGTGACGGGCACGGGTTTGCCATTGAGCGTGGCTTCGAACTTCGGCGGGACCGCGCAGTTGTTCCCCTCCACCCAGGCGGGAATGGAGATGCCGACCGTCTGGGCGGAGACGGGTCCGGCCAGGGAAAAGGCCAGGAGAACGGCCGGCAGGACTGCGCAGTGTCGCGGCATCAGAAGCTAAACTTCAACCCCAGTTGGATCACGCGCCCGCCATGGGAGCCAATGATCTTGCCGGCTTCAACGTTGGGTGCGTCCAGGGGGCCGATGTTCGGATCAGGATAATTCCAATTCCCGTGATTCAGGAAGTTAATCGCGGTCGCGGTGAACTCGAGCGCGCGCTCGCCTCCCATGTGCAGGCGCTTGCCCAGGCTGACATCCATCGAGCTAAAACCGGGCCCCAAGAGGTCGGACAGGGTGCGGGGACCGTCGCCCGGGGTGAAGTCGGGTGGTTGATCGAAGGCCGCCGGGTTGTACCACAATGACGGCCCCGGATTGGCCACGTGCGGGTCCACGCCGGGCACGACGTTCACGTTGAGGGTGGAGAGCACGTCTCCCGTGTTGTTGAATTCCGGGTGCAGCCCCAGCGGTGTCCCGTCATTCCAATACGCCGTACCGCTGATCGACCAGCCGCTGACCACCGCTCCTCCCCAGCCGGTGAAATGAAACAGCGGTTTGTCGGAACCGAAGGGCAGGTCATAAACGTAGTTGAGCTGCAAATACTGCGGCGTGTCCCAGGACGTGCGCGCCCAATCATTACGAAGGTTGAAAAAATCCTGGTTCCCGTAAGGGCCCGAATAATCGTCAAACTGCTTGGAAAACTCGTAGTAGGCCGTAAACGCGAGGCCAAAGGAGGCGCGTTTCTCCAGCCGCACGAAGCCGGAGTCCCGCTGGTACCGCCCCCCCGGGTAGAGATCGTAAAGTTCGAACCCCTTGAATTGCGGGTAGGGTTGCAGCGTTTCCCGGAACGCTTCGTTGTAAAGCTCGTCGCGATAAGTCAGAAAGCTCGGATTGATGGCGTTGGGATTGGCGGCGCCGTCGCCCACCAGGATGTCATGGCCAACACTGTGGTTGGCGCCCACCGAGATCAAGATGGAGAACGGCATCTCGCGCTCGATGGAAAGCCCCGCGTAGGTATAGACAGGTTCTCGCCCGGTCAATTCGACGAAATCCGCCACGGTATTGTCGGCCGCCGAGGGACTAAGGTTGGGCAACGGCGTGGGGAGCGGCGGGATGCCGGTCGCGAGGTCGAGCGCCGGGCTGAGCTGGGTGTTCGGGGAGACGAAAGTTTGGCGAGCGTTGAAGCCCTGCGTCCCCCACTGGCCGTTGTAAATCGGAATCTGGCCGTGCCCGCGGCTGAAAGAAGCGTGGGCCACGGTTTTGGAGTCGCGCCGCGGGGTCCAGGCGATGCCCAGGCTCGGGTCCACATCGAGATTGGCAGAACGCAGACCGCGCGCGGTGCCCCCCCGCCCGGCAAATACCAGCGCGCCAGGGTAGCCGTTGGAGGGGTCGAGGACGGCTGGGTCAACCGTGCTCTGGCGATTGTATTTCTCCACTCGCGGCGTGCGGCGGCTGAGAGTGACACTGGCGTTGATCGTCAGGTCCTTCGAAACTTCGTATTTGTCACCCCCGCCCAGGGACAGATAGGAATTGCGGAAATAGGAAGGTGCGGTCGTGACGGTGCGTTCCGCGTACGCCGGCTGGCCAAGCAGAAAACTCGCGAACGGATCACCCGTGTCGATGATCCCCGGCAGACTCGTAATATCCGCGCTGAACTGGAAATCGCCGGAGGGATAAGCCGGATTGTACGAATTCACCTGGTAGCGATCGAATTGGGCCGACAAGCGGAGAGAATGCTTCCCCTTTCGACTCGCCACCTCGTCATGAAGCTCCAGCGTGTGGCGGGCATTGCGGGTGGTGGGAAAAGCCGTGCCCATGGAGAGATAGTTATTGAGTTCATAACGAGGGAAAGGAGACGGGGAATCCTCGCCCACAACTACCTGCTCGGAAGTAACGCTCAAATTCGCGGAGTTACCGGTCTTGGGGTTGGCGGTATAGACATAGTCGAACTCGGTGTGCCAAGTCGAGAACCGCTGATCCGGTGAGGTGGGGGTCGCGTAGTTCGGGAAGTATTTTGCCGCGCTCAGGAAGCCGCTGGAACTCGTGCCGACGCCGGTAAGCCGATGCCGGTCGCCGAAGGGATGGTCAAGCTTGGCAATCATGCCGTTCGCGTCGTCGTTCTGCGGTGCGTTGACGAAGTAGTTGTTCTGGAAAAAGGGGCCGATGTTGGTGTTCGGCGCGGGATAAAGGGACAAGGCATTCTGGACGCTCGCCTCCAGCCGCCCGGCGGTGATGACGTTTCCGGGAAAGGCGGCACGCAGGTACTGCAGATTGCTGCTGGAGACGGGCAGGCTCGAATTGAAAGCAGGATTCGGGGATGTGGTTTCGGGATCGTAGATGGGAAGCAGATTGCCGGCTTGGTCTACCGTTTGCGAAAAGTCGCCGAGGCGCTCGGCAGCCGTGGGAATGGTGTGCAGCGAGGCGCGGAAAATCCGCTCGCGAACCCCTTCATAAGACAGCATGAAAAACGTGTTGTTGGGGTTCTTGATGAGATGAGGGATGAGCACCGGGCCGGCGACATTGAACCCAAACTGATTGCGGCGCAGCGGGGAATTGGACTCGCCGTTTTGCTTCACTTGGTGCGGTATGGCATCAAGAAAATCGTTGCGGAGGTTCTCATAGAGACGTCCGTGCCACCGCCACTTCGGGCCATGCGACTGTTGCACGGCCGGCGGGCTCTCGGGGCGTAGCCCCCACTCGCGGGTCAGCAGTTTGAATTCTTCCGCCGCTTGGGTAAGCGGGTCGGGTTGCTTGGAGGAAGCGGCCCCACCCTCGGAGGCAACGGCTGCCCCCCAGGTTGCGCACAGGGCAAGCGCGACCCCCAAGACCACCTTAGCCAGATTTTTCATCAGGGGCTTCCGCAAAGTCAATTATATACCCGCCCCCCATTGCCGCAACCCTGGAACGCGTTCCTCAGCCTGACAGACTAGAAGTCGTTTTCCAGTACACCGCATACCTTTCTCCGAACAGCTTATAGAGCGGGATCAAACTGAATCTCTGCGCCTGGCCCACGGTTTGGAAGGTCAACGGTTGACCGGGGACAGGTTTCAGCCAGCCCACCGCATCATTCGGGCTAGTGGCGATGGCGGGGACAGGAATCGGGTCACCCCTTGGGACGGTCTCGGAATTCGAATAGAACATTGATTTGGAAAGATGCTCAGTTCCCAGTCGCCCGGCCAGAACCACCGGTCCATACATCGCGGCCTGGAGAGTGTGGTCGTCCGGAATGGCCTCAATGTGGAGGCTCATGGGCAGGTTGACCTCCACACGGTCACCCTCCTTCCAGGTGCGGTCGAGCCTCAGGTAGCTCGTGGGGCTTGCGAACGCAGCCAGGGCCGTTCCATTCAGCTTGACCGTCCCCCCACGGGTCACCCAGTAAGGAATTCGGATGTTCAGGGACATCTCAGTGGGTTTATCCGTGTGAACCACCAAGGCTGTGCCTTCCTCCTCGGGGAAGTTGGTCTGCTGCTCAAGGCGCAAGCCTTTCTCGGGCCAGTTCACCTCCGAGGCGATGAAGAGGTTGACGAAGATGCCGTGGTCATCGTGGAAGTAAATGGCGTCGGAAGTCTTGGCGAATTCCTCCACGCCGGTCCCCGTGCAGCACCAGAAGGAGTCATAGGGGGAGTTGAAGTACTTCCAGTAACCCGCCCCCAGGGGGAGGAAGTAGCTCATCCCGCCGTCGGCGGGGTTCTGCGTTCCCAGCCGGCTGTTGAAGAGGGTGCGTTCGTAATAGTCCATCACGCGCGGGTCGGCGGTCCAAGTGAAGATGTGGCGAGCCAGTTTCAGCATGTTATACCCGCAGCAACATTCCTCGGTTGTCCGGCCGAGTTCCGTCGCAAGCTTGCCGGGCGGCGTTCGCCAGTACTCGTCGTTACTGGTGCCTCCGGTGCAGTAGATGCGGTCGGTCGTGATCGTATGCAGGAAAAATGAAGCAATATCGTGGTAGCGCTGTTCCCCGGTGAGCTCATAGCGGCGGGCCGCGCCGATGACCTGCGGGATGTGAGTGTTGGCGTGGATTCCCTTCAGCTCGTCGCGATGTTCGGCCAACGGATCCAGGAACATCGTCTTCTCGAAGCGCGCCGCCAGTTCCAGGTAGTCCTGCTTGCCGGTCACGGCGTAGAGATTCCCGAGCCCTTCATACAGGCCGCCGAATTCCGTTTGCAGGATCCGTTGCATGTGCTCGTCACTAATGCTCTCCTGCCAGCGAAAGATCCAATGCGCCATTCCCTCCGCCATCTCGAGCGCCTGAGCGTTTCCGCAGTAGACGTACATGTCCAGGAGACCGGCCAGGATCTTGTGATAGGTATACCAGGGAGCCCAGACGTCGCGCCCCTCACGCAGCCGGTCGAAGAATTCTTCGGGGAATGCACTGAGATAGCCGTCGCGGAGAGCTTTCTGGCAATTGCCGAGTTCGCCGACCATCGCGTGGGCCTTGTCCCTCAAATCGCTATCACCCGTGCTGGCAAACATCAGGGCGCAAGCCGTCAAGTAGTGGCCGCCGGTGAAGTGCCCGCGCACTTCACAATCGGGCTTTTCCCAGCCTCCCAAGGGCTGCGCCGAGGAAGGGAGTCCAGCGTTCACGCGAAAGTTATGCAGCAGCCGGTCGGAGGGGAGCAGGTGGAGATAACGCCGGTCCGCCTCCAGCGCATCCTGAAACACGCCCTTTCGCAAGCGGACTTGGCTGAGGGGAAATGGCTCGACTCGCCGCAGGATTTTCTCCCTGCCGATCGGCCGCTGATTCCCACCGGGCACGTTTGCGCCAGCGTCCTCGCGGGGGCCCGCTGGAACGGGACGGGGCAGCAGTGCGGCTCCCGCCGCCACTGCGGCCGAAGAAACAAACTGCCTTCTGGTTAGCGTATTGAGGCGCGTCATGAATACCTCCCTTCGATCCAGGCGATAATACCACCGGGCTGCGGATCAAGGAGGGGCGTTCGTGGCGAAGGGCGGGGGGCGCCGGCTGCGGAAATACCCCTCACACTGTCATCCTGAGGAGGCGAAGCCGGTCCTGAGTGAAACGAAGGAAGGACCTCCGCATTTGCTTGAAAATTCAAATACAGGGGTCCTTCGCTTCGCTCAGGATGACAGCAGCGGAGCGTTTTCCCGCAGCCTGTAAAGCCGCCGCTCGACGCACGGCACGCCTGAAGGCGTGCCATGACGAATGAGTGAACGAACTTAAGACACGACGCTAGAAAGCCCCGGCTATTGTACAATGCGGGGTGGGGTTGGGCTCGGTCAACGGTGGCCTCAGAGACGAGAAGGAAGTGAATTGTATGCTCAAGACTGGAGCGCAGATTCTTTGGGAATGCTTGGAGCGGGAAGGCGTCACGCACGTCTTCGGCTTCCCGGGCGGGGCGATTCTGCCGGCTTACGACGCGCTGAAGCACAGCAAGATCCATCACGTGCTGGTGCGGCACGAGCAGGGAGCCACGCACATGGCGGACGGGTATGCGCGGGCCAGCGGACGCGTGGGAGTCGCCGTGGCGACCTCCGGGCCGGGAGCCACGAACATGGTCACGGGCATCGCCACGGCCATGATGGACTCATCCCCCATTGTCTGCATTACCGGACAAGTGGGCAGCAAGCTGATCGGCTCGGATGCCTTTCAGGAGACTGACATCACGGGTGTCACTCTGCCCATCACCAAACATAACTACCTGGTGACGCACGCGAGTGAACTGGCCCGCGCCCTGCGCGAAGCGTTCCATGTGGCATGTTCCGGGCGTCCCGGCCCGGTCCTGGTCGACATCACCAAAGACGCGCAACAGTCCTCGTGTGAATTCGACTGGGAGGCGGCGAAACCGCAATTGCCGGGGCACCGTCCGGATTGGTCACCCACGGCGAGTGAATATGCGCGAGCCTTGGAGCTGATCCAAAACGCGAAACGCCCCGTGATCCTCGCCGGTCACGGCATCCTCCTTTCGGGCGCCATGGTGGAGGTCCGCGAGCTCGTGGAGCGCACCGGCATTCCCGTCACGCTGACGCTGCTCGGCCTGGGCGCGCTTCCCGCCTCGCACCCCTTGAATCTCGGCATGATGGGCATGCATGGCGAATCCTGGGTGAACCACGCGATCCAGGACGCCGACTTGCTACTCGCCCTGGGCATGCGCTTTGATGACCGTGTAACCGGCAACCTGAAGACCTACGCACCCAATGCCAGGAAAGTGCAAGTGGACATCGATCCCACGGAGATCAACAAGCTCGTGAAGGTGGATGTGGCCCTCATCGGTGATCTGCGGGAAGTCCTGCGCGAATTGTTACCCCGTATCAAGCCGCTCGACTGCGGCGAGTGGCGGGGCTACCTGGATCGTCTGAAGGGCGATTCCGCGGTGCGCGACATCCAGAACCTGCCCGATAGCGGGCATCTTTACGCGGCGCACGTGATCAACGACTTGTGGCAGGAAACCCGCGGCGGCAACGCGGTGGTGGTGACCGATGTCGGCCAGCACCAAATGTGGGAAGCCCAATACTTCAAGCACGAGCAGCCGCGCTCGCTGATCACTTCGGGGGGCTTGGGCACCATGGGATTCGCGCTCCCGGCCGCCATCGGCGCGAAGGTCGCGCGCCCGGAGGCCGAGGTGTGGGTGGTGGTGGGCGACGGCGGCTTCCAAATGACCATGGCCGAGCTGGCCACGCTCGTCCAGGAGAAGCTGAAGATCCACATCGCCATCATCAACAACGGCTATTTGGGCATGGTGCGCCAATGGCAGGAGTTCTTTTATGAGCGCAATTACCAATCCACGCCCTTGCTGAGCCCGAATTTTTCGAAGCTGGCAGAGGCCTATGGCATCCGGAGTGCCGTGGTTGCGCACCGCTCCGAGGTTGTACCCACGGTCCAAATGGCGCGCCGGCACGACGGGCCAGTGCTGATTGACTTCCAAGTGGAACAGGAGGATTCGGTCTATCCCATGGTTGCGGCCGGAGCCGCTTTGCACGAGATGATCCGCCGCCCCAGCCCCATCGTGGAGACCGCCGAAGACAAATAGGTCCATATGCTGAAAACATTTGTGGTGCATGTCGAGAACAAACCCGGCGTGCTGACCCGGGTTGCCTCGCTGTTCCGGCGGCGCGCCTTCAACATCGACTCGTTGACGGCGGGGCGTACGGAAAAGCCGGAAGTCTCACGCATGACGATTACCGTTGAGGCCGACCAGGATCAGGCGCGCCGCATCGAAGCCAGCCTCTACAAACTGGTCAACGTTCTTCTGGTGGAGAACATCACGGAGGCGCCGGCGATCACTCGCGACCTGGCCATGATCAAGGTGGCCGCGCAGCACGAGGAGCGCTCCCACGTGCTGCAGTTGGTGAACGTCTTCCGGGCGCGCGTGGTCGATGTGGCGCCGGATTCACTCATCATCGAAATCACCGGCACCGAAGACAAGATCGACGGGCTCTTGGAAATCCTGCGCCCCTTTGGAGTCTTGGAAATGGTGCGCACCGGTATCGTAGCCATGCGGCGCGGGAACAAGTCGCCCGCCGCAGGCCCCCCCGCGAACGACCTAGCTGAAATCCCGGCCGAAACGGATGATGGGGAGAGTCAGTCCGTCTAGGCGCTCGTGGAAAAACATTCTGCCGCTGTCATTCTGAGCCCTTCACTGTCATCCTGCGCGCAGCCCTGTCATGCTGAGCGCAGCGAAGCATCTCGCCTTGGTTCGGTCCTTTCGCGTAAAAACCCAGAGCCAGATCCTTCGTGCAGTTTATCCTGAGCGGGCAGGGCGAGATTCTTCGCTTCGCTCGGAATGACAGTGAAGGGCTCAGAATGACAGCGGCGCGTGGCTTTTTCAGCAGCCTGTTAGGACACTACCCCCCTCAAAAACCCGTGCGTTGGGGCAATGCTTCGTCAGTCCGATGTGTACGGGAACGCCGTGATCCGCAGTTTGGCTGCCCCGTACGGTATCAGGGAGATCGTCTCCACAGGTTGTTTACTGGTTACGGGGCTGATGGGCAAAGGTCCTGCGGAATCATCCACAATTTGCCATTCGGGCAGCCGTCGCGCTTTCACCTGAATCTCCACCGGAGCCCCCTCCAGACTAAAAGGTTGATTGCCCACGGGACCTTCGGTTACCTCGAACGAGTTCGGGTTGTTGTCCTTGTCGATGACCAGCGCGTAGTTCCAGGGAGTAGTCGGATAAACTTCCCAATCGGCGGCCGGGCCCGTCTGCTTGATTTTGTACCAGCTCTCACCAATCTTGAGGGAGTACACCAAGGGCCCACGCTCCACGGCCCTCGAGTTGTTGTACCAATGGGAATTGACGATGTGCATGGGGAAGCGCAATTCGACCCGGTCGCCGCTCTGCCATTCCCGCTCCACGCGATAGAATTGGCCGGTTTCGACGCCGGGGAGCGCCGCGCCGTTCACGGCCACGGTGGCGCCGGTGGCCCACGCAGGAATCCGCAGGGCGAGAGGGAACTTGACGGGCTGGGCGGTTTCGACCGTCAGGGTCACAGTTTCGCGGAAGGGATAGTCGGTTTCTTCCCGAATGCTGACCGGAGTGCCTGCCGCAACCGCGCTGGACACTTCACTGGGACCATAGGCGACCGCCGCGAGGCCGTGATCCGAAGTGCCCATCCACAGGTTAGCGACGAACTTCGGCCACCCTTGATGCAGGTTCGCCGTACAGCAGCCATAATTGGGTTCCAAGCCGAAAATGTTCGAGTCAGCAAAGTTGCTCGTCCAGCGGCGGTTCGCCAGGCTGCTGATGACCTGGTTTGCCTGCTGATCATATTGGTGGCCCCACATGTCGGGTGTAAAGGTTCCGGGTAAGGCATTGTAGGCGATCCGCTCCAGGCGATCGCCCAAAGCGGGGTCGCCGAGGATGGACATGCCCATTTCCAGCGAGAACATCTCTTCTACCACCGTGCACAACTCCGTCCCTTGCGAGGGGTCGCGCCCGGCCAAGTGCTCGTCCGCGGCAAACACTCCGGACGGCTGCCCGTGATACTGATCAAGCGCGTTGAGCCCCTGGTACAAACTCTTCCGGTCCTGCGGCGCTCCCGTCATCAGCCACCCTACGGCGGGCGCCTTCAATCCCATGGCATTGTTGACGCCATGCGTCGAAAGGCTGATTTGCGATCTATCGGACTTCTCCTTAAAGGGGAAGTTGACGAACTGGGCTTCCCAGTCCTTCCCTTGCGCCTGCAGTTTGTGCACGAGCTCCAGCAGGCTCTGGTCCCCGGTGCGATTATAGAGCCAGAGAATACTCAACACCTCGTCGTGCCAGCGATAAATCGCCCACTCCTTGAGCGGCCGCTTGGACAGATGCTGGGCCTGATAAGCGAAGTACTTCTCCATGAGAGGAATCACGCGCGGGTCCCCGGTCGCCTCCTGGTACTGGGTGAGAACCTTAAGCATGACGTAGTTCGGCCACCAGTCCGTGTTCCGGGCGGGGCCGATCCAGCCATCCGGTTGCGGGTTTGCCAGCGTCCAGTCCACCCACTTCTTCGCCTTGGCAATCAACCTCTCGTCACCAGTCAAGTAGGCCAGTGGCACCAATCCATCCAGAAAATAGGGTCCCCGCTCCCAACTCTCTCCCGTACCCCCCAGCCAGCCGCTGCTCGAGCCAAGATCGGGCCAGAACTCGTCCACGTGACCGCTCAGGCCGTTGGCCTGAATCTGCAATTGGTGCAGTAACCAGCCCCTCGGCATCACCGAGGTGAGCGGCAGCAGGTTAAACGTATTCGGTTGGAGGGGCGCCCGGTTCGGCGTGGCGCCGGCGGGTTGCGCAGCAAGGGCCTGCGACGCGTTTGCCGCGAGGGCCAGGCAAACCAGGAAAGAAAGTCTGACCCGCAGCAAGTTCCATGCTGATGATGTGTGCATGGCTCTGTGGTTTACCTTCCTCTCGCCATCAAGTCAAGGTAGTTTTTCGGTGAATCACAAGCCCATCACACAGTTAGGCTCTGTCCCCCCCCGTCCGAATTTGGCAAGCGACCTCACCCCCCCTGCCGTGGGGGGGGCCGCTGAATTCCCGTCCAAGCGGCAATTGCGGGCTGGGCGCGGTAAGCGCGTGGGCGTCGTCGGCCGAAATCGAGGGCCAGGCAGAGAAAACTGGTTCACACAAAGTGCAATCTATTGCAACATTGCATGAGACTCCTGTGGTGATCTGCTTGTTTTCAATGTACAATAGATTGGCATTAAAATTGCGCATGCGCTAAGTACTGAGATTAGAATGGGATCGGAACTGGACTGTCGGGGTCCTGCAAGGGAGATTTAAGATGCGATCATTTGTGAGACGGAATCTGGTGGTGCTCGCGCTGGCAGCGGGTCTGGCGTGTGGAACAGGCGCGTACGCCAACACTTTCAGCTTCTCCTTTTCCGGCCCGGATGCCTCGGGGAGTGGCTCGATGCAAGCCACCGCCCAGGGTGGCGGCTCCTATCTTGTCACCTCCATAACCGGGTCAGTATTCATCGATGGAGTGGGAGGGCCGATCACAGGGATTGTCCCAACGGGGTCGAGTGGACTGTATCTTTACAACAACTTGGTCTACCCATCTTCCACGCCAGAGCTGGATTACCTGGGGTTGGTATTTGGGGTCACTAATTTCACAGACCCCATGAATCTGTGCGCGGATCCGGGTTGCTATCAAGGTTCCGGCAGCCAAGCCTGGCTAATCGACCATGTTAACGGGGGCTACTCCTTCTACCCAGTCGAATTCTCAACTCCTGAGCCCTCCGCGATGGTATTACTCAGCCTGGGGTTGGTCGGGTTGATGCTCGCGCTGGGCTGGAAGCGGTTGCGAGCTTCCTAGCGCCGCCCAAATCCAGAACCCTGGCCCCGGCTGTCGCGCCGGACAGCGGAACGATCACCGGCCGGGGCTACACGGGATTCTTCCCTCCCCCGCGATGCGCAGCCCCGAGGCTTCGGGTGGACCTAGTTCACCGCTGCCTGCGAACAGCGGTCCTGCCTTGAGCGATAGCCTCGAAGAAAACACCCAAGCACCAAAGGCACTAACAAACCTGCGTCGATTGCTTCATTCATACCGCAGTGCCACCATAGGATCGACTTTCGTGGCTCGCCACGCGGGAACCCCACAGGCCAAGAGGGCAATTCCCGCGAGCAGCAATGCGACGGCCACCAGCGTGACCGGGTCCGCCGGCCGGACACCGTAGAGCAAGCTGGCCAGGAAGCGAGTCAACCCCAGCGCCGCCGCCAACCCAACCCCCGTTCCAATCGCCGCCAGTACCATCCCCTCCCGGAGTACAAGCCGCAGGACGGTCCGGCGTGATGCGCCCAACGCCAGGCGCACGCCCAGTTCATGGGTGCGCCGGCTCACCGCATAGGACATTACTCCATAGATTCCCACGGCGGCCAACACCAGGGCGGTGGAAGCGAAGATGATGAGCAGGAGCATGGTGAAGCGTCGCTCCGCGAGCGAACCCGCGATGACTTGTTCCATGGTCTGGACAGCGTAGAGGGGCTGGTCCTCGGTTGGTCCCGCCACTTGTGCCCGCACGGCAGAGACTACGCTCAAGGGATCGGGCGCGGTCCGCACGGAAAGTATCACGCCCGCGACGACCTCCGGCATAAAGGGGTCGGGCACTTGCAGGAAGGGAAAATACATTTGGTCTCGGATCGTGGACGTGTCGTCGGAATCAAGACCCCATTGCTTGACGTGTCGAACCACTCCGACGACCTGGACCGGGCCCAGCATCATCAGGTTGATCTGCTTGCCGACTGCCTCCTGACCGGGGAAAAGGTGTGTGGCCATGACGTCATCGATGACGACCACCGGGGGCGAGGTGGGGGTATCGCGATTCGTGAAGAATCGTCCCGATAACAAGGGGATGCCCATCACCCGGAGGTAGTCGGGAGTCGGAATGGTGAACACCGCCGCGGACATCTGATCTTGTGGGGGCTGGGCTGCTGCGCCAACCCAGTAGCCAATTGAACTGTCCCGCCAGCCGAGCGGAACAATCTGCGATATGGCAGCGGACTGGACGCCCGGGATGCCCGCCACACGGTCAAGCAACTGCTGGTAAGCAAGCCGGATGGCTGCGGGACTGGCCATGACGCGGGGCGACAGCGCCACCTCCGCAGTCAACACGTTGTGGGGATTGAATTTGGGGTCCACTTGCCAAAGCCTCCAGATGCTTTGCATCATCAATCCGGCGCCTGTCAGCAAGACGACGGCGAGCCCCACCTCGACGACCACAAAAACTCCCTCCGCGCGGTGACGCCCTCCCCCGCTGCCGCGGGTGCCTTCCTTCAGGGACTCCTGGGGATGGACATTCGAACTGTGGAAGGCCGGGGCGAGGCCAAAAACGATGCCGGTAAGAATCGAAATCCCCAGCGTGAAGAGCAGCACGTACGGATCGAGCCCGATCTCCTGGGCGCGCGGCAAGGCGCCCGGCGCCGCGGCCAGGACGAGGCGAGTTCCGGCATAGGCAAGCAGCAAACCCAATACGGAGGCGCCCAGCGCCAGCAAGACGCTCTCCGTCAGAAGCTGGCGGATCACGCGTTTACGGTCTGCACCGAGCGCCGCGCGAATGGCGAACTCGCGGCCGCGCGCCGTGGAGCGTGCCAGCAACAGGTTTGCGACGTTGGCGCAGGCGATGATCAGCACAAATCCCACCGCGCCCAGCAACAGCAGCAGCGTGGGCCGGATGGAACCCACCTCGTCACGCTTCATCTCGACCACCGTGATCCCGTGCCCCGCATTCGCCTTCGGGTACTGCTGGGCAAGCGCTTTGCCCAGGAAAGCCATTTCCGCTTGGGCCGTAACCAGGGTTACACCCGGTTTCAGCCGCCCCACCACGCTTAGTCCCGCGTGCACTTCCCGGTTACGCAGCTCAACGGAATTCCATTGCTCGAGTGGAACATAGAGAGCGCCCTCTTCGCGGAACCGGAAGTCCGCGGGCAAAACCCCCACCACCGTGCAGCTCATGGCATTCAGGGTAATCGCCTTGCCGAGGATGGCCGGGTCGCCCCCGAATCGCCTCTTCCACAGGCCGTAACTGAGCATCACGGCGCCGGCAGCGCCCTCCCGGTCTTCCTGAGGCAAGAAGTTACGCCCCAGGATGGGGTTCACACCGAGGACCGGAAAGAGGTTCGCCGAGACGTACTCGCCCTTGAGATGTTCCGGCTGGCCTGAGCCCGTGAAGTTAAGGTCATCACCGCGGAAGGCCGCGATGTCCTTGAAAGAGCGTTGCTCGCGGCGCCAATCGAGGTAATTCGGGTAGGCGACGGAGTTTCGGCCGGAATCTTTCGTACGCTCATAGAGCATCATCAGCCGCTCGGGCTCCGGGTAAGGCAGCGGTCGCAGAAGCACGCCGTTCACCACGCTGAAGATAGCGGTGTTAGCGCCAATTCCCAACGCCAGCGCCAGCAAGGCCACCGCCGTAAAGCCGGGATTTTTCGCCAGCATCCGCAGGCCGTAACGCACGTCTTGGAGCAGGGTGTTCATGTTCTTCCTCGCAGCACGTCATCAGGTTATCGGGTCGTTGATCCCTCAGGTCATCGAGCCCATGCGCCATTGCTGGCCGAGACTCGCAAGTCGAAACCTGAAGCCGCTTTTGCGTTCGCGTAATCACTCGCTAAGCGGATCCACCGATCTTCCAGTCTCTCATGGATATATCCCATATCCGAGCCTGCGGATAACCACATCCCACGTGTTGTACGCAACTCCTGTGCCAATTGTTCACTTGCCGCCGGAGTCAGGAAACCAAGCTGGAGATTCCCTCTTAGACTGTCAGCAGAAACCTGCACTGACAGCGCCTCCCTCCAAGCGCAGCGCCACGGCCATCCCTTGCAACCGCCTCAAATCCAGGGTTATCAAGCGCTTGACGGTTGTCCAGGGATGGGCGTGCACCTGCTCCTACCTGTGCGGGGTAGGGCCTGGCGGGCGGCAACCTGACCGAGAGGCCACTGACATCACGGAGGAAAAGGAGGAGGGTAGAGAGATGGTGACTGACGCCAATTCCCTGCACCTTCGCGAGCACGGGAGCGCCCTGGCGGCCGTCGAGAAAAAGGCCTTGGTGTGGATGGCCAAACGCCTTCCCCGGTGGCTTAATTCGGACCACTTGACCCTGCTGGGGTTCGCCGCCATGCTCCTGGCTGGAATAGCCTACTGGCTGGCCAACCGCAACCCGCTGGCCTTGCTCCTCGTCGTCCTGGCTTTGGGGGTTAACTGGTTTGGAGACAGTCTGGACGGCACCCTGGCGAGGGTCCGCAATCAACAGAGACCGAGGTACGGCTTCTATGTCGATCACGTGCTCGATATGATAGGCACCCTTTTCCTCCTGGCCGGCTTGGCCCTATCGGGCTACATGAGCCCGCTTATTGCGCTGGGAATGCTCGCCGCCTACCTGATGGTGACAGCCGAGGAGTATCTGGCCACCCACGTACGGCAGGTATTTCACCTTTCGTTCCTGAGGATTGGCCCTACCGAGCTGCGCATCATCCTGGCCATCGGGACGCTTTACCTCCTGCGCGGCCCCTGGGTTCATTTGGGAGTCATCGGGGTCTTTCGACTGTTCGATGTGGGCGGGATTATCGCCATTGCCGGCATGGCGTTGAAACTCGTGGTCTGCGCAATCCGCAACACGCACGCTCTATACCTGGCGGAGAGACTGCCGCGATGAGGGGGACTCCTGGCGTGTGGCGCCGGTTGGCCCGCTTCTGGGAAGGGTCCGCCCAGTTGCGGCGCTGGATCGCCTTCAATTTCGTCGGTGTATTGGGAATCCTGATACAACTGTCCACGTTGGCGTTACTGACCGGTGCGTTGGGATTGCACTATCTGGTGGGGACAGGACTGGCAGTGGAGGCGGCAGTTCTCCACAGCTTCGTGTGGCACGAGCATTGGACCTGGTCGGATCGCTCGGGCCCAGATAGGAAGGGTCTGTGGAAAAGGCTCCGACGCTTTCATCTGGCGAACGGTGCGCTTTCCATCGGAGGAAACCTCGCGCTGATGAGTCTTCTGGTGGGCGCTTGGTCGGTGAACTACGCGCTCGCGAGTGCCGTGTCGATCACACTCTGTTCCCTACTCAATTTCTTCGCCAGTGACCGGCTGGTGTTTCAGGGAACCCCTCTTGGGCATCGTAAAGCATGGTGACAACCGGTGCCGTGCGGGCCACTACAGTTTCTCAGCCCTCGCCCCTTGCGGGAGAGGGTGGCGGCCTTGCGCCGCCGGGTGAGGGGGCTCGTCGGACGGCGATTCCACGCCCCCGCGTTTTTAAGGGAGGCGCTGTAAAAGCGAGCGCGACTGCGCTAGAATGGGCGCATCGAAAGGCCTTGATTCTTTCTGCTCACTGAAGTCGGTAACTCAGGCCACCTCACGATGAGGAGGTATCTCGCCATGACGTCCCGCATGAAGGTTTTGCTTTTCCTGGCTGCGGTGGCGAGCCTGGGGACGCTTATTGCTCAGGCTCAGAAGAAACCCGCCATCGCTTATCCTGATTATCCCAACGACCCTCGCCATTGGAGGCACGTCAGAACCATGGTGATCTTCAGCAAAGACAGCAAGCTGTATGACCGGTTTGGAGGCCTCCATAACGTTTACGTGAATGACCTTGGCTGGGATTCGTTCCGGCAAAACCGCGCCTTTCCCGATGGTTCGATGTTCGCCATGGAACTGTACGATATCAGTAGTGCTCAAGGGGTGATCCAGCCCCGCGGGCGGAAGTTCCTGGCGGTGATGAAGAAGAATGCCAAGCTTTATCCCGACACGGGCGGCTGGGGTTTTGAAGTCTTCAAGGGCGACGAAAAAAAAGGCTCTCTGCAAGACATGAAGGAGTGCTTTAGCTGTCACCAGAGCCAGAAGCGCAAGGACTACGTTCTGTCGGATTACATGCAGTAGGCCCGACACTCCGCAATAAGGACAGGCCGCATGCTCCGCGGGTGGCGCTGACGTGCCGTGGGGGTTGGGGTGTGCGAGTTGGTCACCACGGCAAAGCGGATTTCAGATTCGCCGTCGGTCCGTCAGGGCGGCGGTGGTTTACCCCCCAAGAGCCTACGCTTGGTAGCAGGCAGCACAGGGTCGCAACGGCAAATCCGCACTCTGGATTCTACGTGGATTCGCAGGGGTGGAAAGCGGAAAAGCCCACGGCACAGCATCCGTGCCGTGGCTGCGCGCTGTCAGGTGAGTTGGTCTTTTGAACGTCCCCTCTGGGAGAGTTCGTTGATGTGGTCGGCGATTTCCCGCGGCCGGTCGATTTGGGAAATTGTCTCCCTGCTCGCCGCGCCCGCTGTCTCAATCGAAAGATCGCCCGTTCCGAAAATTCTTTGGCCGACGCGCTGATGCACCGTCACATCCTGCACTCGCGAGATCAGGATGGTGCGCGTGGTCCTGCCCATAAGGCCCCTTTCGTACCGCAGCCGGTCATCCATGATCGTCATCTTGGTCAGGCGGTTGCGGAGATGGCGTTCGAGCGGCCAGAGCAGAAGGAGCACGGGAAACCAGGGAATCCAGGGATGCCAAGACGACGGAATCCAGGGCGGCCATTGCACGCGCATCATCACAATGACCGAAGCCACCACGATCAGGAACACCACCGTGTAGCCCATGTAGATGAATTTCATACTCGGACGAATGATCATTTCGGACATGTTCCCCTCCCTTGACCGCTATTGTACCGCGAGGCGGCGGCGCCAGGGTGACAATAGGGAACTGGATTTGTATACCGTGGGTTCGTGAGGGTGGAGACCCGCGCGCCGTCTGTAGCGCCGGTGTCCTCACCGGCGACGCAGTTGGGCAGAAGCATTTCACGCAAAGGCGCAAAGTTGTAAAAGGCGCAAAGCAAACACAGATGTTGTTCTTTGCGAGTCTTTGCGCCTTGGCGTCTTTGTGTGAGATTGTTTATTTCTTCACAGATGACATGAGCCTTCGGCTCGCCACGAAAGATGAAAATGCTCCGGGTGATTCCCCTCCTTGATAAGGAGGGGGCCAGGGGGTGGTTGGCCGGCTCAAATTGTCCCGTACCCCACCACCCCCTAACCCCCTCCTCAGCCGAGGAGGGGAGCCATTTTCACAACAGCAAGGTATGCGCCACCCTCGCCGCGCCGTGATCAACCTGCTGATCAACAGTATCCAATTGATCCTCTACCAACGATGGATCACCTTGACAACCAACACCCCTCGATCAACGATCCCAAGCGGTGCGCGCAGCAGCACAAAAGCTCATGCCCGAACTCCCCATCAACGTCTCCGAACCCACAGGCCCGCTGCCCAAGCCGGTCTTTCATGACCCCAAGCATCACATCAAAATCTATCAGGGCGATTGCCTGGAGATTCTGGCGGCGATTCCGGAAGGGTGCGTAGACCTGATTTTCGCCGACCCGCCCTATTTCGCGTACGGGAGAATCTACCTGAGAGAATCTACCTGCTTTTCAGGAGTTCGGTGGTGTGATAGACTCGCGCCAAATGCCGCCGAACCGCAATGTGCCCAATGGCCGTGATCGCGCGCCGATCCTGAGATGGGCCGGCAGTAAGCGCCGACTCGTACCCGTCCTGCGAACATACTGGAACAAGAATCATAGCCGATACCTCGAACCTTTTGCGGGATCGGCCTGTCTTTTTTTCTCCCTGAATCCGACGCGCGCCATTCTCGGCGATGTCAATCATGAGCTCATCGCAACATACCTTGAAGTCAAGTATCGTGTGGATGGGGTCATTCGCGAACTCGCCAAGCTTCGCCTGAGCAGAGAGCAATACAACACCCTCCGCGCCCTCAGCCCATGTCGCCTCGATGCCTCAGCGCGTGCCGCACGGTTCATATATCTCAATCGCTTCTGCTTTAACGGGCTCTACCGGACCAACCTTGAAGGGAGGTTCAATGTTCCTTTTAGCGGTGAACGATGCGGAGCGCTTCCTTCGTCCGATCATCTTAAACAATGCTCTCGCACTCTCAGACATGCGCGGCTGATCAATGCGGATTTTGAGTGCGTCCTGTCAATAGCAGAGAGGGGGGATCTCGTCTATATGGACCCACCATTCGCTGTCAGGGGGCGCAGGGTCTTTCGGGAATACGACCCCAGCGCGTTCGCGCACAGGGACGTCGCGCGGCTCCGGTCATGGATGGACAAGTTGGCGGCGGCACGTGTTACGTTCGTCGTCAGTTACGCCGAATCCGAAGAGGCAGACATTCTCCGTAAGGGATTCGACCACCAAACCGTCTCGGTACGAAGGAACATTGCCGGCTTCGCAGCCAGGCGATACCTCTCCAACGAAATTCTGATTTCCAATGTGTGAGGGCCAAACATGCCCAGCCTAAAACCCACCCAACCCGACATCCCACCAGTGGTTCCCACTGGTACTCTGCGACATCTCAGCCCAGATGAAATCAAACCGAGCACGAACAATCCCCGCCTACTCTTTGACGCGGTTCAACTTCAAGAGCTTAAGCAGAACATCGGTGAACACGGCGTCCTAGTGCCAATCACCGTCTACCAGGCAAAAGGCCAAGCCAAGCTTTCAATACTTGACGGCGAGAGGCGATACCGGTGTGTCGTCGACCTGAATAAAGAGGGCCACCTCGGTCCGGGAGGAAAACCTCTCAATCTGCCCGCCAACGTCGTCGAACCACCGACGAAAATCGCCGGGCTGCTTTACATGTTTTCGATCCACAACTTTCGCGAGTCTTGGGAACTGATGCCTACAGCTCTCAGCCTCAAGATAGTGATGGAGGAACTTGGCGAACAGGACAGCAAGGTGCTTACGGATCTAACAGGTCTGAGCGAACCTCAAATTGAGCGTTGCAAGAAGTTGCTTACCTTTCCCGAACGCTTTCAGAAGATGTCGCTAGACCCGGACCGCGCTACGCGAATACCGTCCAACTTTTGGATCGAAGCTTCCCCCGTCCTCGATGTCGCGATCAGTGACGTGCAATCCCTGAAGCGCCTCGGCCGCGATCGAGCCACCGACAAGCTCGTAGAGAAATACCGCGCACGGAAGATTAAGAGCGTAATCCATTTTCGCCGAATCATGGAAGGTTATGAACTTTCTGAAGGGAAGCCCGACAATCGCGCCGCAGTCCTGCGTCGCGTCGAGGAGTTCTTCCTGAATCCCGCCCTTGAGACGCGCGCAGCTTTCGACGAGTTCGTTGTAGAAAAGAAGCGTGTACAGACAGCCATAGCAGCATGTGACGAGTTCATGGACCAACTGCGAAAGCTTAAGCTGAGGTATACGGCTGACGAAGAGGAGCGTAGGATTCTACGCGATGCACTTCGACAGGTCTGCGATTACTGCAAGAGCCTAGAAGAGACCCTTAAAGGAAGGGACGACCCCGAGGCTTCTAGCGATTAACCCATGCTACAGTTCGTTCACAGCATTAGGGCCGTTTGGCGATTTTGCGACTACCGACCGCAACGAGTGACCTTCGGAGGCGTCAATCGTTGGGTCAATCAATTCGAAAAACGAGACCGAAAGCATGCCCGCGTTCTCCTCGAATGCGTGATTAATTTGTCCGAACGGGACATCAGGCAAATTCTCGTCGATCAAAATCGTGCCCTCATGAGGCGGCTTGCCTCTGTGGGCATTCCTCCTGAACGGCTCATCTATGTCCAGGTGGACGATGCCGGAAGCAGCAGCCCCGTTATGCTTAACATGCTTCGAGACGCGGCTGGTCTTGAGCGCCTCGGCTGTCACCTTCTGGATTCGCACGACTCCATGGGCATCAGCAGAACAACTAACGAGGTCGGTGAAGGCGCGGTGATTTACATCGATAATTTCGTCGGCACCGGAGACCAGTTCTGCGAGGCGCGGGATATCGCGGCAAAGTACGTTGTCGGCACGTTTTCTGAGTTTCTATTGGTTCCGAGTATTTGTGAAGAAGGCCTCTACAAGATGGGAGAGGTGGGAATTCAGCCATTTGCTGGGCATTTACACTCGAAAGCAGAACGCCCATTACATGACAACTCTGCTATCTTGGATGCAGAAGCAAAGGAACGTTTGCGCCTTATTTGCGAACTGATCAGGCCGGGGGTTGGACTAGGCTATGGACAACTCGCAACGATGGTGGTGCTCTATAGCAATGCCCCCGACAACGTCCCAGCGCTTTTGCGTGGAAATTTGAATCAAAAGCCCTATGCTGGAATATTCCCGAGGTTTACCGATCTACCACTTGAGGCCGCAAGGTAGCCCTTTGACCACACACCTAAGAAAACTGAGCCGACTCCGCTTTGCACGCTCTTACGGTTCGCAGCCGTCGTAAAACCTGAGTCTTGGAAACTCCGAAAGCATGTCCCGCCACGCCAGCCGATCCGCCTCCGCGTCCGTTTTGCCCTCGTCCAAGTAATAGCAGAAGGCGAAAACCCAGCAGTGATCCTCCCGCGGCGTGAGCTTCGCGCGCCGTCTTTCCTTACGCCGACCCATTCCCGCCACAGCCGCCCTCCTCACTCGAAATGCATTCCTCACAAGTAATCGGCAGGAACTCTGGGCAACATTAGCTCGTCCTCGGCGGCTCGAAGATCTCATACACGATACGGGGCTGGACACTTGATGTCCTTCGCGTGGTCCGAGAAATCGAGAAACGGGAATTCCAGCTTGAAGACGTTTACGGCTTCGCCGCGCACCTCCAGAAGTTGCACCCTGCGAACCGCCACGTGCTCGACAAAATCCGCCAGCAATTGCAGGTGTTGCGTGACCTGGGCCTGGTGGAATTCCTCGGCCGCGGCCGCTACCGAACGTAGAGGCCGGCTTCAGCCGGGCATGTTGAGAATGACAAATATGCCGCCCTAAAGGGTGCCGCTACGCTTTCAGAAACCGCGCAATTCTTCTTCACTGAGCCCGAAGTAATGCCCCACTTCGTGTAGCAGCGTCTCGCGGATCTCGCGGCGCACGTCCGCCTCGCTTCTCGAAATGGCCTCGATGTTCTTCTGGTAGAGAAAAATGTGGTCAGGCGGGCTGGAATAGAAGACGCTCTTTTCCGTGCGCGGGATGCCGTGAAAGAGGCCCAGCAATATTCCTTGGTTCTCTATTCCCGCCGGCGGCAAGTCTTCCACGATGATGGCCACGTTGGTGAGTCGTTCGCGAAACGGCTCGGGCAGGCCATCCAGAGCTTGCTCGACCAGAGCCTGGAACTTGTCTCGCTCCATCGTATTCCCGATTGTAACCGCAAACCCAACTTCGGCGCGAGCGGGAACGAGAACAACAAACCGCGCAGAGCCCGTCGCGCGGACCTCCACCAGGATCGGCTGGCGCGTCAGGCGCAGCCCCGCGGCGAGAACGCCGGGCGAATCATGCGTCAACGAGCAATTTGCCATGTGACATCAGCCAAACTGAGAATGGCCAATAGTCAAATGTGCGTTGTGGTTGTCGGGCGCCAGGCACCTGGAACTCAATATATTGCAGGATTATTTGACATAAGTGCATATGCCAGAACCTCAAGCTTGTGAAGGAAGCTCCGAAAGGAGTATGCTAGAAAGTTCAAGGAACCTCTCACTGCTCCGAGAATTTGCCCTGGAGGCGCGGAAGGAATCCGATCCATCTCCGCGCTATCCAAGGCCCCCAGGTTTGGTAGTCTGTCTCAGGGAGTCCTTTGTGAGAACCATACCGTTTGCGCGTGCCGCCCGCATGATCGCCAGAGGGACATGGAGCTTTTGCACGGACCGTCCCTTGGTGGTCTCCTTCGAGCTGACGTATTCCTGCACGGCGGACTGCCAGCATTGCGACAAAGGCGGCATCAAGCCGGACCCGGAGGGCCTACTGCAGGCAGCCGATTACGGCCGGCTGCGCGCCGAGCTCAAGCCCATGGCGGTGCAGTTGTCGGGCGGCGAGCCGTTACTCCGCAAGGACCTGGAAGAAATCGTGCGCGCTGTGAAAGAACCCAGCGGACTGCCCTACACGATCCTGGTCACCAACGGCCGCCTGTTCACGGAAGAGAAGTATCTGGCGTTGCGGGCGCTGGGCGTGAACCAGTTCTCCATCTCCCTGGATTTCCCCGACGAGCGCCACGACGCCTTCCGGCGCTCGCCTGGCCTCTATGCACACCTGGCGAAGCTGGTGCCGGCTCTCGCCGCGCACGGCTTTGACGACGTGGCCATGAACACCGCCATCACGCGCGAGAACCTGCCGGCCCTGCGCGAGACTTACGAACGCGCCAAGCAGTGGGGCGTGAACATATCCTACAGCGCTTACACGCCGCTGCGCACGCACAGCCTGGACCATTACATCCGCTCGGTGGATGATCTCGACCAACTCCGGCGCACCCTGGATGAACTTCTCGCGCTCAAGGCCCGGAACGGCCGCATCGCCAACTCTCCCTGGACGCTTTCGGGCATTCACGACTTCTTCCTGCGCGGAACCATTCCCGGCTGCCAGGCCGGCCGCCGCTTTATGGTGGTGACGCCCACGGGCGGCCTGCGCCCCTGCTCGATGTTCGACCAGACCTACACTTCGCACCAGGAAATCCTCGAAAAGTGGGTGCCCGCGAATCAATGCGGCGAGTGCTACGTCTCCATTCGCTCTTACCTCGACGCCTCGTTCTGGACGCTGCTCAAGGATAACGTCAAGAGCCGCGTCTTCAGCCGCAATGGGCACGCCGACAACTGCTGAGTCGGAATCAGCGCGACAGCCAACCCCACGAGTACCGGCCACATCCCAAGAGCCAGCACGCCATGCACACACTTGGATTGGGCGACTGGACACCCCAGCGGTGTTAACCTCTGCCGAGGGTTCCGGCGCCGGAAAGGCGCGGTATGCGAAACGTCCGATTAATCCTGCCGATCATTTTGGTTCTGCTCTCAGTTTTCCCTTGCGCTCGCGCGCAGAACCGTCCTCCGCGTTTCGAAATCTTTGCCGAAGGCGGTGGCTCTTTCCTAAATGGTGGCAGCGCCCTGATACCCACCACCGCGTGTCCAACGGTCTGCACCCCCTCAGGATGTCCCCCCTGCATCTCAGGCGCCGTGACCAGCTCGTTCTCCAAGACGGGGCGTCTTATCGCCGGTGCGCGCCTCCGTTTCACGCGCCATGACGCCCTGGAAGCGAGCTATGCTTACTCCCCGAACCGCGTCTCAGTCCAGGCGGCGACAGGGCCGGTGGGCTCACCCTACAATCGGGTCGGTCTTATCTCCTTCAACTATGTCCGCTATCTCTGGGCCAAGACACCTATCCAGCCGTTTGCCACTGCCGGCCTGGGAGCGAACCGTTTCAGTGGACCCCAGGTTGTTTTTGGGGCCCCTTCAGGAACCTGGCCGTTCAACTCGGACAACGGTTACCAGTTCGCCTGGAACTACGGAGGCGGGGCCGACCTCGTCCTGCGGCGGCACTTTGCCTTGCGGGTGGAGCTCCGAGACTACGTGACGGGACAACCCAGCTTCATCACGGGGACCAGCCACAATATTGTCCCCAGCGCAGGAATTGTTTTCAGATTCAAGTAGGGCGTGGGTTTGTGGAAGCGCGGACGCAAGGCCTATAAGCGTTAACCCAAGGTCTTCGGCATCCTCGGAAGCCCGCCTAGGCGGGCTTTCGGGCAGCTCATACAGTTAAGCTAACGCTTATGCTCCCGTGCCCCCATCAATTCTTCTCCCTTCTGCGAAGAGAGCAGCCGCTCGCTTTCGTTGCCCTCAGCCTGCGCGATCAAACCTCAGAGCTTCGTGGCACTCTTCAGCGGCGGGAAGAAGTTGCGAGCCGCGAGGTGACAACCTCCCGGGGCCTGCAGGAAGCCTCGATTGCTGCTAGAATACGGGTGGCTTCTCCACATTCAGGAGGGATTGATGAAGGTCGCGGCCGTCCAGATGGACATCGAAATTTTCGGCAAAGAACGCAATCTCGAAAAAGTGCTCACCCATCTCGAAACGGCTGCGCAGGCAGGCGCGAAGCTGGTGGTCTTTCCCGAGTGCGCGCTGAGCGGCTACTGCTTCACGAGTCGCGAGGAAGCCCGCCCCGTGAGCGAAGCAGTGCCCGGCCCTTCCACGGAAAAACTGCTGGCAGCCGTCCGGGCCCTGGATTGCACCGCCGTCCTGGGGTTGCTGGAACGCGCCGGTGGCCAGATATTCAATTCCGCCGCCGTGGTCACGCCCCAGGGAATCCTGGGAACCTATCGTAAGCTGCACCTTCCCGGAGTCGGCTTTGACTGGCACGCCACGCCCGGCGACACACCTTTCCCCGTGTTTGCCACGCCGCACGCGAAGCTGGGCATCAGCATCTGCTACGACTGCAGCTTTCCTGAGTCGGGCCGCGTCCTGAAGCTGAAGGGCGCGCAAATCCTCATCATCCCCACGAATTGGCCGCTCGGCTCCGATTCCTCGGAGCACATGCCTTCGGTACGCGCCACCGAGAACCACCTGCACGTTATCGCCTGCGACCGCGTGGGCGAAGAGCGTGGCGTCCGCTTTGCAGGCCGCTCGCAGATCATCGATTTCACCGGGAAGAAGCTGGCGGAGGCGGGAGAAACCGAGGAAACGATCATCTACGGCGAAGTGGACCCCGCCGCGGCGGACTCGAACCGCGTCATTCGCGAGGCGGGCAAGTGGGAATTCGACCGCATCGCCGCGCGCCGGCCGGAGATGTATTCCGCTCTCACCGACCCGCCGGGCAAATCCTAGCCGCGCGGCCCCATTGAACCGCGTTGAGATTCCTCCCCAAAACGAGGTAGCGCTCACCGGAAGGTCAAATTGGAAATCCTGGCTGAAATGTGTAGGGCCACCCCTTGGGGCGGCCCAGTAGTTGGTGACATAAATCCGCGTCGCTTGCTGGGAACGCAAGTGCCTAATTATCAGTAACTTCGATTTGACGGGAAGCCATGTCACCAAGTACTAGGCCGGGGCAAGCCCCGGCCCTACAGGACCCCACGTCATGTTTGGTTGCGGCCACTGGCGACTCTGCAATGCAATATCGTAATTTCTTGTTTTTTTAGCAAGCTTTTTCCAGGCACCCGTGCCGGAGCCGCATTTTTAGCTCGTTTTCACATATACGTTGCGAATAGGGCCCAAGCCCCCCAACGGCGTGGTTTGGTTGCGGCCAGAGGCCGCGCTGCGCACCTCGCTGGTCTTGAAAAGAACCTCAAGATCCTCCCTATTTGACCGATAGAAGAAGATGGAGGTCCACGTTTGGCTGGGGGTTCTCAACTGTTGTGCTTCGGGGGACTGGAGTCACTCCCTCATTCAGTTAGCCCCCCCTTCAGCCAAACTGGTATTCGGTGATATGCCTGACCCAGTCCTTCGCTCCGCGCGCCGTGAAGCCCCCGCTGTCTTGGGCGGACCAGCAGGAGGAGCTTGCCTCGCTTCACGGCCCGTCCGTGGTGGCGTGACCACGTCCGGTGTTGCTTCCCAACACGGCAAGGAACCCCGGTCTTTCGTCACCATTCCAAGTTCAAGGCAAGGGCTGGAAGCTCTCGCAAAGGAATAAACATGGACCATCCCATTGGCAACCCCATTGAAATCCTCTTGGTCGAAGACAATCCTGCCGACGTACGGCTGACCGTCGAAGCCTTTAAGGACGGCAAGGTACGCAACCACTTGGTGGTTGCCTCGGACGGCATGGAAGCGCTGGCGATTCTGCGCCGCGAGTCTACCTACCGCGAGGCAGTTCGTCCCGACCTGATCCTATTGGATATCAACCTTCCCAAGAAGAATGGTCGAGAAGTCTTGGCGGAAATCAAGGCGGACCCCCAGCTCAAATGCATTCCCGTCGTCATCCTCACCACCTCAAAGGCCGAGGAAGACGTTCTGCGCACCTACGATCTCCATGCGAATTGTTATATCACCAAGCCCGTTAACCTGGACCAGTTTCTCAAGGTGGTAAAGTCCATTGAGGACTTCTGGCTGACCGTCGTCAGGCTGCCAAGAGGGAGCCCCTATGCCTATCAACTCAATTACGACGTTGCTGATAGAGGATAACCCCGCGGACGCGGGCTTGATCCGGCAGGCGTTAGTCGATGTCCCGAATGAGTCCTTCGAGGTGGAATGGGTGGACCGCCTGCACAAGGGTTTGGCGCGGCTGGCCACGGGAGAAATCGACCTGATTCTTTTGGATCTTAGCCTCCCCGATAGTTACGGGATCAGCACCTTCACCACGGTCCAAGCCTGCGCCCCGGAGGTGCCGATCATTGTCCTGACGGGGTTGGACGACGAAGGGCTGGCCCTCAAGGTCGTGCGGGATGGCGCTCAGGATTATCTGGTCAAAGGCCAAGTAGGGAGCCGGTCTTTGGCGCGCGCCATGCAAATAGCCGTCGTCAGGCACCACCTGCAAGGCGAGAGGAGCGAGGTGCCTCTAACCGATGAACTCACCGGTTTGTACAACCGGCGGGGCTTCCTGACCCTCGGGGAACAACAACTGCGGCTCGCCGACCGCATGCAAACCCGCAGCGCGCTCATCGTCGCCGGAGTGGAAGGACTCGACCAGATTAATAGCAGATTCGGGCGCCCGGAGGGAGACAGGGCGTTGCGCGAAATCGCCGGCCTCCTCAAGAAAACCTTCGGTGAGGCCCTCGTCATAGCCCGGCCCCACGGTGATAAGTTTGCGGTGATGCTGGAAAACAGTGGTGTTCACCAAGCGGAGGACGCGGTTTCCCGGTTCCAGACTGAACTTGACGCGCGTAACGCCCGTGGCGACTCAACCTTTCCTTTGGCCGTGAGCCTGGGAGTATCCCTTTACAACCCCGTGCGCCCCTGCTCCCTGGCGGCCCTGGTGGCGCAGGCGGCCTCAGCGGCTTGTGCGCACCGGAAACCCAGTCCCGGCCCCAGCGCCGCGGCTGGCTGGGCGGAACCGTCAGGCGCTACCCTACCCGGCCGCAGCGATTCTCGAGACTCCACCCTGGGGATGAATACATAGGGGAAAGCGAAGGGATGGAGAAGGGCGCCAAGACTGGCGGCTGCGCGCACCCAGGAAGCACCTTGTGACGCTAGCGCGGATTTCTCACTACGCTGGAACGCTTTGGGGGGGCTGCCGGAAGGGCGGGGCTTCACAGGCTGCGGAAAGACCCGTAGGCGCTGTCATTCTGAGCCCTTCGCTGTCATCCTGAGCGTTGACAGCCTTTCGGCTGCCCATGATGGGCAGAAACTCGATGAGGAGAACCCATCACTCAAACTGTCATCCTGAGCAGCAGCGAAGGATCTGCATGGGTT